>Ga0209467_1001282_pt1 | contig 22974 bp, 13 predicted proteins | sample Higcelwee11metaG_FD_187175 | JGI IMG/M metagenome (GOLD analysis project Ga0209467, IMG submission 187175) | Freshwater pond sediment microbial communities from the University of Edinburgh, under environmental carbon perturbations - High... | ecosystem: Environmental > Aquatic > Freshwater >... | reverse complement strand
TTGTACACTTATATACAATGCTGCAGTTGCATCAAAAGCGCTTTCAACAGATGCACAAAATGTGGACAAATATTATGCTACAGGTAAATTATGTGTTCAAAATGCTATAACAAATCAGGCTTTATATCTCTATAAATTTGGTAGAGCAGTTGGAATATTTAACTAGAAGCTATAATGCTATAAAAGGGCACCCGCAGGGCTGGTATGATACCAGCCCTGCGGGCGTTTTTTTGGCCAATACGAATATGTACATTACGCAGCTTATTAAAATTGTTCTTTAAATATTGAATATAATAAAAAATTCAGATAAAATCTATTTAAAAGCTAAAAGAAGAGGGATGGTAAATCGGATGAAAATTCAGATTGTTTATGACGTTCCTGACGGTGAAATGTGTACTGAAATAATAAATAAAGAAAATGGCGGAACATATTACAAAAATTGCAGATTTAAGGTTTCATTACCCATCGGAAATGGTAAAAAGGTTGTTAGCTGTTTTTTGTTCAATGAAAATCTTAAATTAGATGGAACAGTTCCATTCAAGTGTGAAGGCTGTATAAAAAGCAGAATAGAGTAGCTGAAATCAAAGTATATCAAAGTTTAATATTTAGAACATAGAAAAGAATAAGTGACTCTAAGGTCACTTATTCTTTTCCGTAAAAAGCGGAAGCCGCTCCAAAAAAATAATGTCTTCTCTTTCTGCAGCATCTCCTTCAGCCAGTATTACAAAGCTTGCAATACTAAGGGTATCGCAATTTTAGTGAATTATTGGTTGCAATGCTCTCCATGAATAAGGTGCTAAATACTTATATACAGACACTGCAAATAATTTTATATGTAAAGAAAAATGCATATACTAAACATGATGAAGAGAATAAAAAAGCCGATTTTCAAGGAAAACGTCTTATTGATGAGCAATTAAGAGCTATAAGTATGCAGATTGATACTATGATTGCTATACCTTACAATTAGCAACTTATTTGCAAATTTATAAATTTTGTGATATTATAATGGAAAAAGAATTATCAAATTATTTGCATATTTGCATAAATATAATTTATCCCTTCAGATTACACATATAGTTGTAAAATATTAAAAGGCAGTGCTGACACTTAAATAGGGAACCCGGATTTTCCTTTTATAAAAAATTATTAATGGAGGGCATTATTTTGAAAAACCGTTTTTTTTTAATATGGCCTGGTCTATTTTTGCTGTTCTGGGCCATTTTATGTGAAAAGTTTAGCACTGAAGTCTTCATTTTAGGAATAGCTGCTTCAGCTGTTGTTTACAATTTTAATAAACATTCATTTCTTTCAGGAAGCTTCAGAGTCAGTAAGACGCTGCTGTATGCTTTATACCTGCTGCTTTTATTGAAGGAAATCATTATAGCCAATATCAATGTGGCAGTAATAGTTCTAAGTCCAAGGATGAGCATAAGCCCATGTATTGTAAAGCTGAAAACAGAGCTCAAAAGCAGCCTTCACCGGGCAATACTAGCGAATTCCATTACGCTTACCCCGGGTACACTGACTGTGCAGCTTACAGGGGATGAGCTTATTGTTCATTGCCTTGTTAAAGAGTACATACCTGATCTGATTCATTCAAAATTTGAAAAGCTGCTGCTAAAAATTGAGGTGTGATTTTGTTATGTATGGATTATTGATTTTTTCAATTATATTTCTTGCAACTACCATTATGATTTGTAGTTATCGGGCAATAAAAGGACCCCAAGCATCGGACAGGCTGATAGCTATAAATGTTATAGGAACAAAGACAGTTGTACTGATTTGTATCATATCCTTTATACTTAAGGAAACCCATTTTATTGATGTTGTTCTGGTTTATGCATTGATAAGTTTTGTGTCCTCGTTGGTGATTGCCAGACATATTGAAAACAAGGGGGCTAAACTATGAAAATAGTACTGATGTATGCGCTGATGTCAGGAGGACTTTTCTTCTTTTTTGTAGGAACTATAGGTCTCTTGAGGCTTCCGGATGTTATGACGCGAGTTCATAGTGCGGCTAAATGTGATACTTTGGGAGCGCTGCTTTGCACCACAGCTTTGATTGTATACAGCGGCGGCGGTTTCATCAGCTTAAAGCTGATTCTTGTTATAGTATTCCTGTGGATTACTAATCCTACAGCCACGCATCTTATTGCAAAAGCTGAACTGTCACGGCATGGAAATAGCGGCAAATATGAAATAATTGATGAGGTTGAGGTAAAAAAAGATGAGGATATTTAGTTTGCTCATGCTTGCTTTTCTGATAGGATGTGCCGTATCAGTTTCGATAACAAAAAATTTGTTGGCCGCTATTATTATGTTTACATCCTATAGTCTCGTGATGGCGATATTGTGGCAGATGATGAACGCACCGGATCTGGCTATTACCGAGGCAGCCGTAGGAGCAGGTATTACTACCGTCTTGTTTGTGCTGACCTTAAAGAGAATAGGAGGCGGTGGTAAATGAAAGAAATATTGTCCGTTACGCTGACAATTGTACTTATCGTTATACTGCTTACAGCGCTGTGCGAAGGTCCGGAGTTCGGGAATATAGATAATCCGACAAATAACTATGTTTCCCATAGGTATGTCGAGCAGGGTGTATTAGATACTGGCGCAGTAAACATTGTAACTGGAATTATATTAGATTATCGTGCCTTTGATACCTTTGGCGAGTCTACAGTGCTTTTTGCTGCTGTAGTATCGGTTATGATTGTTCTCAACAAATCGAAGGAGCAGGTGTAGCATGAGGGATGAAATATTAAGGGAAATTGGCAGGATCGTTATACCGTTTATCCAGGTATTCGGTATTTATGTCATCTTTAACGGACACCTTTCACCCGGGGGCGGTTTCTCCGGAGGCACAATTCTGGGGGTAAGCCTTATTTTACGTAATTTTATTGAGGATCACGGTAAGGAAGGTATCAGGATATGGGAAAAAACGGTAAAGTGTTTTATGTGTTTTTCTTTGATGTTGTATGGCATATTGAAGGGTTACAGCTTTATATCCGGAGGAGGAGAGCTTGGATTTTTGGAAATTCCCCTAGGAACGCCGGGCAGGATTATTAGCGGAGGTATGCTGCTTCCTTTAAATATAGCTGTAGGGATTATTGTTTGTTTTACCATCTATACTTTTTACGCACTCTTTGATAAAGGGGAAATATAGGACATGGAAAGACTTATTACAAATTACTATGAAACAGTTTCCATCATTCTATTTGGAATTGGGTTTATGACATTATTAATTCACAATAATCTTATAAAAAAGATTATCGGTATGAATATAATGGATACTTCCATTTTCCTTTTTTTCACTGCAAAGGGGTATATAAGTGGAAAGAAAGCTCCTATTATAAAAGGAGTTTATAAGGGGGTTAATGGTTATATCAATCCGGTGCCGACAGCTTTGATGCTGACAGGAATTGTGGTTGCGGTAAGTGTTACAGCTTTTGCTCTGGCATTAACAATCAAAATTTATGAAAAGTATGGGACTATTGAACTGGATGAAATCTTAAAAAAAGGGGGGGATTGATTTGGCGGTTGCAACAAATTTTCCGCTACTGATCCTATTGATTCTTCTGGTATCCTCGTTTATGATGCCTATTATCAAGCGCGTTTGGGCAGTAAAGTGGCTTTCACTTTTTTCTATCCTGCTATGCCTTGTACTTTCGGTATTGACACTTGAACAGGTGGCTCAGGCAGGGACATTTGTTTATAAGGTAGGACACTTTGAGGCACCTTGGGGCAACGAAATAAAAATCGGTTATCTGGAATCGATTATGTCAATTATGTTTACTTCTATTGCGGCATTGATAATCTGGGCATCCTTTTATAGTGTTGACCATGAAATTAAAGAGAAAAATATCGGGCTTTACTATACGTTATGCGGGGTTCTTCTTGCATCACTTCTGGGAATAGTATATTCCAACGACATATTCAACTGCTATGTATTCATAGAAATCAGCTCTATTGCAGCTTCCGGCATTGTTGTGGTTAAGGATAAAAAGGAAAATATCAAGGCTGCCCTGAAATATCTCATATTGAGTTGTCTGGGTTCGGGTTTGGTATTGATGGGCATTGCCTTTTTATATAGCATTACGGGAAATCTGAATATTGACTATATACACCAGGAACTGGTTAAGGTAAACGGCTTATATCATAATACATTTATTATTACACTGGGCTTGTTTACAGTAGGCTTGGGCGTTAAGAGCGCTATGTTTCCGCTTCATATTTGGCTGCCTGATGCCCATACATACGCACCTTCTTCTTCCAGTGCTATGCTTTCAGCTTTAGTACTTAAGGCGTATATAATATTGTATATAAAGATTATTTACCGGCTGTTCGGTATTGGACTGGTAAGTTCATTGCCGGTTCTAAATGTTGTAATGGTTCTGGGAGCGGTTGGTATGCTTGCAGGATCAATCATGGCTATACTACAGAAAGATCTGAAGAGAATGATTGCCTACTCCAGCGTTGCTCAAATCGGGTACATATTCTTTGGAATAGGCCTGGGAAATGTCTTGGGACTTATAGCAGCCATTTTCCATATTATAAGCCATGCACTGACCAAATCAGCATTGTTCCTGGTTGCAGGCAATATAATTCATGAGACTCATAGCAGAGAAATTAGCAGCTTTAAGGGTATTGGGATTGAAATGCCCATAACAATGGGTATTTATACTGCTTGTTCTCTTTCAATGGTCGGTATTCCACTCTTCATAGGATTCAACAGTAAATGGAATTTTGCTCTTGCTATTATTGATTCAAACAAGATTTTATTCATTGCTGTTCTGGTAGCCAGCAGTGTGCTCAATGCGGTATACTATCTGCCTATTATTGTAAATGGCTTTTTTGGAGAAGAAAATGTAAAGGATAAGGTATTCAGCTCAAAGGAGAAACCAGTAAGTGTACTGCTGCCTGAATTAATCTTGGCATTTTCTATTTTATACTTTGGAATATCCTCAAAAGGAATCATTGCTCTGATTACAAAAAGCGTATCGGGGTTGTAGAATTTAACCCTGTGTTGCCTGAGGAGAATTTGAAAACATTGGAGGAAATGAAGTGGATATCCTAATTTTATTTCCGGTACTTTTTCCTATTGCAGCAGCTGCTGCATTCAATTTAATACCCTTCAAAACAAGAAACGGCAGAAATGGGTTTACCGCATCAGTGGTTATTGCAAATTTATTAGTGGTACTTATAGTGTCGGGGTCTTTGAAGTTGCCGGAATACCGGCTGATTAGCATAAACCAAATACTAGATATCTATTTCAAGTTGGATAAACTGGGTATGCTCTTTGGACTGCTGGTTTCGTTACTATGGGTCTGCACGGCTTTTTACTCCTTTGAGTATATGAAGCATGAGGGAAGGGAGAAAAGCTTTCTTACCTTTTTTATGGCAACTCTCGGGGTTACTCTTGGAATTGCATTTTCAGGAAACCTTTTTACCATGTATTTGTTCTATGAATTTCTTACCTTGGTGACTTTTCCGCTGGTTATTCACAATGGCAGCAAGGAAGCGATGCAGGTAGGCAAGAAGTACCTGGCTTATTCCTTTTTTGGGGCTGCATTGGTTCTGGCAGGCATTGCACTGCTGTATCTCATTGGAAGTGATTTCAGCTTTAAAGGCTTTGGCGTTTCAAGTATTTCCAATGCTGGACACAATGATTTATTGTTATATACCTATATTCTTTTCTTTATCGGTTTTGGTGTCAAAGCAGCTGTTGTTCCGCTTCACTCATGGCTGCCTTCTGCTATGGTTGCGCCGACACCGGTCAGCTCACTGCTTCATGCAGTAGCTGTCGTCAAAGCGGGGGTATTTGCATTAACCAGGGTGACATACTATATATTCGGTACTCAGGTCTTAAGAGCCAATAAAAGTATTTATTTTGCCGGATTGATGGTTGCTCTGACTATTTTGATGGGGTCTATACTTGCCCTACATCAGGAAAACCTGAAAAAGAGGCTGGCTTATTCTACCATTAGTCAGTTGGGTTACATTATACTGGGCTTGATTCTTTTAAACAGAGATAGCTTAACTGGAGGCTTAATGCACCTTATTAACCATGCGGTGATAAAAATAACTCTGTTTTTCTGTGTAGGCGCAGTGATGTATATGACAGGTAAGAAAACTATCCACGAAATAAAAGGTATAGGGAAGGAAATGCCCGTTACCATGTGGTGCTTTTCCATTGCATCGGTTTCCCTAATTGGAATTCCTCCGACTAATGGCTTTGTAAGCAAGTGGTATCTAGCCCTGGGCGGTTTGCACGAGAATCGTGCTATCTTTGTAGTTATTCTTCTGGCAAGTGCCATTTTCACAGCAGCATATTTGGTTCCTATTATCATAGCGGCATTTTTTCCTGGGGAAGATTATCGCGAACCGGTATCATGTAAGGATCCTCCGGCAAACATGCTTATTCCTATTGTGTTTTTGACTGTTCTTGTGGTGCTGCTCGGATTATTCCCCAATCTTATTCTGGATTTTATTAAAGAAATTGCTGTTGAGGTGATATAAATGCTTGGCCAATTCTTGCTGTTATTTATCTTAATATTTCCTATGATAGGTGCTTTAGCAGGCTGGCTGATCGGGAAAAGGAATGAGCGTGCGCGAAACCTTTTCGGCATAACACTTGCTCTGGTTGAATTTGCAGTAGTTTGCCTGCTTTCCTTATACATAAAGAATGCTCCGGTCTCTGTAGTGATACCCGGTATAATGGGTGAGGGCTTATACCTAAAGCTGGATGACTTCAGATATATTTTTGTTTTTCTTACTTCTTTCATTTGGCTGCTGGTAACCTATTACTCTACAATATACCTGATTAAATACAAGAACAGGAACCGTTATTTTGCATTCTTTATGCTTACTTTGAGCAGTACCATAGGCACATTTATTTCACAGGACTTATTGAATCTATTTACCTTTTTCGAACTGATGTCTTTCTCTTCATACCTCTTAGTAATACATGATGAGGATAGATACTCCCATAAGGCAGGAGCAAGCTATTTTGCCGCAGCTATTATCGGTGGGATGTTTTTGCTGATGGGATTGTTTCTTTTATATGACTATACAGGCACCTTGAATGTTGACCTGCTGTCGGAAAGAGTCGAACATATCGGGGTTATCCGGTATGTGATTGCAGCACTGATGCTCATTGGCTTTGGTGTAAAGGCAGGCATGATGCCGCTGCATGTGTGGCTGCCGCAGGCCTATACCGCAGCTCCTTCTTCGGCCACCGCTATACTTTCCGGAATTCTATCGAAAACAGGTGTTTTTGGAATACTATTAGTCTCAGTAGTTATTATGAAGGGTGATATATATATATCAGCGGCACTGTTGCTTTTGGGATTTATGACCATGCTGGCCGGAGGCATTTTAGCCGTTTTTCAGAAGCATCTTAAGAGGATATTGGCCTTTAGCAGTATGGGACAGATCGGGTATATCATCACCGGGATCGGGCTTATAGGTCTTTTAAAGGAGCATAGCGCAATTGCAGTATATGGTACGTTGCTACATATAATTAATCATTCCTTGCTCAAAGTATTGTTGTTCTTAAGCACCGGTATTATCTATCTCACTTTGAATGAAATGAATATAAATCTTATCAAGGGCTTTGGCAGAAACAAGCATTTTCTCAAACTGATATTCTTTATAGGGTTGCTGGGCATGTCAGGGGTTCCGGGCTTTGGGGGCTTCACTGGCAAATCATTGCTGCATGAAGCACTGGTGGAAGCGCAGAATATATATAACAGCAGGCTTTTATGGTGGGCGGAAATCCTTTTTATAGCCTGTAGCGCATTAACAGTGGTATACATGTTGAAAATATTTATTACTGTGTTTGTTGAAAATAATGTGGACTATTATGGCCAATACAAAAAGCATATGAATATCCGTGGGCTGATACCACCAGCTATTCTGAGCCTGTGTGTCGTACTTATGGGTTTTGCGCCGGAACCGGTTCTGGGAAGGATCACTAAATCTTTGGTCTACTTGACTGGTCATGCAGGTGCATTTGAAATTAAATTGTATACGGCGCAGAACTTATATAGTTCAGCTATAACTCTGGCTATCGGTGCCGTATTATTTGTGATGGTGCTCCGTAAGCTTTTCAGAAAGCAGGTGGAAGGCCGATGGGCGTACTTTAATCCTATACCTGACAAATTCAATCTGGAAGATATTTTATATATTCCTTTGGGCAAATTTATGTACCGGTTGGGGCTAGCCGTGTTTAGTGTAGTTGATACAGCAGTATTGAAGCCTACTTTATGGATTGCGGCCGCATTAAAACATATTAGTGAAATAAAGGTTAAAAAGAATGTAGTTTATTACATGGGAATGCTTTTGCAGCCGTCTGTTACCAAGAAAACAGCAAGCACTGCTGAATCACAGGATTCCGATAAAATTATAAGAGAAAATCTGGGAATAGCATTTGAACAGCTCAGATACCGGTTCAACAGCATCATCTACGGTATTTTCATTTTTGCCATTGCTTTGGTTCTTACTTTATTTACTTTAGTTACCAAGGGAAAAGTGTGGTAGGATTATAGTTTTGTTTCCAACAAATATAAAAACATTTAAACATAAATACTATGTTCAATATTTAGGACATGGTATTTTTATTTGCCTATGAAAACCATCTGCTTTGCAGGTGAGTTCAAAAGAACTTTAGTGTTAATTAAGTATAAAATAATACAAAACATGACAAAATATGATACAATTGTATGTAGAAATTTATGAAGACCAAATTTGTAATAATTTATATATTATGGAGAATATAATTATAAAGACAAGCCTTGGGCATTGTTTGTGAGAAGATATATATATGTTCATTGAAAAGCCAATTTTCATATAATGAAGGGAGTGTTGCAAATGGGAAATAAAATAGTGAAGAAAAATGTTGAAGATATATTTGCATTAACGCCGCTGCAGCAAGGAATGCTGTTTCACTATCTGAAGGATACCGGGAGCAGTGAATATATAGAGCAGCTAAGCCTAAGGCTGAGAGGTATAATAAACGCCGGATCAGTAAAAAGAGCATGGGATCATGTAGTACAGTGCAATGAAATGCTGAGAACGGTATATAAGTGGGAGAAGCTTGAGACACCGATACAGGTAGTGCAAAGGGAGCATGAAGTACCGGTAAGATATGTAGAGATAAAAGAAAAAGACGAAGCAGAAAAGCTGATAGAAGAGATAAGAGAAAAGGATAAAGCAGAAGGAATAGATATAAGTGTTGAGCCCTTCAGAGTAACAATTGTAAAGCTTAGCGAAGACGAAGGAGAAATGATAATTACTAACCATCACATACTCTATGACGGCTGGAGCAGCGGAATAATAGTGAAGGAATTTATTGAAGCCTATGAAAGCATACTGGATGGAAAAGAGCCGGTAAAAAGAGTAAAACCAAGGTTTAAGGAATATGTAAAATGGCAGCAGGGACAAAACAAGGAAGAGCAGCTCGGATATTGGAAAAGTTACCTGGAGGGATACGAAGAAAAGACAGTAATAGCAGGATATGGATCAGGGGAAGAAAAAAAAGAAAAAACAGCCATATACCATGAGGAACTTGAACAGGAGCTAAAAAACGCAATAGAAAAGGTATGCCGTGAAGAGGAAGTAACAATCGCAACAGTGATAAACACAGCATGGGGGATACTGTTGCAGCGTTACAACAATACGGGAGATGCGGTATTTGGCACGACAGTATCGGGAAGGGCAGCAAGGTTGGAAGATATAGAAGAGACAGTAGGGTTGTATATAAATACACTTCCCATAAGAGTAAAGACAGAAGGCAAAGAAAATATAGCAGAATTGCTGAGACAAGTAGAGCAAGATGCAAGAGAAAGAGAATCATATGAAAGCCTGGCTCTTACGGAAATACAGGGAGCTTTTGGAGCAGGCGGTGGAGAAAGCCTTTTTGACACACTGGTGGTAATAGAGAACTACCCCATAGATAAACGTTTGATTGATAGAGAGGGAAAAGTAGAAGTACAAATAGGCGAAGTAAAAGAGGCAACAAATTATGACATAACGGTAGGGGTAATGGTCAGGGACAGAATAGTGCTTAACATATCATATAAGGAAGACAAGTATGAAATAGAGAAAATAAGAAGACTGACCGAACACCTGAAGAATATATTATGGGAGATCAGCAAAAATAACAGGAAGCCTGTAAAAGAAATTGAGATGATAGGCAAGAACGAGAAGCAGCAGCTATTATATGAATTTAACGATACTTATGCGGAGTATCCAAAGGATAAGACAATACATGAGCTGTTTGAGGAGCAGGCTGCAAGGATACCTGATAATATAGCGGTAGTATATGAGGATAGTCAGCTTACATATAGAGAACTGAATGAGAAAGCCAATCGGCTTGCAAGGGTGCTGAGGAAAAAGGGAGTAGTGCCTGACAGTATAGTAGGCATAATGGTAGAGCGTTCCCTTGAGATGATAATAGGGATACTAGGGATATTGAAGGCAGGGGGAGCGTATCTTCCGATAGACCCTGAGTATCCTGCCGACAGGATAAGGTATATGCTGGAGGACAGCGGGACAGGGATACTGTTGGTGCAGAGGCAGACAAGGGACAAGACTACCTATGAGGGAGAGAAAATAGAGCTGGGTGATGAGCGGTTGTATGCAGAAGACAGCAGTAATTTAGAGGCATTTAGCAGACCAAATGATCTGGCATATATAATCTATACTTCAGGAACAACGGGTAAACCAAAGGGAGTTATGGTGGAACATAAAGGCATTTGCAATTTGAACAAACTGTTCAGCTGCAGGCTGGAAATTAATGAGACTGATAGAATAATGCAATTTGCCAGTATTTCCTTTGATGCATCAGTATGGGAAATATTTATGGCAATATTATGCGGTGGGAGATTATATGTAACCTCTAATGATGTAATACTAAATAACAATAATTTTGGGGAATTCTTAGAAAAAAATCATATTACAGTGTGTACATTACCTCCGCATTATCTGGAATATATACAAAATATAAATGTCAAACATTTAAGAGAATTAATTTCAGCCGGTTCTGCACTGGCAAGTACCAAAATGCGTGAGTGGAATAGCGTTACAAATTTGATAAATGCATATGGACCTACAGAGGCTTCGATATGCTCTACAATGCTTGAATGCAGAGGGCATCAAAATATATCCATAGGCAAACCTATACAGAATGCACAAATTTATATATTGGACCGAAACAGTAAATTACAGCCGATAGGTATAGCGGGAGAACTGTGCATAGGCGGGGAAGGTCTTGCAAGGGGATACCTTGGAAAGCCTGAACTGACAGCAGAAAAATTTGTAGATAATCCGTTTTTACCCGGAGAAAGAATGTACAAAACCGGAGATTTTGCAAGGTGGCTGCCGGATGGAAACATAGAATATCTGGGTAGAATGGATCACCAGATAAAGATACGAGGATATAGGATAGAGCTTGGGGAGATTGAGAGCAGGCTGTTAGAGCATGAAGCAATAAAAGAAGTAGTGGCAACTATAAGAGAGGACAAGAATGATAAGCAAATATGTGCATATATAATAGCAGATAAACAGATTACCGCAGCAGAGCTTAGAGAACATATGAGGCTGGAACTGCCGGAATATATGATGCCGTCATACTTCATACAACTTGATCGGATGCCATTAACTCCAAATGGGAAAATAGACAGAAAGGCACTGCCTGAACCTGATGGAAGTATAGTAGCAGGGGCGGAATATGCAGCGCCAAGGAACGAGATAGAAGAGAAGCTGGTTAAGATATGGCAGGGAGTGCTTGGGATAGAGAAAATAGGGATAAATGATAACTTCTTTGACCTGGGTGGACATTCGCTGAAAGCAACAAGCATGATGTCAAAGATACATAAGGAACTCAGTGTAGAAGTACCGCTAAAAGAAATATTCAGGATACCTACAATAAAAGGATTGTCAGAATACATAAAAGGACATGAAGAAAACATATATGCAGCTATAGAGACGGTGGAAGAAAAAGAGTACTATGGATTATCATCGGCGCAGAAGAGGCTGTATACACTTCAGCAGTTTGATCTGGAAAGTACCGGTTACAACATATCAGGGGTACTGGAGATAGAAGGAAAGCTAGCGGTAGAGAGACTAGAGGCTGCATTCAGAAAGCTAATTGAGAGACATGAAGCCTTCAGGACAAGCTTTGAGCTTATTGAAGAAGGGATAGTACAGAAGATACATAAGAAAGTTGAATTTGAGGTAGAGCATAAGGAAGTGGGAGAAGGGGATGCAGAAGAGATAATAAGAAGCTTTATACGACCGTTTGACTTAAGCAAAGCACCACTTTTGAGGGTGGGGCTTATTAAACTATACTCGGGGAAAAATATACTTATGTTCGACATGCACCATATCATATCAGACGGAACTTCAATGGGAATACTGACAAACGAATTTGTAAAGCTGTATGAAGGACAGGAACTGTCACCACTAAGGCTGCAGTACAAAGATTATGCAGCATGGCAAAATAGTATGTTAAACAGCGAGGCAATGAAGAGGCAGGAAGAATATTGGTTGAAAACTTTCGAAGGAGAGATATCTGTGCTGAACCTCTCGACTGATTATCCCAGACCTGCTATACAAAGCTTTGAAGGGGGCAGAATACACTTTGAACTGGAAGAAGAGATAACGGAAGGGCTAAGAAGGGTAGCGAAAGAGACTGGGTCAACCATGTATATGGTACTGCTATCCGGCTTTAATATACTATTATCCAAATACAGCGGGCAGGAAGATATAGTAGTGGGAAGTCCAATTGCTGGAAGACCCCATGCAGACTTGGAAAAGATCATAGGAATGTTTGTAAACACGTTAGCGATGAGAAACTATCCGAAATGCAGTAAGACAGTGGGGGAATTCATAGAAGAAGTAAGGACAAATGCTTTGAGTGCATATGAGAACCAGTATTACCAGTTTGAGGAACTGGTGGAGAAGCTTAACGTAAAGCGTGATATGGGTCGTAATCCGGTGTTTGATGTGATGTTTGCAATGCAGAATATGGATATGGGAGAAATAGCAATAGAAGGGGCAAGTGTCAAGCCCTACGATATTGAAAACCGAATATCAAAATTTGACATAACGATAGAGGCTGTAGAAGCAGAAGAAAAGCTAGATATAGGTATAGGATACAGCACAAAGCTATTTAGCAAAGAAACGATAGAAAGAATGGCAGGACACCTTACGAATGTGTTAAGAGATATAGCACAGAATACAGGCAGGCAGATAAGCGAAATAGGGGTGCTTGGAGAGGAAGAGAAATATAAGCTGCTGTTTGAATTTAACGATACTTATGCAGAATACCCAAGGGACAAAACTATTCATGAGTTGTTTGAGGAACAGGTAGATAAAACACCGGATAATATAGCGGTAGTATATGAGGATAGTCAGCTTACATACAGAGAGTTGAATGAGAAAGCTAATCAGCTTGCAAGGGTATTGAGGGAAAAGGGAGTAGTTCCGGATAGCATAGTGGGTATCATGGTAGAGCGTTCGCTGGAGATGATAGTAGGAATCATGGGTATATTGAAAGCAGGAGGAGCATATCTGCCAGTAGACCCTGAGTATCCTAAGGATAGGATAGAATACATGCTGGAGGACAGTAGAGCAAGCATACTATTGACACAGAAGCACTTAAGGGGTAAGACTGCTTTTGATGGAGAAGTAATAGAGCTGGACAGTGAGCGGCTGCATGCAGGAGACAGCAGTAATTTAGAGGCAGTTAACAGGTCAAATGATCTGGCATATGTAATCTATACCTCAGGGTCAACAGGAAAGCCTAAAGGGGTAATGGTAGAGCATAAGAGTATCAGTAATACTATTAATTGGAAAATGCAAAAGCATTCCATGGGAATAAGTGATATAGTTCTTCCTATACTTTCATATACATTTGATGCATTTACATCCAGCCTGTTTATAACACTAAATTCAGGGGCTTGTATAGTAATTCTAAGTAATGAGGATATAAGAAATCCCTATGTGATAGTGCACAATTTGAAAAAGAATAATGTAACACACCTTGTAAGTACTCCGGCAATATACTCAACTTTACTTGACAACTATGAAGAAGACGCAACATTATTATTGAAAGCTGTAACACTGGGTGGAGATAGAATTAGTGAAGATCTTGTAGTGAAAAGTAAACAAAAGTTTAAACTTGCCAAAATACACAATGAGTATGGTCCGACTGAAAATAGTGTTGTCACAGCAAGTAAAATGGATATTAAATCAGGTGATAGCATAACTATTGGCAAACCAATATCAAATACAAGAATATTTATATTGGATAAGAACAATAAAATTCAACCAGTAGGTGTAGCAGGGGAACTATGCGTATCAGGAGCTGGGTTGGCAAGAGGGTATCTGAATAGACCGGAATTAACAGCGGAAAAGTTTGTAGAAAACCTCTTTGAACCTGGAATGAGGATGTATCGTACAGGAGATCTTGCAAAGTGGCTGACCGATGGTAACATAGAATTCCTAGGGCGTATAGACGACCAGGTAAAGATAAGGGGTTACAGGATAGAGCTGGGAGAGATAGAGAGCCAGTTATTGAAGCATTCGGATATAAAAGAAGCGGTAGTAATAGCAAAAGAAGATGAAAATGGCAGCAAATATCTTTGTGCATATATAGCAGGAGAAAAAAAACTTGTGCTAGGCGAACTAAGAGAGCACCTTGGTAAAGAACTGCCTGACTACATGATACCAGCATACTTCATACAACTAGAAAAGCTGCCATTAACTCCAAATGGGAAAATAGACAGAAAGGCACTGCCTGAACCTGATGGAAGTATAGCAACAGGGACGGAATATGCAGCACCAAGGAACGAGATAGAAGAGAAGTTGGTTAAGATATGGCAGGAAGTACTTGGAGTAGATAGGATAGGTATAAATGATAATTTCTTTGAGCTGGGTGGGCATTCGCTGAAAGCAACAAGCATGGTGGCAAAAATACATAAGGAACTTAATGTAGAAGTACCATTAAGAGAAGTATTTAAAACACCGGCAATAAAAGGGTTGTCGGAATACATGAAAGTACATGAAGAAAACATATATGCAGCAATAGAGCCGGTGGAAGAAAAAGAGTACTATGGATTATCATCGGCGCAGAAGAGGCTGTATACACTTCAGCAGTTTGATTTGGAAAGTACTAGTTACAACATACCCGGGGCACTGGAAATAAGAGGTAAGCTGGATGTAATAAGAATAGAGTTCGCATTCAGGAAGCTTATAGAGAGGCATGAAGCTTTAAGGACAAGCTTTGAGCTTATTGGGGAAGAAATAGTACAGAAGATACATGAAGAAGCAGAGCTTGAGATAGAGCATAAGGAAGCAAGAGAAGAAGATGTAGAAGAAATAATAAGAAGCTTCATACAGCCGTTTGATTTGAGCAAAGCACCGCTACTTAGGGTAGGGCTTATAAAGGTGCACCCTAAAAAGCATATCTTAATGTATGATATGCATCATATCATATCAGACGGAACATCAATGGGTATATTGGTGAAGGAGTTTGCGGGACTGTATGAAGGGAAAGTATTGCCGGAATTGAGATTGCAGTATAAGGACTATGCAGCATGGCAAAATAGCATGTTTAATAACGGGACAATGAAGAAGCAGGAAGAACACTGGTTAAAAGAATTTGAGGAAGAGATACCGGTATTGAATCTGCCGACTGACTACCAAAGACCGGCAATACAAAGCTTTGAAGGAGACAGTATATGCTTTGAATTGAGTGAAGGAATAACAAGAGGGTTGAGAAAGGTAACGGAAGAGACTGGAGCGACTATGTACATGGTACTGCTCTCAGGCTTTAACATCTTATTGTCCAAATACAGCGGGCAGGAGGACATAGTAATAGGAAGTCCGATAGCCGGAAGACCCCATGCAGATCTGGAGAATATATTAGGGATGTTTGTAAACACGCTGGCAATGAGGAACTATCCGGAAGGCAGAAAGACAATCATAGAGTTAATAGAAGAAGCAAAGGCAAATGCTCTCAAGGCATATGAGAACCAGAACTACCAGTTTGAGGAACTTGTAGAAAAACTTAATGTAAGGCGCGATATGAGCCGTAATCCGGTGTTTGATGCAATGCTTGTAATGCAGAATACGGATATGGAGGAAATAGCAATAGAAGGGATAAGCATAAAGCCTTATAGGATAGATAACCGAATATCGAAGTTTGACATAACACTAATAGCAGTGGAAGCTGAAGAAAAAATAGGGCTGAGCATAGAATACTGCAACAGGTTGTTCAAGAAGGAAACAATAGAGAGAATGGTGGGGCATCTAAAGAATGTATTGATAGATATGTCGGAGAACACAGGCAAGAGAATAAATGAAATAGAGCTATTAGATGAAGAAGAGAGGCATAAGCTGCTGTACGAATTTAACGATACCTACGCAGAGTACCCGAAGGATAAGACAATACATGAACTGTTTGAGGAGCAGGTAGAGAAGACACCTGATAATATAGCGGTAATGTATGGAGACAAGCAGCTTACGTACAGAGAGCTAAACGAGAAATCAAATCAGCTTGCAAGGGTATTGAGGGAAAAGAGAGTAGTGCCGGATAGCATAGTAGGGATCATGCTAGAGCGTTCTTTAGAGATGATGGTAGGAATCATGGGTATATTGAAGGCAGGAGGTGCTTATCTGCCTATAGACCCGGAATACCCGATGGATAGAATTGAGTATATGCTTCAAGATAGTGGTGCAAAATTGCTGCTTACCCAAGCTAATCTACTAAATAAATTATCATTAGGCTGTGAAACATTCATACTTGAAGAAGATAAATTTATTTCAGAAGATGTAAGCAACTTGGAGAGAAGCAGTAGTTCGAATGATTTAATATATATAATTTACACTTCAGGATCAACGGGGAAACCAAAAGGAGTTATGCTATCGCATAAAGGGGTAGTAAACTATATTAATTGGGCTATAAAGAGCTATATAGGAAATGAGTGTTATTCTTTTCCTCTTTTTACCTCAGTATCTTTTGACTTAACCGTAACCTCCATTTATACACCATTAATAACAGGTAATAGGCTTATTATATATAAGGATGATGAAAAGCAATTACTTATTGAAAAAGTAATAGAGAGCAATGCTGTTCAAATAGTGAAACTTACCCCAGCACATCTACAATTAATAAAAGGAAAAGATTGTAGTAAATCTGGTATCAAACGGATAATTGTAGGTGGTGACCAGTTAATATGTCAACTGGTCAAAGAAATACAGCATAATTTTGGAAATGATTGTGAGATATTTAATGAGTATGGTCCAACCGAAGCAACTGTTGGGTGTACTCTTTATAAATATGATTTGGAAGAAGATAATGGAATTGCGGTACCCATAGGAGTACCTGCAAGTAATATGAAAATATACATATTAAACAAAGATAATTCCCCACAGCCTATTGGGATACCAGGAGAATTATATATTAGCGGTGATGGACTAGCAAGGGGTTACATCAACCATCCGGAGCTGACGGCAGAAAAGTTTTTTAAAAACCCGTTCGTACAGGGAGAGAGGATATATAAAACGGGAGATTTGGCAAAATGGCTGCCTGACGGGAATATAGAATTTCTGGGACGCATTGACCACCAGGTAAAGATAAGAGGCTACAGGATAGAACTGGGAGAGATAGAGAGCTTTTTATTGAAGCATCCGGGTATAAAAGAGGCGGTAGTAATAGCAAAAGAAGATGGAAATGGCAGCAAATATCTTTGCGCATATATAGCAGGGGAAAAAGAATTTGTGCTGGGCGAACTAAGAGAACACCTTAGTAAAGAACTGCCCGACTACATGATACCGTTATACTTTGTACAACTGGAATCGATACCATTAACACCCAATGGGAAATTAGATAGAAAGGCGTTACCCGAGCCTAACGTAAGTATGATGGCAGGAGCAGAATATGAGGCACCAAGGAACGGCATAGAAGAGAAGTTGGTTAAAATATGGCAGGAAGTGCTTGGGGTAGAGAAAATAGGGATAAATGACAGCTTCTTTGAACTGGGAGGACATTCATTAAAGGCGACAAGCATGGCGGCAAAGATTCATAAGGAACTGAACGTAGAAGTACCATTAAAAGAAATATTCAGCACACCTACAATAAAAGGGCTATCAGGGTACATAGCTGTTTCAAAACATAGTAAGTATAAGGCTATAGAGGCAGTAGACGAAAGAGACTACTATCCGGTTTCAACTGCACAAAACAGGCTATGGATATTGAAACAAGCCAATGATAATGATACAAGCTATAACATGACTCAAATTGTATCAATTGAAGGCAAACTGGATAGGAAAATGGTAGAAGCTGCATTCAAAAAGCTTATAGAAAGGCATGAAATATTAAGGACATCATTTGAGCATGTAAATGCAATGCCGGTGCAGAAGGTAAATAAGGATGTGAAGCCGGATATAAGTTATACAGAAGTAAAAGAAGGTATAGACGGAATAATTACAAGCTTTATCAAACCCTTTGACCTAAAAAAGGCCCCACTTATAAGAGTATTGTTTATACAGATTGAAAAAGACAGGCATATAATGGCGTTTGATATGCACCATATAATATCCGATGGGTTGTCTATGAATATAATAACAAAGGAGTTTGCAGAACTGTATCAGAGCAGAGAGCTTCCTGAACAGAGAATACAGTACAAGGATTACTGCGTATGGCACAATGGTTTATTAGAGTCAGGCACCTTAAAAAGTCAGGAGGAATACTGGAAAAAGAAGCTGGATAATTTTATTTATTCAGAGCTGCCCAAGAAAAGTGCAACTCCCCAAGGCAAAGCAAAAGGAACCATAAAAGAGCTGAAACTGGATAAAGAGACAACAGAAAGAATTAAAAAGTATTGCAAGAAGGCTAATATTACTCAGTTCACCTTCATGCTGGGCGTATTCAAGCTGATTATATCAAAGTATTCGGGACAGAAGGACATAACCGTTGGAATACCGGTTGCAGGTAGAAATTATGCAGAGTTAGACAATATGATAGGGCTGTTTTTGAATGTATTGATAATACGCACAGTAATAAAAATGGATTTAAGCTTTGGTGAATATTTGAATTTGGTGGAAGAAAATATATTGGGGGCACAAGACAATCAGGACTATCCGTATGAAGAGTTATATGCACATTTAAAGGAAACGATTAATTTCAACAGGCCATCAATTTTCTCAATACTATTTAACTATATGCCGTATCAGAAAGTAAGCTATACTTTTGGTGGCATCACTATAAAGCCTTATGAGATAGATGAAATCAGCCCCAAATATGACATCACTCTATATTTGAGGGAAGCGGATGAGATATCGATGTCACTTGTGTATAAAGATAATTTATATGACGAGGGTGTGATTAGAAATATTTTAAATAGCTATTCTATGTTAATCAATACTTTACTGGAAAATGATAATGTTCTTATCAGGCAAATAGATTCAGGCTGTGGCAATGCAGTGAAAGAATGTGCTCCTTCCTGGGATGAGTACTTCAATAATAGTGATCTTATATAGAAAGCGGGGTCATAGAATGGAAAAGGTAAGCTTACAAAACAGGATAAGCAGTATTGCTCAAAAAACACCGGATAAAAAAGCTGTTGAATGGGGTAGTGAATACATAACCTATCTTGAGCTTGAGCAGAATTCAAACCGGATAGCGAATTTTCTGACTGCTCATGTTGGGGAAAACAAAAGAATACCCGTAATTATGGAACAGAGTATAAGCTTAATTGAAGGCTTGCTGGGTATTATCAAATCAGGCAATATTTTTGTCCCTATTGACCCTAACTATCCGGCAAATAGAATAAAAACGGTGATAAAAGAGATTGGCAGCGATTGGATGATTTCACAGGCAGCAACCCTTCAGCAAATTGAAGCTGCAATAGGGGATTATGATAACGCAGTTAATGTTTTATTATTGGAGCCGTCTATATACCATAAAGAGAAGGTCAAACATCTAAATATATTCCAGATAGATAGCCAGATTGAAAAAGATTATTTGCTTAAAGAAGATATTTCAAATATGTATTGTTATATTTATTTTACATCGGGTTCTACCGGAAAACCTAAGGGGATACTGGGCAGGCACAGGAGCCTGGATCATTTCATACAGTGGGAAATCGGTGAGTTCGGTGTAAATGAAGCTTTCAGGGTAAGCCAGCTTACATCTCCATCATTTGATCCGTTTCTGAGAGATGTATTTGTACCTTTGTGTGCAGGGAGTACACTTTGCATTCCGGATAACAAGGATATAATACTCGATCCGGAAAAATTGGTTTCCTGGATTGAGAAAAATCAAATAACACTGGTTCATACGGTGCCGGTATTATTTAAAAACATGATGTCCGCAATAGAGACTTCCAATTGCTTTGGTGATTTAAGGTATGTACTGTTAGCAGGTGAAATACTGAGAGGAAATGACATCAGAAAATTTATAGAGATTTTCAGTGATCGGATTCAATTGGTAAATCTATATGGCCCCACAGAGACAACTCTGGCGAAATTTTTTTACCGGATTAAGAGGGAGGATACCAATAGAACAATCATGCCGGTGGGAATACCGATCACGTTTGCAGAAGCACTGATATTGAACCAGGAATTAAATAAATGTGAGGTTAATGTACCGGGAGAAATTTTCATACGCACTCCCTTTATATCCTCTGGTTATTTTAATGATCGTGAGCTGACTAAGAAGGTATTTATAAAGAATCCTTTCAGCAGCAATGAGCAGGACATAATATACAAAACAGGGGATATGGGAAGGCTGCTGCCTGACGGGAATATTGAAGTCATAGGCAGGGTAGACAGCCAGGTGAAAATAAGGGGCTCCAGGATAGAAACAGTGGAGGTGGAAAACCAACTGCTGAAGCATGAAGCAGTAAAAGAAGCAGTGGTAGCAGCATGGGAAGACAAGAGCGGTGATAAATATTTATGTGCATATGTAACAGGAAATTGGCGGATTACGGCAAAAGAACTGCGGGAATACCTGAGGGGAGAGCTGCCGGAATATATGATACCGTCCTACTTTGTACAGGTGGATAGGCTCCCGCTTACACCAAACAGGAAGATAGATCGGAAGGCGCTGCCTGAGCCGGATGGAAGCATAGAAACAGGAGCGGAATATGAGGCACCGAGGAATGAGACAGAAGAGACACTGGTTGGGATATGGCAGGAAGTATTGAAATTAGATAAGATTGGTATCAATGACAATTTCTTTGAGCTTGGGGGACATTCACTAAAGGCAACAAACATGGTATCAAAGATACATAAGGAATTGAATGTAGAAGTACCGTTGGGAGAAGTATTTAAAACACCGACAATAAAGGGGTTGTCGGAATACATGAAAGAACATGGAGAAAACATATATTCAGCAATAGAGCCGGTGGAGGAAAAAGAGTGCTATGGGTTATCATCAGCGCAGAAGAGGCTGTATACACTGCAGCAGTTCGACCTCGAAAGTACCGGCTACAATATACCCAAGGTATTGGAGATAGAGGGTAAGCTGGACGTAGAGAGACTTGAGAATGCATTCGGAAAGCTGATTGAGAGGCATGAAGCCCTAAGAACCAGCTTTGAGCTTATTGAGGAAGAAATATTACAGAGAGTACATAAGGAAGCAGAACTTGAGATAGAGCATAAGAAAGCAACAGAAGAGGATGTAGAGGGAATAGTAAGAAGCTTTATACGGCCGTTTGACTTAAACAAAGCACCGCTTTTGAGGGTGGGGCTAATTAAACTGCACCCAGAAAGGCATATTTTGATGTATGACATGCATCATATCATATCTGATGGAACTTCGATAGGGATACTGACAGATGAATTTGTAAAGCTGTATAAAGGGCAGGAACTGTCACCGCTAAGGCTGCAGTACAAAGATTATGCAGCATGGCAAAATAGTATGTTAAATGGCGAGGCAATGAAGAAGCAGGAAGAACACTGGCTGAAGACTTTTCGCGGTGAACTGCCGGTACTGAATCTGCTGATGGATTACCAAAGACCGGCAATGCAAAGCTTTGAAGGAGACAGTATACACTTTGAACTGAGTGAAGAAATGACAAGGGGATTAAGAAGGGTAGCGAAAGAAACGGGAGCAACCATATACATGGTACTTTTAGCAGGTTTTAATATCTTATTGTCCAAATACAGCGGGCAGGAGGACATAGTGATAGGAAGTCCGATAGCCGGAAGACCCTACGTAGATCTGGAAAATATTATGGGGATGTTTGTAAATACACTGGCAATGAGGAACTACCCGGAAGGCAGTAAAACAATCAGGGAGTTTATAGAAGAAGTAAAGACAAAAGCATTAAGGGCATATGAAAACCAGGACTACCAGTTTGAAGAACTTGTAGAAAAGCTAAAGATAAGGCGTGATATGAGCCGTAACCCGATGTTTGATGTGATGTTTATTTTGCAGAATATGGACAGAGCGGAAATAGCTATAGAGGGAATAAATATCAAGCAATACAACATGGAAAACCGTGTATCAAAGTTTGATATGACATTAACAGCAGTAGAAGCTGAAGAAAAAATAGGGTTGAGCATAGAGTACTGCAGTAGGTTATTTAAAAAAGAGACTATAGAGAGAATGGCAGGACATCTGAATAATGTACTAAAGGAAATAGAGTATAACACTGATAAGAGGATATGTGAAATCGAAATATCAGGAGAAGAAGAGAGGCATAAGCTGCTGTACGAATTTAACAATACCTATAAAGAGTATCCCAGGGACAAGACGATACAAGAGCTGCTTGAGGAGCAGGTGGCAAGGACGCCAGATAATATCGCGGTAATATACGAGAATCAGCAGTTGACATACATGGAGCTAAACAAGAAGGCAAATCAGCTTGCAAGAGTGCTGAGGAATAAAGGAGTAAAACCAGACAATATTGTAGGCATGATGGCAGAGCGGTCTATTGAGATGATAGTAGGCATAAT
>Ga0209467_1001281_pt1 | contig 22982 bp, 24 predicted proteins | sample Higcelwee11metaG_FD_187175 | JGI IMG/M metagenome (GOLD analysis project Ga0209467, IMG submission 187175) | Freshwater pond sediment microbial communities from the University of Edinburgh, under environmental carbon perturbations - High... | ecosystem: Environmental > Aquatic > Freshwater >... | reverse complement strand
CGGATCATATACATATGTTAGTAAGTATACCGCCCAAAATAAGTGTATCAAGTTTCATGGGATATTTGAAAGGCAAGAGTGCATTGATGGTATTTGATAAGCATGCAAACTTAAAGTACAAGTTTGGTAATAGGCACTTCTGGGCAGAAGGCTACTATGTAAGTGTGCGACCTTAGAGGGGTCGTCTGAATTATGCTGAGAGCATTACCTGTTCATCTTCGGGTATTCCTACCAGTTGGTGCGTTCGAAGCAATTTGAAGGTGCTAAGCAGACTGGGACAACGGGGCAAGTAGGGTATCTACAGCCGCAACTGCAACTAGGAAAAGATTCATATGGATAACGCAAGTGAAGTATTGCAGAATCGTCAAGTATGAAAAGGCGAAATGTAGATGATACGCCTTACCCAAATAGGGAATGTAGGGTGATGGCCGTAATTGTTAACGTGCGGCAATAAGATGACAGAGATAGAATCTCAATCCTATCGGTTTATGGATACATCCTAAGTGAATCATAGATATTCAGACGGCTGGACAAGGGTAAGCCCTATGGCCTCCAGCAAGTGGTAGGCAAATCGTGAGAGATGCACAATGACCAGAGGGTAAATGATGCCAAAGAAGCGAACGGCTCTGCGTAATGTAGAGCATAGGAATTCAAGATTTGTTCCAATTGAAAGATGGCTGACCTTGGATGGACTTGAACACGAAATAGCTAGACATTACTTCCTGACAAAGAAGGGGAAAATCAGCTATCACCCGCGCAATAATCCAAATCAGATACACATAGTAAGATATGCGGAGGATTGTGCGCCACGAAGGCGCAGGAATGCGGTATTAGCCGCATAGAATGCAGCTATGCTGCACAAAAGATGAGAGTAGGCCTCTCGAAACCGTCGTACAGGCGAAGGTTTCAAACCACCCTAAGCTGCTGCGCACAAAAGGCGCGGTGGTGAGCGTTAGGGAAAAGGCAGGGCAAGACCTTGTCAGGTAGGTGCTCTGGAGACGAACACAAGTGAATCGCTGATAAAATATCGAAAGCGTAGGAATGCCATCAAAACCAGGGGGGAGTCGTTAACCTGGGATAAGCTTGGAAGAAACCTGTTTACTGACCAAGCGGTGACCGGTATGAAGGCGACGTGAACTTAGCACAGGCTTTTGTGTGGAACGTGGGAACCTACGACTCTGATGTTAAAGGAAAAATCCAAGTGGAGGAAACGCAAGGATGAAAGTACTGATGCAGAGTATAGGGGCGGAACAGACCGTAGTAGCGAGGAAACTCTCTAACGAGAGTGGAGCAAAGGGTAGCGAAAGCGAACTGTATTATTCAGTTTTGAAAAGTAGTCAACCAGAAATGGGAGGAGCTTATGGACAAAACAAAGCCGTATGAGATTTCTAAAACAGTTGTATGGGAAGCATACAAAAGGGTAAAAGCAAATAAGGGAGCCGCAGGGATTGATGATGAATCAATAGCAGAATTTGAGATAAATCTCAAGGATAACTTGTACAAAATATGGAATCGCATGTCATCAGGCAGTTATTTTCCACCACCAGTAAAAGTAGTAGAAATACCTAAGAAAAATGGTGGGGTGAGAATACTAGGTGTGCCAACGGTGGCAGACAGAATAGCACAAATGACGGTCAAGATGTATTTTGAACCTCTCGTGGAGCCGAACTTTCATAAGGATTCCTATGGGTACAGACCCAATAAATCAGCTATTGATGCTATTGCAATAACAAGGCAGAGATGCTGGAGGTATAATTGGGTGCTTGAATTTGACATTAAAGGACTATTTGATAACTTAGACCATGAACTGCTAATGAAGGCAGTATACAAGCACACTGACAGCAAGTGGATAATTATATACATCGAGAGATGGTTGAAAGCACCATTTCAAACCAAAGATGGAAAGATAATAGAAAGGACGGCTGGAACACCTCAAGGAGGGGTTATCTTATCTGGAGGAAATTTTTGAAAGGGTTGGTATTGCTCTCTTTTATCGTCGATTACATGGATACATAGATACAAAAACTACCTACTTTGTTTGATACAAAGCCAGTTTACCGTAAAGTATCTGTAGTTCGTTACGCAGTTTTGATATTTCCTCATTAAGGCTTTGTATCTTAAGCTTCTGGCGGCTGATGATGACATCCTTCGATGATTCATTTAATAAAGCTTTAACTGGCGGAAGCTGTCTTAAACAGGGTTGGCTGCGTAGCATAACAATTTTTTCTTTAATCTCGGCTTGTGAGTATAAAAAGCGTTTTGAGACGCCTGCATGCTCGCTCACTGAATTAAAGTTTACAGGTATATTATCCTTCAGCATTTGAGAAATTGCAACATTGACTTTGTTAACAGCCTGTTCAGTCCGTAGCCTTGAATATTCCAGCATGTTAGCGGTGTTCGGGGTTGGATTTGACATAAACTCACGCTCCTTGGCAACTTGATAATCATTTACTGCATTCTAGCTGAGATAGAATTTCTTTGAGTCGTAATGCAATGTTTGTTTGGTGTTCTAGCTCCCGATCCCAACCTCTGTTTTTAGCATCTTCCACAAGCTTTTCAGTCAGTTCAAGCTGCTGCCTGAGTACAGGTGCGAATGCACCGCTTGTAGTAAACTTGGGACAGGTGAGACAGACATTGGCATGGGGACAGCCGCCTTGTTTGGGATGATGCAGGCAGTATCCATTCGGTAAAGCATTTTTGTACAGGTTATGCTTAAACCACTCCATCTCTGATTCTACCTCGTTTTTAAAGGATGCCTCAGTATAATCATTGACTGCATAATGACCAAATATACGATCCTTGATGACTTTCTCAAAGTCTTCTTTGAGAGTTTTATCGTGAATATGTGCGTAAACCATTGTCATCTCGGGACTTTCATGTCCAAGATACTTTTGAACTGAGGTAACCGGAATACCTGCATTGATCATACGCGTACCGACAGTATGCCTGAACTGGTGGAAGTTGATATAATATATGTCTCCAGTGGAATCTGTAATCGGAATCTTCTTCGAAAGCTTACGGAGTTCCGATGTTATCCTCTGGTATTGCAACAGACCTTTGCGGTTTCTGAAGAGGTACTTTTCGTTTTGCGAGTCCGGTATATCAGCGGCAATTGAGTGTTGATTATTGACAGCATCAACCACGTCCTGGTTTGTTGGGACCCGGTGTTCTTTGTGCATTTTACTCATATAGTACTGTATCCATGGGGATCCATCCTTATCGTAGGATATGCAATCTTCCTTCAATGTTAGCAGTTCCGAGGCTCTCATGCCTACATTCATTATGATGACAACAGCATTACGTATGTGGGGCATGAGTAGGTGAAGATTATCCTGAAGTTGTTTAAAAACAGGTTCTGGAATGAACCGAGGTATTCTTTTGATTGTCCCACAGTCATCCTCAGGAAAAATGAGAGGTCTTAAAGGGGCATCCTTATCACCGACCCGCTGAAGATATTCAAACACAATTCTTATGTATTGGACTGTATAGCGTTTCTCCCGCAATGAAGTAAGCTCTCCGTATTGATTTCTCTGGCTTGCAAGCCAAACGTAGAATTCTTCCATGTGATAACGCTCTAAAAGAGAAAAGGAATCGATGTAAGGATATTTTTCCTGGAGAAATACAATAAAGTGTCTTAGATATCGGATTTCCTTATGGACGGTCTGAAGACATCTTGTGGCCACACGCACTTTAAAAAACCTTTTAACGAGAGTGCATAGTTTGGGACTATTGATAAAATTGAAGTTCATATACCATGCTCTGTTGCCGACATATTTTGGGTGCTCGCTTTCCGGGTACATTCTTCGTAAGTCCCATACTTCTTTGTCATACTCATCACGAGTATCATACCAGCGCAGGAAGAAAGCGTACATTGCTTTTAGCAGTACAGGAGCCCTGTCGTATCGGCTGTAACCAAGTTCGGATAGCCATGTGCGTAGCTGTACAAGGGTTTTCTCCAGATCGAGTTCCAGCACTGAATCAATCTTGTAATTGTAGCGATTAAAAAAATCACACAGGTGCCTTGAACTCTGACAAAAACCTTGGGCAAGGCTGGTAGGCGAATATTCTTTAGATAACAATTTATGCATGAAAAAATACTTTATCTCGGCTTTAATGTAGGGGTTCTTGATGTAATCAAAGTATATATTCTTTTTTGAAATGTTAGGGTACTTTTCAACCATAGAAGGAAGATGCCATTTATCTTGTGCAAATGGTCCAGTAATGAGACTGTCCCAGTCGATGCTCTGGGAATTATGGATACCGTTTAAAGCGTTAATTTGATTCATTAAATCCCTCTTTCCATTGCTCATATTTTTGGTAAGAATGCTTCAAATCTTCATCGTTAAGATGAACATAAGTATTAATGGTGGTTTGGACCTGAGCATGACCCAAACGCCTTTGAACAAATGACGCATCCCAGCCTGCCCTGATAAGTGCTGTAGCATGGGTGTGGCGAAGGACATGGGGAGTAAGGGAAACATCCGATACGTGGGAGTAATACTTGAACATTTTGTACACCGTATCGTACGATAAAGGTTTGCCGGTATTAGGTCCCTTTTCCACAACAAACAAATGGCTGGTGTTATAGCAATCGGGACGATTAAAGAGCAGATAATCATCCAGCTGCTCTGCAAGCTGGGACGAAATGTCTACGAAGCGTTCCACCCTTGACTTGACCCGGGCGCCATTAGAAAGATCATGCTTTGGGAGGATACGAATGCGTTTATCCCACAGGAATAGGTCATCAATCCACAAACTAAGAACTTCGCCAATCCTCAAACCGCCTTCATACATCAGAAGGATAATGAGTTTATCCCTCAAGGTTCTGACAGAGGAGAAGAAGATATTAAATTTGTCTTCGGGAATAGTGGTGACAATACGTTTAATAGTATAGCGTTTAAGAAGGTTCTTGGAGACCATTTTTCTGCTGGTGTGGACTAAAAACCCTTTATAGCCGTTTGCCGGAATTGGAACCGCAGCATAGATAACAGGGTTTCTAAACTCCTCCACCCTACAGATATATTGATAAAAGCTTGAGATGGCAGTAATAATGGTATTGACAGTCTCATCGCAGACGGAGTCTTCCAAATAGATAAAGTCCACCTGCATGGACCGGATAGGCTTCCTGAGCCACTGAATAAATGATACAAGAGTATCTGTATCAACGCAGTTATACTCAATACTCAACTCCTCCAGAAAGCTGAAGAATGCTTTGAGATGGAAGCAGTAGTTTCTGATGGTGTTTGGGGATTTGCCTGTTGCTTTGAGGTAATTCAGGTATTTTCTGACCGGAATGACAACATCATAATTCCTGTTAACCAGGATGTACTCTTTGCTGAAATCGTTAGGATTAATAGCCTTGACCACCTGCATGACGTTACACCTCCTTTCTATCTTCGGTTACTTTGTATTCTCTGGTAAAATCCTACATTTTATGCATAACCGACGATAAAAGAAAAGGTAAAAACTATCCTGGGATACGTTGTATCCGGTACTTCTTCATTCTCCAGATAAGTTATCAGTCCAGTTCTTGCAAATCTATTTCTTCACTATGTTTTTGACAAATGGATGGGATCAAATTACCCAAACAATCCGTGGGCACGCTATGCAGATGATGGAATTGCACATTGCAAGACACTTGATGAAGCAAAATGCCTACTGGAGAGATTGAAAACAAGGTTTGAAGACTGTAAGCTTCAACTGCATCCAGATAAAACAAAGATTGTATACTGCAAAGATAATGACAGAAAAGAAAACTATGAAGAAATCAAATTTGACTTCCTAGGATATACTTTTCGACCAAGACGCTCCAAGAACAGAAATGGTAAGCACTTCATAAACTTTACACCAGCCGTTAGCAACAAAGCTATGAAGGCTATGAGAAAAGAAATTCACGACTGGCGAATTCATTTGAAACCAGACAAAGAATTGAAGGACTTATCGAATATGTTCAACCCCATAGTCAGAGGTTGGATAAACTACTATGGGCGCTTTTACAAATCAGCAATATATCCAGTCATGAGACACTTGAATAATACATTAACTCATTGGGCAAGAAGGAAGTACAAGAAACTAGAAAGACATCGCTCAAGAGCAGAGAAATGGCTAGGACAAATTGCACGCAGAGAACCAAAACTGTTTTCACATTGGCAGATGGGAGTTTTGCCAACGGCTGAATAATGGGAGCCGGATGAGCCGAGAGGTTCAAGTCCGGTTCTGAGAGAGCCTAAGGGTGAGATTCCCTTGGGCTACTTACCTCGTGGTAACGGCAAATAACAGGGAAACCTTAGAACAAATAGCTGATGTCATTAGCAGTTTTCTGGAAATCAGGGGTCTGGAATTGTCTAGAGAAAAGACAGCCATAACGCACATAAGTGAGGGTTTTGACTTCCTCGGATGGAACTTCAGGAAATACGACGGCAAATTAATAATCAAGCCATCGGTCAAATCGCTAAATAATGTGACAAAGAAGATAAGCGAAATCATACACAAGAACAGAACAGTAAAGCAAGAATACCTAATTTATCAAATGAATCAAGTCTTGAAAGGCTGGTGCAACTATCACCAACCAGTGTGTGCAAAGCAGATATTTGAGAAGCTGAATTTTCGTATCTTCGCAATGACATGGAAATGGGCGAAAAGAAGGCATCCCAATAAAAGCAGTAAGTGGATAAAAAACAGATACTGGAAAATAAAAGGCACGAGAGATTGGATCTTCTCAGCTGGAAAAGCGACACTGATTCGGCCATCAGATATTCCCATAGTTAGGCATGAAAGACTGAAACTGGATATGAATCCGTACAAAGACAACGGGTACTTTTTAAAAAAGAAAGAAAATAGAAAAACGGTCAAGAAACGAGCATACAAGGAAACCGCCGCTTTCAAGTCTAAGCTAACACAAATGATAGACTCGGAAGTTAAGAATGCGTGAGCCGTGTGAAAGGAAACTTTCAAGCACGGTTTTTTTAGGAGAGGAGGAGCTCGTAAGGGCTCCAACTTATCCAACACGGTAGGAAATGTAAATGAAGAAACTATCTTGCAATATATAAAAGAGCAAGAAGAAAATGATAAATTAGAAAGATAGACAGTAATAGGAGCCTCTAATAAAGAGGCCACCAGCAGCAAAGCGCCTTTAGGCGTAACCAGTAAAATGCCCTGGAGGGGCTAATATTAAACCCCCATTTGAAATGGGGGTTGCTAACTTTGATCCTCTGCGAAGGAAAAACAGATGCCATTTTATTAAGCTATTATCTAGAAAAAACTTGTGGATGGACACACCGAAATGCTCCCAAAAGTTTAGCCATAAAGGTTGATGAAATCAAAGGAGAATCTGCCTATTGGTATCGCAAAGAGGATGAAAGCCTTCTGATTTGTGGAGTAGGCGGTAAGGATAACTTTGGTAGTTTTTATAAAGAAAAAATTCATCCAACAATGGTTGATACCAACGCCTTTTCAAAAATTGCAGTTGTTACTGACCGTGATAATCGAGAGGAAAAGTCTATTTTAGATTCTTTTCGTGCATTGTTTCGCCCGATTATTACCAATGTTGATAATGATACTTGGATTTCTAATATCTATGAAAACAGCTATAAGCAAGAAGCCATTGTTGATTTTCTGTTGGTAGTAATTCCGGCAGATAAAGAGGGTGCTTTGGAAACTCTTTTGTTAGAAGCGATTTCTGAAAATCAATATGACAAAACCATTGTGAATCGTAGCATCACTTATGTAGATGAAATTCTGCCGTTTGCAGCAGAATATATACAAAAAAATCGGTTAAAACTTAAAGCGTGCCTGGGGGCAACTTGGGCGATACAGTATCCTGAGAAGATTTTCTCATTCATTGATGAGCAAAAAAATGACGTTTTTTGACCCTGAAAAAGGCTATAGGTATGTGGTTGATGCGACTGAAAGCACTCTTGAGGCTATAGATAATGGAAAAATTAAGCTTTCGACTGACAAGTCCGGAAAAATGTTTGCGCAAATTAGGGAGGCTAACGGACAATACGGCTCCAAGCTACCTATTAAGAAAGAACTTTTTCGCAAAGCAATTGAATATGCCAGAAAAAACTGTTTATATCGGAATTTCAAATGAGGATGAGCAGTGGGAAGAGTAAAGGGATGCGTTAATAAGACGTGTGCAGCTATATATGTCGTGAAAAAGATTTAACATTACAAAATATGTACTTTTCACGACATATAAATCAAGGAAAATGTTTCGCACTATATTAATTCAATGTAAAATGTTTAGTGCGAAACATATAGTCAGAAAAAAATAACTTATAAGAAAGGTGATGATTACTGCTCGAAATGCGGAAGTACACTTTATTATGTCTGCAAGAAATGACATACGCAGTTACCTGATGATTCAGAGAAGTATTGTGTGAGATGTCTTGCTGAAAAGCAAGATCAAAGAGACCATGCATTGAAAATAGTGGGCGGCACAGTTATGGCTGTAGGGGTTTTCGCAGTTGGTGCAGGGAAAAAGGTTGTGAAGGTTATATCAAAGTTGAAGCAACGTACATGGGACACGATTGCAAAGTTATAAAATTCCAATTTAATGTTGAATTATGATTGTGCTATTAGTAAAAGAATAATAAAATAATATTCAAAATCATACGGCAAGTTTTTAGGTCGACTTAACGACCTACAGACTTTCCGTTTTTTATGCCTAAAAATCAGAAAGAGAGGAAAACGATGATGTCAATATTTTTGATTATAGATGGAGCAGCTATAAAGAGTACATTGAGAAAGCAGAAATAGTAGACATAGATTTTGTACTAGATATGCTTTCAGTTGATAGAAAAAAAGCAGTAGAACTATTTCGGAATTTTAACATACAGAATAATAATGATATGTGCCTTGAAGATAAGGAAAAACTAAGAGTATCAGACAACGAAGCGAAGGAATGTTTTAAGGAAGCAGGTATAATGGATCCGAAAGAACTGAGACAGTTAGAAAAGAGAAAAGAGATGCAATAATAAAGAAGCTCAAATTATTGAATGGAGCACAATAAGGCAATTATCAAGGATGACAGGAATGCAAAGAGTGTGATAGACAGAGCTTAGGGACAAGGTACCTGTCCCCTGCGTCCCCTCTTGCTAAATATGTTGTAATTATTTATAATCAAATAAAAGGGAAAATAAGGTTATTCTTTTGCACATAATCTACACGTCAAATCAAGGGGGGCATATCTATGACTTTTAATCTGAAAAAGGGCTTTTTACTTGGTACAGCTTCCGCCGCCACACAGATAGAAGGCGGTGAGTGCAGACATAACTGGAATGACTGGTATCACCAACATAAGATCCTAGACGGCTCCGATCCTGCACGTTCTACCGATCACTATAACCGTTGGCGGGAAGATACCGATCTTATGGCTGAAATGGGATTAGAAATTTATCGTCTCGGTATAGAATGGGCACGTCTATGCCCCACAGAGAATAAAGTGGATGAATCTGTTGTCGCACATTACCGCGAGGAGCTGAGCTATCTGAAGGAAAAAGGCATCTCTGTACTCCTGACGATTCATCATTTTACAAATCCGATGTGGTTTGAAGAAAAAGGTGGATTTACGAAAGTTGAGAACATCAAATATTATATGGACCTTGTTGCCCTCGCTGTTTGCTCATTCGGCGATCTCGTTTCAGAGTATATCACTATAAATGAGCCCAATGTCTACGCAACGAATTCATTTTATTTTGGAAGCTGGCCGCCGGGAGAAAAATCCTTCAGGAAAGCAGTCACCGTTATGTCAAACATGTCAATTTGCCATATCCAGGCATATAAGCTGATACATAAAATGCGCCGGGAGATGGGATACCGTGACACAAAAGTAAGCTTTGCAAATCATGTAAGGGTTTTTGATCCGGTCAATCCTAAAAACCCATGGCATAGCATCTGTGCGAAATTACTGGAGCATTTTTTCCAGGGCGCAGTCACTGAAGCCATGTGTGTTGGTCATTTCAAATGGCCGCTTAAGCCATCATTGCAGATAGCTCGCGGCGAATACTGCGATTTTATTGCTATGAACTATTACAGTCGTTCATCGGTTTCAGGCTTCAAGGACGGTGTACGTAAAGGAGCACCTAAGAATGATCTGGGTTGGGAAATTTATCCTGAAGGCATAGTACGATGCGCAGAAAAACTCTACAACCAGATAGAACGCCCGATATACATATCTGAAAATGGTACCTGTGACAATGAGGACACATATCGCTGCCGCTACATCTATGATCATCTCAAGGTACTCAGTGAATCCAAATTGCCTGTTTTGAGGTACTATCATTGGTGTTTCTGTGACAACTTTGAATGGATTGAGGGAGAAAGTGCAAGATTTGGACTGGTGCATGTGGATTATGAAACCCAGGTACGTACCATAAAAAGGGCAGGAGAATTCTATTCTGAAATCATCCGTTCAAGGGGTGTGACAGAAGATGTTTTTGAAAAGTATGTAAAGAATCAGAAATACCATTTTTAAAAGGAGATGTCATTTTGATAACCGCCAAAGAAAGCATGTTCAGGTTGGATACAGTGAATACCACATATCTGTTTCGCACGACTAAATTTGGGCATCTGGAGCATATATATTACGGTACTCGGCTTGATGTTTCGGAGCCGGCAGATGTACTGGCACAAAAACGTACAATTCCAATAGGCAGCAGTGTAATCTATGACGAGTCCGACCAGTTATACTGCCTCGATAACATGTACCTTGAATGGTCTGACAATGGTCGTGGAGATTATCGGCAAAGCCCGACAGAGCTGAAGATGCCTGACGGTTCATTCGTCAGTGATTTTGTATATGCTTCCCATACCATTGCAGAAGGTTGTTTGCCTATGAGCACATTGCCGTCAGCTTACGGTGGTGACCAAACTCTAACAGTCACTTTGAGGGATACATCCTGCAGCGTCACTCTTGACCTGTATTTCACTGTGTTCGAAAAAGCTAATATAATCACACGCCGTGTGGTTTTGACAAACGAAGACCAAAATCCTCTTTTAATTCGACGCATTATGAGTATGATGACCGATATGCCCGACGAGAACTTCCGTATGCTTACATTGGATGGCGGCTGGATAAAGGAAGCGCATCTCCACGAGCGACTGGTGGAATACGGGATTGCGATTAACTCATCCAACACTGGTGCCAGCAGCAACCGTCATAATCCCGGTTTTATATTGGCTGAATCCGATGCGACACAAGATAACGGCCATGTATATGGCTTCAATCTCGTTTACAGCGGCAACCATTTTAGTTCTGTGGAAAAGAGCGGTCGTGACATCCTCCGTGTATCTATAGGTATCAACCCTCACTGTTTCGAGTGGAGTCTTAACCAAGGAGACAGCTTTGAGACACCGGAGGCAGTGATGACCTTCAGTGAGTGGGGCTTCAACGGAATGAGTCATAATATGCATAGCTTTGTGAACGAACACATCGTACGGAGTAACTGGAAAACACGTGAGCATCCGGTACTACTCAATAATTGGGAAGCGCACTTTTTTGATTTTAACGAAAACAAACTTTTGAATCTGGCAAAGAACGCAAAGAAGCTTGGAGTTGAGCTTTTTGTACTGGATGACGGTTGGTTTGGAAAGAGAAACAACGACAATTCAGGACTCGGTGATTATTCCGTCAATCCTAAAAAACTTCCGTGTGGCATCAAAGCCTTTGCAGACAAGATAAACGCACTGGGACTTGATTTCGGACTGTGGTTTGAGCCAGAGATGGTAAATACGGACAGCATGCTGTACCGCAACCATCCTGAGTATGCTGTAAAGCATCCGAATAAGAAACCTGTACTTGGAAGAAATCAGCTTGTGCTCGACCTTTGTAAAAGTGAAGTACGAGATTACATTGTAAAAAATGTGAGTTTGATACTGGATGAGGCAAATATCAGCTACGTCAAATGGGATATGAATCGCCACATTGCTGAGGGGTATTCCTCATCGCTTCAAAATCAAGGTGAGTTTTATCATCGGTACATCCTAGGTCTTTACAATGTACTGTCGCGTATATTCGACCCCCGGCCGCATATCCTGCTTGAAAGTTGCTCCAGCGGAGGAAACCGTTTTGACCTTGGCATGCTATGTTTCAGTCCACAAATATGGTGTTCGGATAACACCGACCCGGTTGAGCGCTTGAAGATACAGACAGGACTTTCTTATTTATATCCGCTGTCGACTATGGGCGCCCATGTTTCGCAAGCCCCTCACCAGCAAACGCTACGCAAAACTCCCCTTGCCACCCGCTTTCACGTCGCATGTTTCGGTTGCCTAGGATATGAGTTGGACCTTAAATATCTTTCGCCTGAGGAGAAAAAGGACGTCGCTGATCAAATCGCTTTTTACAAGCAATACCGTCAAGTGTTTCAATATGGTACCTTCTCACGGATGAAAGCAAGCAAAGCGAATAAGATTGTCTGGCAGGCCGTAAGTAAAGATAAGAATACTGCGGTGACGGGATTTTTCCAGACACTCGAAACCGCTGCCGAGAGTGAAGACAGGCTTACTGTGACGGGCTTGAATGAGGGTAGGTATACCATCAGAACCCGGCCTCAGCGCATGTATATTGAGCGATTCGGCGGGCTGATGAAGCATATTTTGCCTGTAGTGCTTAATCCTGACGGCATCTTGCTCCGTGTAGCAAACCGCCACTATAGCCTGAAGGACTGTGTACAGGAATACAAATGCTCAAAAGAGGCACTTCGTGCTGGTATAGCTCTTTGCAATCAATTTTCCGGAACGGGCTATAACGAAAAAGTCCGTATGCATGGTGATTTCGGTTCCGATTTATATATTACAGAATATATCAACAAGGAGATGCTTACTGATGAAGAGTAACACACAACGCAACCGGTTTTCTTTTGGCCTTGGCACAGTAGGTAGGGATATGCTCTATTCCATGGTCAGCATGTATCTACTGGTCTATTTAACGGAGATTCTCAATCTGTCTGACTCTACCATGTGGTATATGACAGGCGCACTCATCACATTGCGTATTTTCGATGCCTTGAATGATCCTATTATGGGTATTTTAGTTGACAATACCCACTCACGCTTTGGTAAATTTAAACCGTGGATAGCCATAGGAGGCATAACCGGCGGCCTCTTGACCATATTGCTTTTCAGCGATTTGGGGTTGACGGGCATAGGATATGTCACTTCCTTTGTCATTATCTATTTAGCCTGGGATTTAACATACGGTGCTAATGACATTGCCTATTGGTCCATGCTTCCCTCCTTGACATTTGATCAGAAGGAACGTGAAAAGATAGGATCCTTCGCACGCATATGTGCAAACGTGGGCATGTACATCGTTGTAGTCGGCATACTCCCAATCACCAGTGCTCTTGGTGGAGACAAAAGAGCATGGTTTATCTTCGCAGTATGTGTGGTAGTCCTTACATGGGCATTTTTATGCTTCACCCTATTTGGTGTTAAGGAGGATCGCACCGTATATAAAAAACAAGAAACTACACCACTTAAAGAGATGTTCGGAGTGCTCTTCAAAAACGATCAACTTTTGTTCACTGCTATTTCCATGGGGCTATTCATGATAGGATACTGCACCACAACAAGCTTCGGTGTGTATTTCTTCAAATATGCCTTTAAAAACGAAAGCATATATTCGGTTTTTGCAGGTATCCTGGGTGTATCTCAGCTTCTGGCATTGACTTGCTTCCCTGTATTCTCCCAAAAATACAGCCGCAGGCAACTCTATACCTTCGCAACAGTTTTGGTCATTATCGGTTATATCATATTTTTTATATCCCCGATGAACATCATTCCCATCGGCATTGCAGGCGCACTGCTTTTCATCGGTCAGGCCTTTATTCAATTGCTCATGCTCATGTTTCTGGCCGACACCGTCGAGTACGGGCAGTGGAAACTTGGCCGACGCAACGAGAGTATTACCTTCTCAGTGCAGCCCTTCATTAACAAAATTGGTGGCGCATTAGCGAATGGTATTGTAGGAATCACACTCATTCTTTCCGGCATCAATTCAGCCGCTACACCTAACGATGTGACCGATACGGGTTTACTTGCAATGAAGCTGGCAATGCTCATTCTGCCTCTCATTTTTATCCTGTCCGGGTACATCGTTTATCGGGTCAAGTTTAAGCTGGACAAAGAAATGTACGACAAAATCGTGTCAGACCTTTCACGTCCAACAATTTCAGTGTGATAAGGCAGGAGAATCAATTATGCTGACAATAAACAATCGCATTAAGGATATTTATGCTCATCCTGTAGGCCGCGACATTATCAAGAAAACGCTGCTTCAGATGGGATACAAAGATACTATTGTTAAAAACCCTATCATTGGTAACATCAAGCTGAAAGCACTACCAACGCTTACAATAGGGAAGGTGAACGGGGGATTTCTCAGTGCACTTCTTGAACTTTTAAACAGTGAGCACGACACTCCACGTATAGATACCAGTCCCGTGTCTCCTGCCTGGTGGAAGGAAGCGGTATTCTATCAAATATACCCCCGCAGCTTTAAAGACAACAACAGTGACGGCATCGGCGATCTGTGCGGTATACTAGAAAAGCTCGACTATTTAAAGATGCTTGGCGTAGATGCAATATGGCTTTCGCCCATATATGATTCACCCAATGATGATAACGGTTATGATATACGCGACTATCGCAAAATCATGACTGAATTCGGCACCATGGAAGACTTTGATAAATTGCTGGAGGGCATTCACTCCAGAGGATTGCGCCTTATCATGGATTTGGTGGTTAATCACACATCCGATGAGCATGAGTGGTTTAAAAAAGCAATAAGTGAGCCGGATTCGCAATATGGCGACTATTATATATTCCGTAATGAGCCAAATAATTGGACTTCATTTTTTGGAGGCAGCGCGTGGAACTTTTACGAAAAGCGTGGCCAGTATGCCTTGCACCTATTTTCCAAAAAGCAAATGGATCTCAACTGGGAAAACCCAACTGTTCGTAATGAAGTCAAGGAAATGGTGCGATGGTGGCTGCAGAAGGGCGTAGATGGCTTCCGCATGGATGTTGTCAACTATATATCAAAGCGTGACGGCTTACCCGATGGCAATGAGCATATTGGCACCCTTATGGGGTTCTACGGCGTCGAGCACTATTTTTATGGTCCGCGCCTGCATCAATATCTGCGCGAACTAAAAAGCGAAGCATTTGCACCCTTTAACGCCTTTTCTGTCGGTGAAACACCTGGTATTGGTATGAAAATGAGAAAGTTGCTTACTGACGATTACCGTGGTGAACTTGATATGGTGTTTTTATTCGATCATCTTGAAACCCCTGGACACGTTCGCTTCGATGATTACAAATATGACCTTAACTACTACAAAGAATACATGATTAACATGATAGAAAACTTAGGTTGCCATAGCCATGCATCCCTTTTTTATGAAAATCATGATAACACACGAATGATATCAAAGGTCGATCCTGACCCGCAATTTAGGATTGTTTTGGCAAAATTGCTGGCAACTATACAACTCACATTTCCAGGTACTCCGTTTATCTATCAGGGTCAGGAGCTTGGTATGGTAAACAAGAAGTTTACATCTATTGACGCCTTAAGAGATGTGGAGAGCCTCAATCTATATGCAGAATTGCGCAAAACAATAAGTGAAGCTGAGGCTTTTAAAAAGATAATGGCTGGCACACGTGACCATGCACGTACACCTATGCAGTGGACGAGCGACAAATATGCAGGCTTTTCAGATACTGAGCCTTGGATAGGCACGGACAACGACTGTAAAATCTGCAATGCAGAGGCACAGATTTCTGATGAAGGCTCGGTCTGGAGCTTTTACCGTATACTCATCGAATTGAGAAGGACACATACAGCGCTTATATACGGAAATATCAATATTGTTAATAAAAAGAAACGGGATTTGTTTACTTATTATCGTGCCGACAAAAGCGAAACATTTTACATAGAGTGTAATCTTAGCAGAAAAGTGATTAAACGAAAGAGTAAACTTCAAAGCGGCATTCGTCTGATCTCAAATTATGCAGAAGCACAGGAATTACAGTTGATGCCATATGAAGTAGCGGTCTGGATGATTAAAAAAGATTAGGGGACGGGACAAAAGGGACAGGTACCTTGTCCCTCTAAGAATTATCAGATATACTTTTATTGAGGTGATGAATTTGCCAAGAGATGCAATAATAAAGAAGCTCAAATTATAGAATGGTAAGGACCCAAGGTACCTGTCCCTTGGGTCCTTACCATTCTATAATATTTATGTTTACATAATATCATAGAAATGTGTTCTTTTATGCAGGTGATGTTTACCATGTTGTGTCTTTATCGTGATTTATATAGATTCTTTATTGCCTGATTTTGATGCTTTTTTGGCAGAATGGATCAAATTCTTGAAAAATGAAAGTGGAGCGGACATCAGCGAATTGCTCAGGGAAGCTGTATTAATAAAAGGTGGTATTTCTGCTATTTCTGAATTTGCAAGACAATACGCGGATAAATATCCCAGGGCATATATTGATTGGATTACGGCTCTGGAGGCAGAAGATGATACAAGTTCGATCATTCAGGTTGCCAGAGAAGGCATGTCCAGAATTCCACGGGATTACACAATAAGGGCTGAGGTAGCAGAAACCATTGCAAGAATAGGAGAAAAGCTCAATGATAATAAGTGAAACTGGAGGGATATGGAGAGCGCTTTTATTCCAATCCTTCCATGGGATATTTACTGGACTTGTATATTACTGCTATGGAATATGGTAGATTTGAAGAGGTGCGTGATAAGGCTGAACAAAGGATTATGGAACTTCAAGGTAGAAGCAGGATGCCTGTAAGCAACTATCAATATAGAGAGCGAAATTACGCAGGCATTACAAGCATCCGGTTTATTTGATGCAAGAACCTCCCAAAAAGGAAAATGAAAGATAACTGCTTGAAATTAACAAGCTCTGCATAGGGAAGTCTGAAGTATGAAACCATTTCCACGGGAAGAAACCTGAGAAAGTTTAAGGATAGCTGAAAAGGAGGACAAGATGAAATTACATCGGTTCATCTTCATTTGGAACTGAAAAGCGAATACCTGACTGAATACCAGAAGAGAATGCTTAAAAGATATGGAGAATCTTCTACAGGAGAGTCTATATGCAGAGATATTCTTATACCATCCGATATGCCGCTTCATAACCTGCACTATGCAATACAAAAACTATATGGTTGGCAAAATTCACATTTGCGCAGTTTTCATCTGCCGGAAGAAGTATATCAAAAACTGACCGGCGGCACTGTTAAAGGCTGGTCGGATTTAGTCGGAATTTTATTTCAGCCTCCCTCCGAATCAGAGAAAGATATTTTCTGGGATGATGATTATGAAAAAGGCAGCATAAGCGCATGGCTTAAGAAAAAATATACCGGGCCGTATTTTTACGGAGGGGAATTGGAGCATCCGGAGGTTGCAAAAAGAGATGTGCAGCAGCTCATGGATAGGTTTAAGATGCTTGATGTCAAAGAGTCATTTAAAGATTACATGGCTCGGTCTGAAAAGGGCAGGGATGAGGGAATTAAAACTTTGCGCAAAGCGCCTTTGATTGAGCTGACTCTTGAAGAAATGAATTCATCTATTAGTATTGAGAGCGGAACAGAAGATTTGTTGGAGCGATTGGAAGTCAGCAAGATTTTATCAGGCAAGGATGAACTGCTTGATGAAGGAAGGTTGTTTCCTGTAGCAAAGGAAATTATTTATACATATGATTTTGGAGATAACTGGATTGTTACCATAACTAAGGAAGACAATTGCAGGGGTCTGTTTGATATTAAATCGAAAACTTGGTCAAAAGACTTAATATCTAAGCTTTCATTGGATTTTATTATTTTTCCTGAAGTGATTGATAAATGTGTACCTATTGGCAATAAAGATGGATTAAAGGTTTTTGTTGATGTTGGTGACCAACATGTGACGATTTATGGTTTAGCAAATCAAGATGAACAAGTAGCTATCATAACTATTGGTACTGCTGGTCTGGTTTCTTACATAACATATAAAATGATTTCGGGTGAATATGAAATAGCTAATGTAACACAGTTATTCAGATGACAATGCGAGAGCTAATGGGTGGACATTCTTTGTGGACGGTTTATCATACGAAGTAAAATTTCAAAATATTTTTTGACAAGTTAATGTCTATCGCAGTGTAATCAAATTTGCTCATTTGAAAAGGCATTTGAATCAAAGGTAGTTAGTTGAACACCTATCTATCACGCCGTATTACATGGTGCCATCGCGTATAAACAGCAAATACCGAGTACTGTTCTCGCAATCAAAATGAAATGATTATACAAATTACATAGATAGATATTTGGGTTCATAAAAAATATACCTATAGACAATCGCGCTATTCTGTGTTACTATATACTAGTAATAAGTAATACTGCATACAAGTCATACAGAATAGCAAGGAGGGGTTACATTGGAGAACCTTACAGAAATGCTCAAAGGCGTGCTGGAAGGCTGTGTTCTTGAAATCATCAGCCACGAGGAAATCTATGGTTACGAAATTACGCGGCGGTTGAACGCTCTCGGATTTTCGGACGTTGTGGATGGGACAGTATATACCATCTTGGTGCGGCTTGAGAAAAACAAGTTGGTGGAAATTACGAAAAAGCCATCCGATATGGGGCCGCCGCGAAAGTTTTTCGCGCTCAACGACGCGGGGCGCAAGGAACTACGGAAGTTCTGGGAAAAATGGGAGTTCGTATCATCAAAAATTAACGAGTTAAAGGAGAAAAAATAATGAATTTTTGGGAAAAAATTACAGGCGGTGACATGACTAAAGAATTGAAAACTTTTGAATCGCGAGCCAAAAAGCTGCCGGCTGATTATCAAGCGGCATGGGAAAAAATTAATGCCAATCTTTGGCCGCACTCAGATTTCACCGGTCGCAACCTCATGCCAATTCTTGACGGTGTGCTTGGCCTGCTCGAAGAAACGGCGGCGGACGGCCAGAGTGTCCAAGAGGTTTTGGGTGACGATATCAAAGGCTTCTGTTCAGCACTGGCCGGCGAAGAAGGGGCAAAGTCTTTTCGCGACAAGTGGCGTGAGCAACTCAACAATAATATCGCTAAAAAATTAGGTAAATAGGAGGATAAAATGAGAATACAGGATATCATCGAAGGCAAAAAAGAGTGGCGAGCGCACGTGGCGCGTGTCAAAGAGCTCCCGCAAGATTATCAGATTGTTTATAAAGAGATTCAAAAATATCTCTTTAAGGTCGGCCCTGTTGAGCTAACCGACGGGACGGGTTTGCTCTCGGGGATTATTGATCTTTTTGAAGAGGGCGCGGCCTTGGGGAAAGGCGTGCTCGAAGTGACGGGCAGTGACGTAGCGGCTTTCTGCGACGATCTAATCAAAGATTCAAAAACTTACGCTGACATCTATCAAGAATCTGTTGACCAAGAAGTTAACAAGGCCATGAAAAAAGTTGCGGATAAAACAAAGTAAAAGGTGGATATCGGGATGGAAAAAGCAATTGAAGTGAAAGGTCTGCGAAAGTCTTTCAAGGACATGGAAGTCCTGAAAGGCGTGGATTTTGAAGTCCGGCGCGGCGAAATTTTCGCGCTGCTCGGTTCCAACGGCGCGGGCAAGACCACGGTGGTCAACATCCTTTCGACACTTCTGAAATCTGACGGAGGAACCGCGAGCGTCTGCGGCTTTGACGTTTCGCGTCAGCCGGGAAAGGTGCGTGAAAATATCAGCCTGTAACGTCAATCGTGGAGACGATACGCGCTTTGCTGAACTCCGAACCTGTCGGAAACGATATCTGGGCAGCCCTCGCGTGGTGTGTCGGTATCATGGTTGTTGTTTACCTATTCGCGAGGAAGGCGTATCGAAGCAGGATATGAAAAAGGACAAAGGGACAGGTACAATGCTGTTAGGTTAACATAATGTGATATATTAGAAATATCATATTTGGTAGTGAGTTAAAGGCTAAATGGCGATTAAACGAAAAGGATTTTACACGAAGCAGAAAAGTAGGGTTTGTAACTTTAGTTTGCATGATTCTTAACATGATAAAAAAATCTACATAGTTGGAAATAGACGACTTTCTAAAAAAATTTGGTACTGATGACGGCAGCTATTCTACTTATACAAAGCAATCTTTTTCAGAAGCAAGACAGGAATTGTCTCCAAAAACATTCAGTATACTAAATGACGAATTTGTTCAAAGGTTTTATGAAGATAATGATTTTAAAAAATATAAAGACTATAGGCTGTTAGCTGTTGATGGATCCTGTATGGAAGTACCAAATATCAAAGAATTAAGAAAATATTATGGTTATGCTACCAATAGTAATTCACAGAAAGAAGTTGCAAGAGCACTGTCATCAACAATATATGATGTTGAGAATAAGATTGCAATAAGTTCTTTACTTAGAAGATATGATGACAGCGAAAGAGAGCTTGCTATAAAAAACATTGATAAATTGAAAGGTTTTGACCAAGGAGAAATTAAAGACTTAATACTGTTTGACAGAGGGTATCCTTCCTTAGGATTTATCATGTATCTTAATAAAATAGGAATTAAATATGTAATGCGGACTGCTACTTCATTTTATGAAGAGGTAACCGACACAAAAACACAGGATGAGAATGTAGAAATAGTGGTTACAAAGGAAAGGTGTAAAGGATTTAAGAAACGTGGCAGATTAATACCTATAGGTACTGTCATAAAACTTAGGGTATTGAAAGTTATACTAGATGCTGGAGAGATTGAAACGTTAGTAACAAATTTGACTGAAGAAGAACTAAAATATGAAGAAAGTAAAGAGCTGTATTTTAAAATATGGGGAATTGAAACCAAGTTTGATGAATTAAAGAATAAGTTCCAGATAGAAAACTTTTCTGGAGTTAAGCCTTTAATAATTGAGCAGGATTTCTATGCAACTTTGCTGTTAAGTAATATTGCATCTATATTTGAGCAAGAGGCAGAAGAGGAACTTAAAGAAGTTAACCTGAAAAAGAACTTGAAAGAGGTTGTTGGAGAGATAAAAGTTATTACAGAAGAAGAATTTCAAAAAGTGCAAAGACTGATTGAAATATATAATGCCAATTATTTGAATTTCCTAATAGAAATGATAACGCAGGCTAACATAATATCATAATATGGTATTGGAAAAGCTACTGTTTTTAAGTATGTCATGCTTAAAAATTTAGCCAAAACCAATTAAACTTATAGGAGGGAATATAATGGCTGATCCTACTCAACCTTGTGAATGCTCACCTTACCTGAATATATGCTGTTGCGGTCCTCAAAACGGAATTTCGGTGGTCCAGCCGGCATGTCAAAATTTACAGGACGGCAGAGTTGTGAACAATCCTGCTTTTGATCCAAATCTTAATAAGTCGTTCTGGACATACAAGTTCCTTACTGACTGCGGCAGTTCTACAAGAGCGATTAGTAATTTAGGCATCCCCATTTGTGAATCAATTATTGCCGAGAATATCGTACTCAGTGAAAAAATTGATGGCTGCGGAAGCTATGTGCCGATACCGTTTACCCTTACAAAGGATGACCCCAATCTAGGCCCTGCACCTCAGGGGTTTCAATACGTGAAGGTGGAAACAAATAACCGCTACGGAAAAGGAGTAAGTGTAGAGTACAGGCTAGAAATAGTAGGGGATTATCCTGTAGCAGTACAGCCAATTAAAGTTAAAGCGGCAACGGTTATATACACCTTCAACTGTGACAACTGCTTTAAGGTTCCAGATTGCAATCCGCAGGGAAAACTAGCAGTTAATAAAAAGTGCGGTTATACCATTGTAAATAACCAGGTTGTATTGAATTATCATATAGAGGTAGACAACATCGGTAATGTAGAGCTTTTAAATGTGCAATTCCAGGATAATATTTTTATAACCACCCAGCTTTCTTTGGGGAGTATTGTTGTTATACCGGTTACGTTGACTGTAAATACCAGTGTGCCCGGAGAGGTCATAATCAGCGGCAACCTGGGAACAATAAGTGCCGGAGGCAAGGTAACCATTACGTATACGATACCAATTGCATCAGTGAGTATGCCAGGCGTATATATGATCAATAATACTGCTACCGTATCAGCTTCAGGTACAAAAGACACGGCAAGCTGTAATACCGCTCTGAATGTTGTACAACTGAGGGCAGATAAATGCTGCAGTATTGAAAATGAAACAGGTGTTTACACTCTGACTATTTCCAGCTTGGGTGATTCTCCCAATATAGTAGTAGATATATATGACCATATGGAAATTCCAGCAGGAATAACAATTAAATTCCTGAATTTGAGCGGTTGTGAAGGATATTTTTCCGGAACCACCAATCCGATTCCCACCAATACTGATATACACAGCCCTGTAGATTTTGATTTTATTTGCAGGAATGCTTTGATACCGACAGGGGGTAGCTATGTGAAGGTCGGCAGGTATATACTTGTATCAAGCTCGGTAATTGGAACTACTACAATACAAAATTCTATTGTCAGTGTTGTACCCGTTAATCCTGAAGCACAGATATTTCTTGGAATACAAAATATACCAGTTTCTGCCAATATTGATATAGAACTTGTACAAATATGCAGAAATTCTTGCCAGTAACAAAAAAATAACCGCATTGCCAAGGACGATAATTCCAACAATGTATTCATGTTTTGACGTGAAAGGATGACTTTCGCGTCTTTTCTTTTAATTATATGAATAATGCGGAGTTGCTTAGCAACTGCTGATGATGTGCTTCGGAACCAGGGACAAGGGGGACAGGTACCTTGTCCCGCTAACAATTATCTGATATACTTTTATTGAGGTGATGAATTTGCCAAGAGATGCAAGAACTAGAAGTGAAAGCAGAATATATCACATAATGCTTCGAGGAATAAACAGACAGGATATTTTTGAGGATGAAGAGGATGTAGAAAGATTACTTGAAACAATAAAAAAATATAAAGAATTAAACAAATTTGAAATATT
>Ga0209467_1001280_pt1 | contig 22991 bp, 13 predicted proteins | sample Higcelwee11metaG_FD_187175 | JGI IMG/M metagenome (GOLD analysis project Ga0209467, IMG submission 187175) | Freshwater pond sediment microbial communities from the University of Edinburgh, under environmental carbon perturbations - High... | ecosystem: Environmental > Aquatic > Freshwater >... | reverse complement strand
ATTAGGATAATGATCCGGGTCTGACAGCATATTCTGCCTGTATTCATCAATATACGCTTCTGAGTAGAGGGGTGTTGCTCCTGAATTCAGGTATGCTGTATTCATCATGACCATATGATCAATTGCGTCTACCTTCTGAGGTAGATCGGTAGGAGTCTGAACACCTACATATGCACTGTAACTTACTGACAGCTTATCTCCCTGTGCCCGCTTGGTGGTAACGAGAATGACACCATTAGCCGCACGTGATCCGAAGATGGCTGATGAGGCAGCATCTTTCAGCACTGAAATTGATTCAATCATGCTTGGGTCAATTACGTTTAGATCGCCTTCAACCCCGTCTATAAGTACAAGAGGATCAGAGTCATTTAGTGTTCCTATCCCCCTGATTCGGATCGTGCCGGTACTTCCGGGTGCACCGGATCTGCTGGTTACAGTCACTCCGGGAGTAACCCCCTGAAGGGCAACAGATGTTGAGGCTATTGGCCTGGTTTCAAGATCCTTAGGGGTTATCGAGGAGACTGAACCTGTGAGGTTAGCCTTCTTTTGAGTACCATATCCAATGACAACTATTTCTTCCAGTCCAATTGCATCTTCCTGTAATACGACATCGATTACATTCCTGCCGAGTATTCCCACCTCACGGGTTTTCATGCCAACAAAGGAGAAGATAAGTGTGCCATTGCCGGGAACATTTGATATTGTATATCTACCATCTATATCGGTTACCGCAAAAAGGGTAGTCCCCTTTACAATAATTGTAACCCCAGGTAGAGTCATTCCCAGTGTATCACGGACAGTTCCATTTACAGCCAGTTGTTGTTGAGCACTCGCATCTGGATTGTTTCGTAACGTTTCAGGTCCGGAATCATCAGCGTAACCTGCTGTAGTTATCCCGGTCAGAATCAGGATACCTAGGATCTGAACAGTACGTTTCACTCTGTTGGTATTTCGTGCAACCCACTGATCATAATCATGGATAAACCATAAGTTTTTCATAGATTTACTTTTTAGGTAGTTATTAGTTTATACAGTTAAGGAGTTTTGAAATCTGTCGCTTAATCCGTTCCTGGATTCAATAAGTTCTTTTTGGATTATCATAATTGTCACTTTTTATATCAGGTCATTATGGGTTATTTCCTTACTTGGTATTGATGACAGACCAGACCTCAACAGGCAGATCAGATTCAATTATATCAGGCATCTCCATCAATCCTTCCATGTAAGCACTCATCCTTTCTTCAGGAGTCTGTAGCTTGTCAAAGGTAGGAGCATAAGAAACCATGCATTTAACTCCCTTTGCCCTAAGGTTCCTTACAATCTCCGCATTACTTTCATCAATAGCTGGACCGACATATGCAATCATGCTTTCCCAGGGAACTTCACTTAATGAAATATCTGCATATTCTTTCTCATTCCGGACAAAAACTGACAACATGATGCCAGGCAACCTATCATGATAATAACGAGCCTGAGATCCATTATGAACTGTTAACATAACATGTGTTTCAGCATCAAGCCCCTTTATGATATTGACAATCATCCATGGCGGAACATCCTTTTTGTCCAGATTGATAATTGTTTTGCCCTTACTCCATCTGATAACTTCCTCAAGACTTGGTATCCTATAATCAGTAATATTCCCTTCGGTGTCCTTCAATCTTACATCCTCCAACTCCTTCCAGGTGTAATCTGCTAATTTGCCGGTAGCAGTTGTTGTTCTGTCAAGCATTTCATCATGCATCAATACTATTACGCTATCCCTCGTCAATCGAGGATCGATTTCAAATAATGCTGGCATCTGATTAATTACATTCTGAAAACCCTCTATGCTGTTTTCCGGGAAATACTTTTCCCTCCCTCCGCGATGTCCGCTTACAATAATTTTATCCCCCTGTTTATATCGAAAGAACTCCTGCAGTTCTTTCGTATTTCCGAATTCTTGATAATAGGTAGTTCTAGTTGGAGATAATTGGCAGCCAGCCAGAACTGGTAGAGAAGCATAAATAATCGCTGTAATAATCAATCTCTTGCTCATTTTTATACCATTATATTTATATATAGTAAGTCAAGAGACTATAAATTGCATCCAAATCCGTTACCAAAATATTTCCATCTGAACTCATAAATGCTAATTAGAATTGATATACGTGATGTTTCCTTTTTTTTGCTTTGAAGTTTCTATATGCAATTATAATTTCTTTTTGTTACATTTCGACAACAAATCTGTTAAATTTTTGTAATAAATGCAAATAAATTGAATTTTTCTTAAGAGAAGGCTTATGAAAGCTTACCCTTATTTCAGAATGGCCTCACCATTAATAATTTAAATCCCGTGCAGGTCACACTGTTACAGTCTGGGAGTGGAGAGCACAAGAAATGCCATTTAGGTAAATGATGATTTCGTTTTATATGCATTTTCAATGCAACTTTTAATTTCCACCGAAAAGCATTGACAGTGCTTGTTACCATGTATGAATGCATACAGGCTCCAGGGCAGTAAGTTCGTTGTACTTTCTTGAGTTATCCCTCTTCAAGCCCAGCCCGGCCAATGAGAGATTGCCGGAGAGGCTTTTATGGTGTACTTACATTATCTTTGTATCAGGCGTGCCAGGCCCTTTATATTGAGTAGTCTTACCTCCTGCCTGTCTACGGCAATGAGCATCTCCTTCTGCATTTCGCTGATAGCCCTCGACAGCGACGGCCGTGCCACACCAAAGAATTCAGAAAGCTCCTGCTGTGTACGATCAACCCTGACCTTACCGGAAGAAGCACCGGGAAGAGTTGAAAGGTAATGTGCATATTTACCCTTAATAGTATGGAAAGAAAGAAAACGCAATCTATCGGAAAGGAATAGAGACTTTGTGCATACAACATTTAGATAGTTTGTCATGATACGCTGGTCGCTCTTCATTAACGACAAATAATCATTCCTGGCAATTATGAGCAGCTCCGATTCACAATTTGCAAGTACATTGACCGGATAATGTGCCGGGGTACCGAAAATGAAAGCTGCAGCTAATGCCTGAGGTGGATTTACATCCTCAATCTTGATGATCCGCCCCTCAAGATCGGTCATCTCCCCCTTCATGCTGCCTGAAAGTACAATCATAACAGCCATGATTTCTTCCCCTGCAAGGGCTGCAACAGCACCGGCATGGTAAGATCTGACCCTGTATTGGACACTCTCAAGAAGGACTTCAATCTCATTTTCAGTGAGACCGATGAACAGAGGTGATCTGCTTAGTACCGGAAACTTCATCGTATTTTTTTCACTAATATAAATAAAACTGTAACTTGTAACATATGTTACATACATTGACCTGACCGGCAGGTACCTTTGCAACAAATAACAATATAGATGCAAAGAGATATTATAAGGATTGATGAGGAGAGATGCACCGGCTGCGGGTTATGTGTTCCGAACTGTCACGAAGGTGCCCTCCGCGTCATTGACGGTAAGGTCAGGCTGGTGTCTGAGCTGATGTGCGACGGGCTGGGTGCCTGCATAGGCCACTGCCCGGAGGATGCTATCACAATCGAGAAAAGAGAGGCTGAACCGTATGATGAGATCGCAGTTATTGCGGACATGGTGAATAAGGGTGCGAACACAGTCATTGCCCATCTCAGGCATCTGAAAGACCACAACGAGTACGGATACCTTGAGGAGGGTTCCACCTGGCTTGAAGTACACGCCAAAGATCTTCCATTCAGTGTTAACGAGGTTCTGGATGCGGTTAACGGGGCCTCAGGGCAGAAACAGGCTGCATCCGGTATTCAGCTTGATAATGCCGCACCTGGTAATCAGCATGCACCTACCTCACTCGGAGGTCATCATGCGCATGCCGCACACGGGCATGCGCACTCCGGCGGCAGCTGTCCCGGCAGCAGGGAGAGGCTGATAGCCCCTGCCCCGGTGTTTGATACGGCAACGGCGGTGACGCCTTCGCAGCTAACCCACTGGCCGGTGCAGATGCATCTTGTCAATCCCAACTCCCCGGTATACAGAGGGGCTGACCTGCCTGCTTCGGCCGACTGTGTGGCATTCTCGCTGGGATCATTCCACAGCAGTTTTCTTAAAGGCAGGGCCCTTGCAATAGCCTGTCCTAAACTCGATCATGGGACGGAAACATATATAGATAAACTGACTGTAATGATAGATACTGCAAGGGTAAATACAATCACAGTCATGATGATGGAGGTCCCCTGTTGCGGAGGTCTCATGCAGATGGTCCGCACAGCCATGGCCCGGGCCTCGAGAAAAGTGCCCGTGAAGGCAGTCGTGGTGAGCATCGATGGAAAGATCCTCAGTGATGAGTGGATATAGACGAATTCATAAAAATCAATACCAAACCAAAAATCTTATAAAATGAGCATGTTTTGTTTTCAGTGCCAGGAAACGGCAAAAGGAACCGGATGCGTCGTGAGAGGCGTATGCGGAAAGACGGATGATGTAGCACAGGCCCAGGATCTCCTGGTCTGGATTGCAAAGGGTATCTCAATACTCGGTACAATTGCCCGTGAGAACCACTATTCGAATGCAAAGGTTGACAGGTTCGTTCAGGAAGCCCTGTTCACAACAATCACCAATGCCAACTTTGACAAGGCAAAGATCTACGCAAAGGTCAATGAGGGCATCGCCCTCAGGGAAAAATTCATCGGCGAGATGAAAGGCCATGCTATAACCATCCCCGGGAATCTCCATGCAAGTGCAACATGGAAGCCTGCAAATGAGCAGGATATGGTCGATATGGCCTCCAAGACAGGTGTCCTCACAACGCTGAACGAGGATGTACGGTCGCTGCGCGAGCTGGTCATCTACGGCGTAAAGGGTATTTCAGCATACGCAGAACATGCCGGTAACCTTGGATTCAACAGTGACAGCGTTGACGCCTTCATTCAACGTGCCCTCACCGCCACAACCAATGACAACCTCTCAGTGGACGAGCTGGTTGCCCTGGTGCTCGAGACCGGTAAGCACGGAGTTGAGGTGATGGCTCTTCTTGACAAGGCCAACACCACCTCCTATGGTAATCCCGAGATAACCGAGGTCAACCTGGGTGTCAGGAAGAACCCGGCTATCCTGATCAGCGGACATGACATGAAAGACATGGAAGAGCTTCTTCGCCAGACAGAGGGAACAGGCGTTGATGTCTATACACACAGCGAGATGCTTCCGGCAAACTACTACCCTGCCTTCAAGAAATACAAGCACTTTGTAGGAAACTACGGAAACTCATGGTGGAAACAGACCACCGAATTTGAGAGCTTCAACGGACCCGTTCTCTTCACCACGAACTGCATCGTGCCGCTGCGCGAGAGCTACAGTGACCGTATCTATACCACAGGCTCATCCGGCTACCCCGGCTGCCCCCATATTCCCGACAGGGAACCTGGTAAGGAAAAGGACTTTTCGGCAATCATTGCTCATGCAAAAAAATGTGCTTCACCTACGGAGATTGAGTCAGGCACACTGGTGGGGGGCTTTGCCCACAACCAGGTGGCTCTGCTGGCCGACAAGGTTGTGGAAGCAGTGAAGAGCGGCGCCATCAGGAAATTTGTTGTGATGGGCGGATGCGACGGACGAATGAAGAGCCGCGAATACTACACCGAGTTTGCACAGGCCCTTCCGAAGGACACAGTTATCCTGACGGCCGGTTGCGCCAAATACAGGTACAACAAACTGAAACTGGGCGACATCAACGGGATACCGCGCGTTCTTGACGCCGGACAGTGCAACGACTCTTACTCACTGGCAGTGACTGCCCTGCTGCTCAAGGATGCCTTCAAACTTAATGACATCAATGAGCTGCCAATAGCATTCAACATCGCCTGGTATGAACAGAAGGCAGTTATAGTCCTGCTGGCCCTCCTCTACCTTGGCGTCAAGAAGATTCACCTCGGTCCTACTATCCCGGCATTCCTTTCACCGAACGTGGTGAACGTGCTCGTTGAGAAATTCGGCATAGCAGGTATTACAACGGTTGATGAGGATATGAAGATCCTGATGAATTAATACAAAAAGTTACGGATTGAAAGGGAGTTCTGCCACAGAGCTCCCTTTTTCTTTTCCGGCAGGGGTCTGTAACTAATATATATCACATTAATGCACATTTGGCTGAAAATTGAGCATTTTTGACTAAATTGCTTTTGTTAACCCTTAGGGGGTAGTAAGCTAAATCCTGATCGCCATGCCTAAAGGATCTTCAAACAGCGTAACTGACGGCGGCTACTTCATTGGACTGGACATCGGATCCGTTTCACTTAACACCGTACTGCTCGACAAGCATTTCAGCATTGTCGAGGATTATTATGACTATGTTCACGGTAAGCCGTTCAATGTACTCAGTAACCGTCTCCGCTCGCTGCTTGATGCCCATCCTCCGGAGACGATCATTGGCATAGCTCTTACCGGCACAGGGGGTAAGCTTGCTTCCGGACTCATCGGAGGCCTCTTCGTCAACGAGATCATTGCCCAGGCCACGGCGGCAGGCAGACTCTTCCCCGATGCTCGTACCGTCATTGAGATCGGGGGGGAAGATTCAAAGCTCATCGTTCTTGAGAGGCAACCCTCCGATGAATATGCCAGGCTTGTAGATTTTGAGATGAACAGTGTATGCGCCGCTGGCACCGGCTCTTTTCTTGACCAGCAGGCAAAGCGTATAGGTGTCCCCATCGAAAAGGAGTTTGGAGAAATGGCAATGCGTTCCGTCAACCCGCCACGTATTGCCGGACGCTGCAGCGTCTTTGCCAAGAGCGATATGATCCATCACCAGCAGCTGGCCACCCCGCTGCATGATATTGTGGCAGGGCTCTGTTTTGCGCTGGCAAGGAATTTCCGGAGCACGGTGGCGCGAAGCAAGGAGATAAAGAAACCTGTGATCTTCTCCGGGGGCGTCGCCGCCAACATCGGCATGGTCAGGGCATTCCGCGAGGTCCTTGACCTCGCCGCCGGAGAGCTGATCATTCCCGAGCATCATGCATCTATGGGTGCCATCGGCGCTGTGATGTACGGCCATTCCAACAGTTTACAGATGAATCACTTTGCCGGGCTGGCAAAGCTGGAGGAATACCTCAGGAACGACAGCACTGTTTTCAGCAGCCTCCCTCAGCTGACAGAGTCCGGTGCAACATACAACAAAGCGGTCAGGTTCAGTAAAAACGGCTCTGAAAAGATCCAGGTATACCTGGGCATCGACGTCGGCTCACTGAGCACAAATGTTGTACTGATAGACCCGCAGCACAATGTGGTGGCAAGACGATACCTGCCCACTGCAGGCAAGCCCCTGGAGGCTATCCAGAAAGGCTTGTCGGAAATCTACGACGAAGCGGGAAACGATGTGGAGGTCATCGGAGCAGGAACCACAGGCTCAGGAAGGTACCTTACCGGCGACTTCATCGGTGCCGATGCAATCCGCAATGAGATAACGGCACAGGCCACAGCGGCAATAGACTATGACCCTACTGTTGACACAATCTTTGAGATCGGGGGACAGGATTCCAAGTATATCAGTATCGAGAACGGTGTGGTGGTCGACTTTGAGATGAACAAGGTGTGCGCGGCCGGCACCGGGTCATTCCTGGAGGAGCAGGCAGAGAAGCTGAACATAAAGATCGTGGAAGAGTTCGGAGCCATGGCTCTGAAGTCAGAGTCACCTGTCAAGCTCGGCGACCGCTGCACGGTCTTCATGGAGTCGGACCTGAACTCCTTCATGCAGAAAGGCGCACGAAATGACAACCTGGTTGGCGGACTGGCATACTCCATCGTATATAACTACCTCCAGAAAGTGGTGGCAGACCGTAAGGTAGGTGACAAGATCTTCTTCCAGGGAGGAGTGACAAACAATAAGGCTGTGGTAGCTGCTTTTGAACAGGTGCTCGGCAAAAAACTGATTATCCCTCCCCACTTTGATGTAACCGGAGCCATCGGGGCGGCAATACTGGCGCAGAGATCGATGAATGAAGGGCAAAAGACATCATTCAGGGGCTTCGGCATACGGAACGCCACTTACGAGATGAGCAGGTTCGTCTGTAACGGCTGCGTCAACCACTGCGAGATCAGCAAAGTGAAGATCGAAGGAGATGACAAACCGCTCTTCTACGGGGGCCGGTGTGAGAAATGGGAGACTGACGGGCGCAAGAAAGACAAGAGCCGGTTGCCTGACCTCTTCAGGAAGAGAACGGAGATGCTCACCGGCGATTACAGGGAAGAAAACCCTGATGGAAGACCTACGATAGGCATTCCCAGGGCGCTGATGATATACTGGCAGCAGTTTCCGTTCTGGAGAACCTTCTTTGAGGAACTTGGATTCAGGGTCGTTATCTCAAGAGAATCTGACAGGAAACTTGTAGCACAGTCAATTGAAACCATCACCGCTGAGACCTGTCTGCCGGTGGAACTGATGCACGGGCATGTGATTGACCTGATTGAGAAGGGAGCCGATCATGTATTCCTTCCCTTTATTGTCAGCGGCAAATACAAGGAGGGTGATAAGACTACCAACTCCAACTGCCCCTGGATACAGTCGTTCCCCTTCATGGTTAAGGCCGCACTGAGGGGCAAGGTTGACGACTCGAAGTTCCTCACTCCCACCCTCCACTTCAGGTTTTTTGAACGTGCGCTGGTGAAGGAGCTGACGGCATTCTTCGGCGAGCGGTTTGGTCTTGACGCCGGCATGATCAGGAAAGCCATCGGGAAGGCTGACGCAATGCAGGTTGCCTTCGAAAAGGGTCTTCTGGAATATGGCCGTAAGGTCATGGCTGAGATCCCCGAAGGGTGCAGGCCGGTTGTTATCCTGGGCAGGCCCTACAACAGCTCCGATCCCTATCTCAACCTGGATCTGACCGGTAAGCTGCTGGCGCAGGATGTCATGCCCATACCTCTTGACATGCTCAATCTGTCGGTGGCGGATATCTATGGCAACTACCGTAACATGTACTGGCCCAACGGGCAGAAGATGATTGCCGCCGCCCAGTATGTTGCAAGAACCGAAGGACTTTATGCGGTCTATATCAGTAACTTCAGGTGCGGGCCTGACTCCTTTATCTGGCACTACGTAACCGAAGAGCTCAAGGGCAAGCCGTTCCTGCACCTGGAGGTTGACGAGCACTCTGCCGACGCTGGCATGGTTACGCGTATAGAGGCGTTCCTCGACAGCCTGGCAGGCGCGGAACAGAATGAAAAGAAAGATGTGACCGTTATCCGTCCGCGCCCCAGTCCGTCAGAGCCGCCGGTAAACAGGACCCTCTACTTCCCTTACATGCATGACGGTGCATATTTTGTGGCAGCCGCCGCAAGAAGCATAGGCATACCTTCGGAGGTGCTTCCGAAACAGACAGACGAGGAGATTGCACTGGGCAGAAAATACACCTCCTCCAAGGAGTGCTTCCCGATGATATGCACTACCGGCAGCTTCCTCAAGAAGCTGATGGAACCGGGTGCAGACCCCTCCACGATGAGCTTCTTTATGCCTGATCATAACGGCCCGTGCCGGTTCGGACAGTACAACCAGTTCCAGAGGATTCTCTTTGACAGGCTGGGATTCAAGGATGCGGAGCTTGTGACACCCTCCAATGATACTGCCTACGCTGACCTTGCAGGCGACAGGAGCAAGAAGTTCAGGATCGGCGCGTGGAAAGGGTTCGTCTCATTTGACTACTTAAGGAAACTGTACCGTGAGATCCGGCCATATGAGCTGAACAAAGGTGAAACCGAAGCGGTATACCAGGCAGCATTGAAGAAGGTGGAGAATTGCATTGAAAACAACAGCCGGGGTCTCCGCCGTCTCCTGGTGGAGATTGCAGGTGAATTCATGGCGATAAAGGCTGACAGGAGCCGCCGCAGACCGGTCGTTGCCGTCCTCGGAGAGATTTACATGCGTGACAATGCAGGGTGCAACGGTAATATTTCCAACCGTCTCGAAAACCTCGGGGCGGAGGTGGTGATAGGCCCCTTCTCTGAATGGATCACCTATTCCACCCACCGCTTTGCCCGTGACAGCAGGTGGAAGAACGACACCAGGGGGCTGATAAGATCGAAGATCCAGGGTATCGGGCAGGAGGTGATTGTCGATTATCTCCTCAGGGGCATAAAGAAATACACGGATACCACAAAGGATGTCTCCCTGCATGAAATACTTAAGCTGAGCAACAAGTATGTAAGCGAGTTCTACGACGGCGACCCGCCGATTGCCATGGGCTCATCGGCAGCGCTTGCGCAGAGAGGCGTTTCAGGCATTGCAGCAATCCTTCCCTTTACCTGCATGCCCGGCACGCTTGTGGCGTCAGTAAGCGATTCGTTCCGCAAGGACAACAACAATATTCCTTTCCTGAATATACCTTATGACGGCCAGGATACGGTCTCACTGGAGACACGCCTTCAGGCCTTCATGTTCCAGGTCAGGGAGTATGCTGAGGCTCGCCAACCAGTGTCATCTCATCAATAAGGTAGCCTGCCCCTGCAAACTTGTCGACAATAAACAGGACATACCTGATGTCAAGGCTGATGTTGCGGCTCTGCTTCGGATTGTACATTATGTCAGAAGCTACACCCTCCCACGCCCTGTCAAAGTTGACACCTATAAGGTGCCCGTCAGCGTTCAGTACCGGGCTCCCGGAGTTGCCTCCGGTGGTGTGGTTGTTGGCGATGAAGCAGACAGGTACATCGCCGTTGAAAGCATACCTGCCAAAGTCCTTATTCATGTAGAGCTCCCTGAGCCTGTCAGGAACGTCATAGTCGTAAATCTCCGGATTATCCTTCTCCATCACCCCTGTGAGGGTTGTATAATGTTTGTGGTATACGGCATCGCGTGAATCGTAGCCCATTACCTTGCCGAAGGACAGCCTCAGAGTTGAGTTGGCATCCGGATAGAAGACCTTGTCTTTGCCCTGCTCCATCTGTGCGGCCATGTAAAGCCTGTTCAGCTCCGTCAGGCGTGCGTCAGCAGAAAGCATCTCCGGCCTTACCTTTGCTTCTATCAATTCACCCGCTGAGGCGGCAAGGATGTAGAAAGGATCCTTCTTAACCTTCTTTGCATCAAACCTGGCAAGCAGCGCCTTCACCTTAGCCTCATCCGTGAACAGTGATCCGGCAAAGAGTTTGTCACACGCAGCCCCGAAATCGCCCTTGTATGCTGCTGCCAGCTCCCTATATGCCGGTGCCTGCCATTCAGGCTCCACATTCTGTCCGTACAGTTCCATGACTGCGACAAACAGTTTTTTGGAGACATCCTGGTCATAGTTGCGGAAAAAGCCGTCGGCATTACCCCGGAGTCGCTCAAGTTCCTTTCCAAGATCAGGGCTCTGCTTTTCTGCCAGCTCCACTGCTCTCCTGAATCCGGCTGCCAGGCTTGCAGGCTCAACACCGGCGGAGCCGAAGACCTCAGATGTATAGGTATTGACAAGATAGTATTTGACATAACTGTCATATATCTCGTCATACTGCTCAAACAGGCTGCCGTATCTCTGCCTGCGGGCCGGGTCAGCTGCCACCCAGGTCATAAACTCTTTCTCAAAGGCCTTCTTGCGGCTGACACCGTCCATGTTGTCAAGGCTCTGTATCTCGCCTATCCATTTCTTCCAGCCGTTGGCCAGGCCAAATGACTTGCCCGAGTATTTAAGTCTTACAAGCGGGTCGGTTGCCATCTCCTGTTCCATGATTGAAATTTTCTTTCCGCGTATCTCCACCTGCTTCGGATAAATCACATCCTTAAGCATGCTGATATGATGTGAGGGTGCATACTCCTGGGTCCTTCCCGGATATCCGAAGACCATGGTGAAATCGCCCTCACTGACACCGGCAAGTGAAACGGGGAAATGATACGCCGGCTTGTAGGGCACGTTTTCAGCCGAATAAGCTGCAGGCTTGTTACCGCTGTCAGCATAAACCCTGAAGAGTGAGAAGTCGCCTGTATGGCGCGGCCACACCCAGTTGTCAGTGTCACCTCCGAACTTGCCAATGGCTGAAGGAGGGGCTCCCACAAGCCTCACATCACGAAAAACCTCATTTACAATCAGGAAATACTGGTTACCCAGGAAGAATGGCCTTACTGCAGAGAGATAATGTGTGCCCTTTACCGCTTCGCTGTTTATCGCAGTGATGTTAGCGTTAATGATGGCATCCCTTTTCTCCTTGTTCATGTCATCTGTGACACCGGCAAGAACCCTGTCAGTGACATCCTCCATATACTTGAGGATAGTCACCGTCAGGCCGGGGTTCGAAAGCTCCTCTGCGTTCGAGGCTGCCCAGAATCCGTCAGTCAGGTAATCATGTTCAAGGGTCGAGTGATTCTGTATTGATCCGTAGCCGCAGTGGTGGTTAGTTAGAATCAGGCCTTTGTCTGAGATGAACTCACCGGTGCAACCGCCGCCGAACAGAACCACGGCATCCTTCATTGATGCCTTGTTGATGCTGTAAATATCCTCGGCAGTGAGTTTGAAACCGTTTTCCTGCATCAGCTGGATATTGTATTTCCCGATAAGGACGGGAATCCACATACCCTCATCAGCAACAGCTGACGGAGTGAACATCGCAGCTAGCAGGGCGAAAATGACAACTCTTTTTTTCATATCGTTCTTGATTTGTTTCCTGTGAAGTGAAGCAATTCATCATAGAGATCGCTTACCGGCATTCCCACTACGTTGTAGTATGATCCCTCAATCCGTTGGATTCCCCTGAGGCCAATCCATTCCTGGATGCCGTAGGCTCCGGCCTTGTCAAGCGGCCGGTAGTGCTTCACATAATAAGATATCTCCTCCTCCTCCAGATCCCTGAAAGTCACACTGGTGGTGACGGAGAAGGTGTGACTCGTTGTAATGTCTCTCAGGCAGATGCCGGTAATGACCTCATGACTGCAGCCGGAGAGAAGCCTTAGAAATTGCATGGCCTCATTTTCGTCCGCGGGTTTCCCAAGAACGGTTTCATGACACCATACAACAGTATCGGCAGTAATGAGTATCTGACGGGGCAGCAGCCTCTCTTTCCATGCTCCTGACTTGCCGGTGGCAAGAAACTCAGCTATCTCCATCCCTCTGAGGTTCGCGGGCCAGATCTCATCATAATCAATGACCCCGGTTCTGAATCTGAACCCGGCCTCCGTCATAAGATCCCTTCGCCTTGGGGATGCCGATGCCAATATCAGTTCAAAATCCTGCAGCCCGTCAGAGATCATTCTATAAGATTTTTCCCGAGGTGATGATCGCACCTGCGACCAGTGAATAGAGAATCCCTGCAACCATTATCAGTTTCATAAGGTTGCTGGCTTGGTGAAACTGATCCTTATCCCTGCCGGTGAAGACTTTATAAATGACTATTATAAAGGGGATTAACAGAAGCAGTGTGATGTAAATCAGGGTTATCCTGTCATGAAGATAAACGCCCCAGACGAAATAGAGAAGAGCAACTGTAATTACAGACAGAAAAATTACTACAGTCTTACAGGTCATAAGTCCTGCTTTGACCGGCAGCGTTTTTCTTCCTGTCTCCCTGTCACCATCACAGTCTTCCATATCTTTTATTATCTCCCGGATCAGGGTTGTCAGGAACGCGAACAGCGCGAACCCGCCTACCCAGGAAAAGAGCAGGCTGACGCCGGGGAAGTCCAATGCAGTCTGTGAATAATAAACATAAATGGGGGCAGCATCGTAAACCACCACAATCATGGGCACCAGGGACACGAGGATGGCGACGATTATATTACCCAGGAGGAACTGCCTCTTATAGGTGGCTGAGTAAAAATAGAGCAGGCCGGTGATGAGGATAAAGAATACTCCGAGCCATATGTAGCCGATGCGTGCCGAGACATATGTGCCGCCGATGACACCCAGGATGTTCAGGATATTGTGGTACATCATGGCCATGCGCCTGGTGACGGTATTACCGACAATTATGGAGCCACGGTTGATGAGGTCAGTCCGGATGTCAAAATAATCATTGATTACATAGCCTGCTGCGGTCAGGAGGCAGGTTGAGATGACAAGAATAAGAAAATCAAACCAACCGAGCTGGAACATCATGGATGTAACTGTCTGCGGGTCACCGGCAAGGGTGACGGGCATGGCATTCAGCAGTGGCCTGATGATTGAGTACCTCATGAGCATCATAGTCACAGCCACCACCAGCAGGTTAGGCAACCTGACGAGATCCATCAGGTCTGTTATCCTCTCACCACGTAAAAGCTTCATGATCCATCCAGTTATTATGAAGACGCAGCGCCTGCTCAATCACGTCACGAACGCATCCCTCCCCGCCGCGTTTGTCGGAAATATATACGGCAATCTGTTTTATCTCACTGTCTGCATCAGCCGGGCAGGCCGGCAGACCGACCATCTTCATCACATTGAAGTCAGGTATGTCATCACCCATATAGAGAACATTCCCGGGATCCAGATTCCATCCGGCGAGCAACTCCTTCATGCTCTCGGTCTTGGTCCTTGAGTTGAGATAGATATCATTAACACCCAGCGTCTTGAGGCGTTTAATATATTCTTTTGAATTGGCTCCGGAGATCACACCCACGCGGTAGCCTTTTTTTACTGCCAGCTGAATGGCATAACCGTCTCTCAGGTTGACTGTGCGCAGGGGTACCCCCCACAGTGAGAGTGCAATTGTCTGTGTTGAAAGGACCCCGTCAATATCAAAAACGAATGCCTTCACGCCCCTGAGTTCTTCCTTGAAATTGGTCATCAGCTGTTCTTCTTATAGTGACCGGATATCATTTTGGTAACGAGCCGGTACAGTTTCTGGTATTCAGGCGAGAAAGATAACAATTCGATATGACTTTTTATTGTGCCGGTATCATGTCTCACAGCAGGTCCGGTCTGCGCTGCTTCCGGGCCTGTGCGCATGACCTTCCTGAATGTCTCCCCGATCAGCGGATGAAGCAGTGCAGGGTCGAAGCCTGCTCCGGCAGCGATGGCCTCGCCGGTTGTCATCATAAAATTCGAAAAGTTATTTGTAAAGACTGCTGCCACGTGCAGGTGGCTTCTCTGCACCGAGTCACAGTCCCACGCTCCTGCCCCGATACTGTTGCCAAGCTCTCTAAGCATCTCCAGTGAGCGGCTGTCGGTGGCCTCGATAAAGAAAGGCACCTTCCTGAGCTCCGGCGGGAAGCCCCGGGTGAATGTCTGAAGCGGATAGAATACACCTGCGCCGGTCTGTCTGCCCAGGGCTGTCAGCGGCACGCTACCGGCAGTATGTACCACAAGGGTACCGGCAGGTATGACGGCTGCAGAGGCTATTTCTGTCACTGCGGTGTCAGTGACGGCCAGGATGAGGATGTCACAGTTACCCGGAACCGTCAGATCACGGCTCCATTGGGCCCCGAGAGATGCTGCCATGACCCTTGCACTCTCTCCCCCAAGTGAGGCAACAGACAAAATATTATGACCTGCTGCCTTCAGTCCCGCCGAGAGGGAGACCGCCACATTGCCTGCGCCAATGAAGGATATGTTATATTTCGCCACTTTATATGAGGCTTTAACGGTTCGGCATGTAACATCACTTACCGAATTCGTATGCCGCTACATGTGTTACATCTATCTGGTAGATCTTCATGTAACTGTAGTAGGGTGAATTGCTGGCACTCATAAGGTAATTGCACTCATAAAAATAGGGGCCGGTAATGAGTATCTCCTCGCCCTGCTTGAATTTTGTCAGTTCACTCATCCAGTCTGACGGATTGCAGAAATAGTAGACTGAATATGAATCCCATATCGGGGTGAAACGAGCGCTCTTTGTATCAACATCGTACGTGATGTAGACATGCATCTGTTCAAGTGTGTCAAGTGCATCTCCGTCGCAACCGCACTTGGGTTGCTTCTTGCAGCCGCCTGCCAGAACCAATCCGGCCGTAATCAGAAGCGCAAGGGTTATATTAGCCAGTAACCGGTTTCTTTTCATCTCTTTGCCTTTTATCGACATGCAAAATAACGCTTATTTTCCGTCTCTGCAAAAAAGAAAGCCGGTTGAATAATCAACCGGCTCATCACTAAGATGTTCACTTATCATGCCTGTGCTGTCGGGCCTCCGAATGTGACCGGCATAACCGGTCCTGAGCCCTTGACCTCGCGTATTGGACCGTGAACGGCCTCATACTTCGAGATATTGTCACTGAGAGCCGCCACAAAGCGTTTGGCATGCTCCGGTGTAAGAATTATCCTCGACTTGACCTTTGACTTGGGTACGCCTGGCATAATCCGTATGAAATCAATGACAAACTCAGCCGGTGAGTGAGTGATGACCGCGAGGTTCGAATATACGCCCTCGGACACTTCCTCACTCAGTTCTATATTGAACTGACTTTGATTTTTGCTTTCTGACATGACAATTATAATTAATCCTGTTCAACCTCGGATCTGCTCTCTCCGGCATGAACCAGTGACTCATAGTCGTCAAGAGAACCCACGATGATGTTATTGTACTCCCTGAGACCGGTACCGGCCGGGATAAGATGTCCGACGATAACATTCTCCTTCAGTCCTTCAAGGAAGTCAATCTTCCCTAGGATGGCGGCTTCATTCAGTACCTTTGTTGTCTCCTGGAATGAAGCGGCGGAGAAGAAGCTGTTTGTCTGGAGAGCAGCACGGGTTATACCCTGCAGCACCTGCTGCGAGGTTGCCGGTACAGCATCCCTTGCCTCAATCAGTTTGAGGTCACGGCGCCTGAGCAACGAGTTTTCGTCTCTCAGTTTACGGGCCGTGATCACCATCCCTGCCCTCAGTGTCTGGCTGTCGCCCGGTTCAAGCACAATCTTCTTGCCGTAAACCCAGTCATTCTCATCCATGAACTCCAGTTTATCAACAACCTGGCGCTCGAGGAACTTGGTGTCACCCGGATCAATGATCTCGACCTTGCGCATCATCTGTCTGACGATGATCTCGAAATGCTTGTCATTGATCTTAACACCCTGGAGACGGTAGACCTCCTGGATCTCGTTGACAATGTACTCCTGGACTTTTGTCGGGCCCTTGATGGCAAGGATGTCAGATGGCGTGATGGCTCCGTCAGACAGCGGAATACCTGCCCTCACGTAGTCATTCTCCTGAACAAGTATCTGTTTCGAGAGGGGCACAAGGTATTTCTTCATCTCACCTGTTTTGGAGGTGATTGTTATCTCCCTGTTGCCTCTCTTGATCTTGCCGTATGTAACCTCGCCGTCGATCTCGGTCACAATGGCCGGGTTGGACGGGTTACGTGCCTCGAAGAGCTCTGTGACACGCGGCAGACCGCCGGTGATGTCACCTGACTTGCCCACTGCCCTTGGTATCTTCACGATGGTGTCGCCGGCATCAACAAGCTTGTTGAGGTCAGTGACAAGGTGTGCTCCCACCGGCAGGTTGTAAGACTTGATCTCAACCCCCTCAGGAGACATGATCTTGATGGCCGGGTTCTTGGTCTTGTCCCTGCTCTCTATGATCACCTTCTCCTTGAACCCTGTCTGTTCGTCAGATTCTTCGCGGAATGTTACACCCTCAATGAGGTAGTCAAACGCCACCTTACCGGACACTTCTGAGATGATGACGGCATTGAACGGGTCCCACTCGCATATCAGATCACCTTTCTGCACCTCCTGGTTGGCCTTGATGTAAAGCCTGCTTCCGTAAGGTACTGTATGTGTCGTCAGGGCTATCCCAGTCTTTTTGTCGATGATTCTCAGCTCACCCAGGCGGCCGATAACGATATCTACCTTGCCCTTCTCAACATCTTTCTTCTGTACGGTCCTCACCTCCTCGATGACGGCTATCCCGCCGTATCTGGCAACGAGGCTCGATTCAGTGGTGATGTTCGAAGCGGTACCCCCTACGTGGAATGTACGGAGTGTCAGCTGGGTACCGGGTTCACCGATACTCTGTGCAGCTATCACACCGGTAGCCTCACCCTTCTGGACCATGCGGCCTGTGGCAAGATTACGTCCGTAGCACTTGGCGCAGACACCCTTCTTTGATTCGCAGGTGAGTACGGAACGGATCTCAACCTGTTCTATGGGCGACTGGTCTATGCGGTTTGCAACCTCTTCGGTTATCTCTTCGCCGGCTGCGGTGATGAGCTCGCCGGTGAGAGGATTATAGATGTCATGGACGGTTGTACGTCCGAGTATCCTGTCATAGAGTGACTCAACGATCTCCTCGTTATTCTTGATGGCTGTTGCCACCAGTCCGCGAAGCGTACCGCAGTCCTCCTCGTTTATGATCACATCCTGTGACACGTCCACCAGTCGGCGGGTAAGGTAACCAGCGTCAGCCGTCTTGAGGGCGGTATCGGCAAGACCCTTACGGGCACCGTGAGTTGAGATGAAGTACTCAAGAACCGAGAGTCCCTCCTTGAAGTTTGAGAGGATCGGGTTCTCGATAATCTCTGACCCTGAGGATCCGGACTTCTGAGGCTTGGCCATAAGGCCCCTCATGCCAGAGAGCTGGCGGATCTGCTCCTTGGAGCCCCTTGCACCCGAGTCAAGCATCATGTAGACTGAGTTGAAGCCCTGCTTGTCTGTAGACAGCTGCTTCATCAGGCTCTGGGTGAGGCGGGCGTTGACATGGGTCCAGATGTCAATGATCTGGTTGTACCTCTCATTGTTTGTGATGAAGCCCATGCTGTAGTTCGAGAGCACCTCGTCTACCTGCTCATAACCCTCCTGTACAAACATCTCTTTCTCCTCGGGGATGATGACATCATCAAGGTTGAACGAGAGGCCGCCGGTGAAGGCCATGCGGAAGCCGAGGTCCTTGATGTCGTCAAGGAAGTTTGCCGTCTTGGCTGTACCAGCCTTCTTCAGTACATTACCGATGATATCCCTGAGAGATTTCTTCGTCAGAAGCTCGTTGATATAGCCAACCTCTTCCGGCACGAACTCATTGAAGAGCACGCGGCCTACGGTTGTCTCGATAATATGATTCACCTTCTGACCCTCAACAACGTCATCTACTTTTACTTTGATGATGGCATGCAGGTCTATCTTATTCTCATTGTATGCTATCCGCACCTCTTCGTGTGAATAGAAAGTTGATCCTTCGCCCTTGACCTTGATAGTCTCCGTGCTCTTGCGTGCCTTGGTAATATAGTAGAGTCCGAGAACCATGTCCTGTGACGGTACGGTTATTGGCGCGCCGTTAGCCGGGTTGAGGATGTTGTGCGATGCAAGCATAAGCATCTGGGCCTCAAGTACGGCAGCGTTGCCAAGCGGCAGGTGCACTGCCATCTGGTCACCGTCGAAGTCGGCGTTGAAAGCGGTACATACAAGCGGATGAAGCTGAATGGCTTTACCCTCAATGAGCTTGGGCTGAAAAGCCTGGATACCAAGCCTGTGAAGTGTCGGGGCACGGTTAAGCATCACCGGGTGACCCTTGAGAACATTCTCAAGTATATCCCATACAACCGGGTCCTTGCGGTCAACAATCTTCTTGGCACTCTTGACTGTCTTGACTATCCCGCGCTCAATGAGCTTGCGTATAATGAAGGGCTTGTACAGCTCGGCTGCCATATCCTTCGGGATACCTGTCTCATGAAGCTTGAGTTCCGGTCCGACGACGATAACCGAACGGGCCGAGTAGTCAACCCTCTTACCAAGAAGGTTCTGACGGAAGCGTCCCTGTTTGCCCTTGAGGCTGTCAGAGAGAGACTTGAGAGGCCTGTTGGCGTCTGTCTTTACGGCGTTGGCCTTGCGCGAGTTGTCGAAGAGTGAGTCAACAGCCTCCTGGAGCATCCTCTTTTCATTGCGGAGGATCACCTCGGGAGCCTTGATCTCTATGAGTCTCTTGAGACGGTTGTTACGGATGATAACCCTGCGGTAAAGGTCATTGAGGTCACTTGTTGCGAACCGGCCGCCGTCCAGAGGAACGAGAGGCCTCAGTTCGGGCGGTATGACCGGAACGATCTTAACAATCATCCACTCAGGCCTGTTGATGTTTTTTGATTCCCTGAAGGCTTCCACAACCTGCAGTCTCTTGAGGGCTTCGCTCTTGCGCTGCTGTGAGGTCTCTGTGTTGGCGCGGTGGCGCAGTGAATAAGAGAGCTCATCAAGATCCAGCTTGCCAAGCAGCTTATAGAGAGCCTCTGCTCCCATCTCGGCAACGAACTTGTCAGGATGATCATCATCAAGGTACTGGTTCTCCTTGGGCAGTGTCTCCACTATCTCCATATACTCCTCCTCAGAGAGGAAGTCGAGGTATTTCACACCATCAACGGCTTTCACGCCGGGATTGATGACTACGTATCTCTCATAATATATGATGCTGTCAAGCTTCTTTGTCGGAAGACCCAGGAGGTAGCCGATCTTGTTCGGCAGCGACCTGAAGTACCATATATGAGCAACAGGCACCACCAGTGAGATGTGTCCCATCCTCTCGCGCCTGACCTTCTTCTCCGTAACCTCAACGCCGCAACGGTCGCAGACGATACCCTTGTAGCGTATCCTCTTGTACTTTCCGCAGTGGCACTCATAGTCCTTGACCGGTCCGAAGATCCTCTCGCAGAAGAGGCCGTCACGCTCAGGCTTGTAGGTACGGTAGTTTATTGTCTCAGGCTTCAGGACCTCGCCGCTTGACTTGTCAAGGATCTCCTCGGGCGATGCCAGTCCGATCGAGATTTTCGTGTAGCTGGTCTTCTGTTTGTTATCCCTTCTGAATGACATATATTTTTTCTTTCTTTTACTTTTTGTGTACTCGGCTTAATTACTCAAGGTTGATGCTCAGTCCCAGCCCGCGCAGTTCATGCAGAAGCACGTTGAGCGACTCGGGGATGCCCGGCATGGGCATCGGTTCACCCTTGACAATAGCCTCGTATGCCTTGGCTCTTCCTATCACGTCATCAGACTTGATTGTGAGTATCTCCTGGAGTATGTGTGCTGCACCGAAAGCTTCAAGTGCCCATACCTCCATCTCTCCGAACCTCTGTCCACCAAACTGTGCTTTACCTCCGAGAGGCTGCTGTGTGATGAGCGAGTACGGCCCTATTGAACGGGCGTGCATCTTGTCATCAACCATGTGGCCCAGCTTGAGCATATAGATCATACCCACGGTGGCCGGCTGGTCAAACCGTTCTCCGGTACCGCCGTCATACAGGTAGGTGGTTCCGTTGCGCGGTATACCTGCCTTCTCCGTCAGGTCATTTATCTCTGACTGCTTGGCGCCGTCAAAGATCGGGGTTGAGAACTGCATTCCCATCTCTTTCCCTGCCCATCCGAGGACAGTCTCATAGATCTGTCCCAGGTTCATCCTTGAGGGCACACCCAGCGGGTTAAGAACGATGTCCACCGGGGTTCCGTCAGCAAGGAAAGGCATATCCTCAGAGCGGACTATCTTGGCAACGATACCCTTGTTACCGTGACGGCCGGCCATCTTGTCTCCAACCCTTATCTTACGCTTCTTGGCAATGTATACCTTGGCAAGCCTTACGATGCCTGCAGGCAGCTCATCGCCTATTGTTATGTTGTATCTCTTCCTCTTGTAGACACCGTCAACCTCCTTGTATTTGATGACATAGTTGTGAAGCAGCTGCTTGATGCTGTCGTTCTTCTTCTTGTCTGTCGTCCACTTGTTGGGGTTGATGTTCAGGTAGTCAATCTCCTGAAGCTGTTTCAGGGTGAACTTGGCACCTTTGGGGATGATGTCCACGTTGAGATAATCCTTCACGCCCTGCGAGGTCTTGCCGTTGACCAGTATAAAGAGCTTGTCAACCAGCCTTGCCTTGAGGTCATCAGCCGACCTGTTGAAGTCAGCGTCAATCTTGTCAAGGAGGGGTTTCTCGGCAGTCTTCGCCTTGCGGTCCTTGATAGCCCTTGTAAACAGTTTCTTGTCAATTACAACGCCTTCAAGTGACGGTCCGGCCTTGAGTGAAGCATCCTTCACATCACCTGCCTTGTCACCGAAGATGGCCCTGAGAAGTTTCTCCTCGGGTGAGGGGTCTGATTCGCCCTTGGGGGTGATCTTACCGATGAGTATGTCACCCGGCCTGATCTGTGCGCCTATGCGGATGAGTCCGTTTTCGTCGAGGTTTTTTGTAGCCTCTTCGCTGACGTTTGGTATGTCTGAGGTAAGCTCCTCCATACCGCGCTTGGTATCGCGCACCTCGAGGAGGTACTCGTCAATATGCACGGAGGTGAAGACATCTTCCTGAACAACTCTCTCGCTGAGCACAATGGCATCCTCGAAATTGTATCCTTTCCAGGGCATGAATGCCACCTTGAGGTTACGGCCGAGAGCCAGTTCACCGTTCTTGGTGCCGTACCCTTCGGTAAGCACCTGTCCCTTTGAAACCTTCTCTCCCTTTTTCACTATGGGGATGAGGTTGATTGTGGTGTTCTGGTTTGTCTTGTGATATTTGGGCAGTGTATAGCGCCTGACGTCGTCATCAAAGCTCACGAACTTCTCTTCGTCGGTACGGCTGTACCTTATTACGATCTCGTTGGCGTCAACAAACTCAACCAAACCGTCACCTTCGGCAACGATGAGTATCCTTGAGTCTCTGATCACCTGTGCTTCAAGGCCGGTGCCCACTATGGGAGCCTCGGGCTTCACCAGCGGAACTGCCTGGCGCATCATGTTCGATCCCATGAGTGCGCGGTTGGCATCGTCATGCTCAAGGAAGGGTATCAGTGATGCGGCAATAGATGCAATCTGGTTGGGCGCCACGTCCATCATCTGTACCTTGGTGACCTCCTCGTAGGGATAGTCTGCACCCAGCCTCGACTTGGCCCTCGGGTTGGTGAAGGTGCCGTCATCATTCAGCGGTGCGTTGGCCTGGGCCACGGTGAGGTATTCCTCATCCTCGGCGGTGAGCCACTTGACATTATCATTGTTCAGGTCGACCTTTCCGACGTTAACGTCACGGTAGGGTGTCTCAATGAAGCCAAGGGTATTTATCTTGGCATATACGCATAGCGATGAGATAAGACCGATGTTCGGACCTTCAGGTGTCTCTATGGGACAGAGGCGGCCGTAGTGCGTGTAGTGCACGTCACGAACCTCGAAGCCTGCGCGTTCGCGCGACAGACCGCCGG
>Ga0209467_1001279_pt1 | contig 22997 bp, 21 predicted proteins | sample Higcelwee11metaG_FD_187175 | JGI IMG/M metagenome (GOLD analysis project Ga0209467, IMG submission 187175) | Freshwater pond sediment microbial communities from the University of Edinburgh, under environmental carbon perturbations - High... | ecosystem: Environmental > Aquatic > Freshwater >... | reverse complement strand
AACCAGCGAAACAGCAGGTTGAAATCGATCTGCTCGACCAGCTGCCGCTCGGAGCGGACGGTGTAGATCACCTGGAGCAACGAAGCGCGCAACAGCCGCTCCGGGGCGATCGAGGCGCGCCCCCGCCTGGAGTAAAGCCCGTCGAAATCCCGATCCATCGAAGCCAGGACGGTATCGACCAGCCTGCGCAATGGGCGCAGCGGATGGTCGTTCGGAATGCGCTGCTCCAGCGTCGTGTAGCTGAACAGCTCGTCTTGCTTGAGATCGAGTCCACGCATTGGCTGGGGCTGAGGGCTGCATGAAGAAGAGGACAGTCAGTTTGACAGAGCGGAAAGCGCTCTGGCTTTTTTCAACGGCCTGATAGGGGAGTTTTTTGGATTCTCGCTGCCCCTGGCCGCGCAAGCCCACGTGTTTCGCGGGCTTGCGCGGGTATGTATCGAGAAAATATCGGATCATTTTTTCTTCACGCACTGATCGGGCTAATGAAAAAACAATCCCGGACAACCCACCCATCAACCTGGCAATCCACTCTGCGTTCGGCCGGCGCCGATTCGTACGGGGCTGTTCCGAAGCACCCTGGAAGGGAGCGCAACCATGAGCGACCGGATCATCGGGCTTTTGCCCACCCTCTCCTGTTTCCTGCCCCGCCAACCGTCCAAGGCCCTGTGCCATCGCCTCCTCCCTGCCCTGGGCGTGGCTCTCGTGCTGGGCGTGGCGCCCGCAATCCACGCGCAGCAGGCCGAGCGCCCCGCGGTCCCGCTGTATGACAACCTCGGCAGCCATCACTACCCCATCACCACCTCGGCGCCCCTCGCCCAGCGCTATTTCGACCAGGGCTTGCGGCTCTACTACGCGTTCAACCACCAGGAGGCGATCCGCGCCTTCGAGGAGGCCGCCCGGCTCGACCCGAACTGTGCCATGTGCCAGTGGGGCATCGCCCTGGCCTACGGCCCCAACATCAACGCGCCGATGGACGCTGCCGCCGGGACCGCCGCGTATGCCGCGGTCCAGAAGGCGCTCGAACGGCAGGCGAATCCGACGGAACAGGCGCTGATCCGGGCCCTGGCGACGCGCTACGCCGCGCCCCCGCCCGCCGAGCGGAGCGCCCTGGATGCGGCCTATGCCCGCGCGATGGGCGAGGTCGTCCGCGCGTACCCGGAGGATCGGGAAGCGGCGACCCTCTACGCCGAATCCCTGATGGACCTGAGCCCCTGGCAGTACTGGAGCCAGGACGGCCAGCCGCGACCGGATACCCCCGAGATGCTCGCCCAGCTGGAGCGGGTGATCGCGGCGAACCCCAATCACCCGGGCGCGTGCCACTTCTTCATCCATGCCGTCGAGGCGGTCCAGCCGGAGCGGGCGGTTCCCTGCGCGGAACGACTCGCCGGCCTGATGCCCGGCGCCGGCCATCTGGTGCACATGCCCGGGCACATCTACATCCGCGTCGGCCGCTACGAGGACGCCATCAAGGCCAACGAGCACGCGGTGCATGCCGACGAAACCTTCATCCGCGACCAGAATCCGGCGTTCGGCGTCTACTTGGCCGGCTACTACCCGCACAACTACGACTTCCTGGCCTTCGCCGCGAGCATGATCGGCCGCAGCGGGCAGGCGCTGGGCGCCACGCAGAAGATCGCCGAACTGGTTCCGCAACCGATGCTGCGGGAGCCCGGGATGACCTTCCTGCAACAGCACCAGACCCGGCAGTTGCAGATGCTGGTGCGCTTCGCCCGCTGGGACGAGATCCTCGAGGCGCCGGCCCCACCGCCGGACCTGCCCCATGCCCGCGCCCTCTGGCATTACGCGCACGGCCGGGCGCTGGCGGCGCGCGGCGACCTGCCGGGCGCCGAGGCGGACCTGGCGCCACTGCGCGCCACGGCGCAGGACCCGCGGATGACCGCGTTGCGCCTGGAGTTCAACACCTCGGGCGCGATACTGAAAATCGCCGCCGAGGTGCTCGCCGGCCAGATCGCGGCAGGGAAAAAGGATGTCCCCCAGGCCATCGGCCACCTGCGCGAAGCCGCCCGCCTCGAAGACGGCCTGATCTACGGCGAACCCCCGGAATGGACGGTGCCGGTACGCGAAGAACTCGGCCTGGTGCTGCTCGCGGCGGGCCGGAACGAGGAGGCCGAGCAGGCCTTTCGCGAGGACCTCAAGCGCTTCCCGGAGAACGGCTGGTCGCTGCACGGGCTGGCCCTGGCCCTGCGCGCCCAGGACCGCGGCGCGGAGGCCGACGCCGTCATGGAGCGCTTCCGCAAGGTCTGGGCGGGCGCCGACATGCAGTTGGCGGAGGCGCGCTGAGCCATCCACAACCCGGACGGCGCGCGCCGAGTCCAGACGGCCACCCGCCGCGGTGCGATCCGGGACCGGATGGGGTGGTCATCATCGGCTGCCGGAGCCGTGCGGTCCGCTCAGGCGACGCTGGCCCGGTGACGAAGCCCTCGCTCTGCTCGGCCCTCACCCCGGCCACGCCGGAAACCACTTCCGGCTCCGCGAGCATGGCCTCCTGGATCAGTCCCGTGATTGGCTCGTCGAGGGGCCGGACTTCCCGGCATGACCACCCCTCCCCACCCCACCCTGACCTGCGTCAACTCCTTGCCCTCGGGCACCCGGCCACCTTCGACTAAAGCAGAACAGCAGGCCCTCAGTCCGCGTGTCAGGATGGAAACACCCTGATTCGTCCATGTTCCACAAGAACGCCGGGCACATCCAATTATAAAAAGTTCATTTGTGGCCCGTAGTGGCCATATATCGACCAGTTTCAGGAGTCTCAATGTCCGCCATGTCCGCCCGCAATATTCTGGTAATCAACTGTGGTAGCTCGTCGATCAAGTTCGCCTTGGTCAACGAAGCGCACACAACCTTCCCTCTGCAAGGATTGGCCGAGCGCCTCGGCAGCCCGGAGGCAGTCCTCCACTGGCAGTTTGGCGATACCAAGGAAACCCTCAACATGCCGGGCGCCGACCATCAGGCGGTGCTGTGCAAGATCCTTCCGCTGGCCCAGGAGGCCGCCGGTGGCCAGCTCAGCGGCATCGGCCACCGCGTGGTGCATGGCGGCGAGCACTTCACCGAAGCCCGTCTGATCGACGAGTCGGTGATCGAAGGCATCCGCACCAGCGCCCAGTTGGCCCCGCTGCACAACCCGGCCCATCTGGTCGGCATCGCCGCGACCCTGTCGCTGTTCCCCGACCTGCCGCAGGTCAGCGTGTTCGATACCGCCTTCCACCAGAGCATGCCGCCCCACGCCTACCGCTATGCCGTGCCGGAATTCCTGTACAAGGAACACGGCGTGCGCCGCTACGGCTTCCACGGCACCAGCCACCGCTACGTCAGCAAGCGCGCCGCCGAGATGGTCGGCCTGCCGGTGGAAGACAGCGCCTGGCTGTCCGCCCATCTGGGCAACGGCTGCTCCACCTGCGCCATCGTCAACGGCGAGAGCCGCGACACCAGCATGGGCCTGACTCCCCTGGAAGGCCTGGTGATGGGCACCCGCAGCGGCGACGTCGACCCCAACCTGCACAGCTACCTGGCCCGCGCCCTGGGCTGGAGCGTCGAGCAGATCGACCGCATGCTCAACAACGACAGCGGCCTGAAGGGGCTGTCCGGCCTGTCCAACGACATGCGCACCCTGTCCGAAGCCCGTCTGAGCGGCCATCCCGGCGCCATTCTGGCCTTCGAGGTGTTCTGCTACCGCCTGGCCAAGTCGCTGGCCAGCATGGCCTGCGCCCTGCCCAAGCTGAACGGCCTGATCTTCACCGGCGGCATCGGCGAGAACTCGGCCGCCGTGCGCGAGCACACCGTGGCACACCTGAAGCTGTTCGGCTTCCAGCTCGACGCCGAAGCCAACGCCCGCTGCACCCGCGGCGTGGCCGGCGAGATCCAGGCGGCCGGCAGCCCGCTGATCCTGGTGGTGCCGACCAACGAGGAACGCCAGATCGCCCTGGACACCCTCGCCCTGCTCGACGCCTGATCGACCACCCGCGCAGGAGGGAAGCGCCGCTATAACGAAACCCGACGACCACCATGGCGTCGGGTTTCGTCATCCCGACCTCCCGCCGGCATCACGCCTTCTACAGTCTGAGCAAGAGACCCATGCACACTCTGTTTCTCGCCCCCACCGGTTACGCCGTCGGCCTCAACTCCATCAGCCTCGGCCTGATCCGCGCCCTCGAGCAGGCCGGCCTGAAGGTCGGCTTCTTCAAGCCGGTCGCCCAACCCTTCCCCATCGACCAAGGCCACGAGCGCTCCTGCCTGCTGGTCGAGCGCACCCTGGGCCGGAGCACGCCCGAACCGGTGCTGCTGGATCAAGTGGAGCGCCAGCTGGCCGACGGCGACATCGACCTGCTGCTGGAGGAGGTGGTCAGCCGCTACCAGCAGGCCGCCGCCGACAAGGACGTGGTGATCGTCGAGGGCATGGTTCCGACCCGCGATACCGACTACTCCGCCTACCTCAACCCCCTGCTGGCCAAGAGCCTGAACGCCGAACTCATCCTGATCGCCGCCCAGGGCAAGGACAGCCTCAAGCAACTGGCCGAGCGCATCGAGATCCAGGCCCAGCTGTTCGGTGGCGCCAAGGACCCGAAGGTGCTCGGCACGATCGTCAACAAGATCGACAGCGAGGACGGCGTCCCGGCGTTCGTCGAGCGCCTCAAGGAGCATCTGCCGCTGCTCGACAGCGCCGACTTCCAGCTGCTCGGCGCCATTCCCTTCGCCGAAGAGCTGAACGCCCTGCGCACCCGCGACGTGGCCGAGCTGCTCGGCGCCCAGGTGCTCAGCGCCGGCGAAGCCGACCAGCGCCGGGTGAGCAAGATCGTCCTGTGCGCCCGCGCCGTGCCCAGCACCGTGCCGCTGCTGCAACCGGGCGTGCTGGTGGTGACCCCGGGCGATCGCGACGACATCATCCTTGCCGCCAGCCTGGCCTCGCTCAACGGCGTGAGGCTGGCCGGCCTGCTGCTGTGCAGCGACTTCGCGCCGGACCCGCGCATCATGGAACTGTGCAAGGCGGCCCTGGACGGCGGTCTGCCGGTGATGAGCGTGACCACCGGCTCCTACGACACCGCCACCAGCCTGTTCGCCCTGAACAAGGAAACCCCGGCGGACGACATCGAGCGCGCCAGCCGCGTCACCGACTTCATCGCCAAGCACCTGCACCCAGAGTACCTGCACTCCCGCTGCAGCCTGCCGCGCGAGCTGCATCTGTCTGCGCCGGCGTTCCGCTACCAGTTGGTCAAGCGCGCCCAGGAAGCCGACAAGCGCATCGTCCTGCCCGAAGGCAACGAGCCGCGCACCATCCGCGCCGCCGCCATCTGCCAGGAGCGCGGCATCGCCCGCTGCGTGCTGCTGGCCAAGCCGGAGGAGGTCCAGGCCGTGGCCCGCGAACAGGGCATCGCCCTGCCGGCCGGCCTGGAGATCCTCGATCCGGACGACATCCGCGCGCAGTACATCGCCCCGATGGTGAAGATGCGCACAGGCAAGGGCCTCACCCCGGAGATGGCCGACGAGCAGCTCAAGGACACCGTGGTGCTCGGCACCATGATGCTGGCGCTGGACGAAGTGGACGGCCTGGTTTCCGGCGCCGTGCACACCACCGCCAACACCATCCGCCCGGCCCTGCAGCTGATCAAGACCGCCCCGGGCTACAACCTGGTGTCCTCGGTGTTCTTCATGCTGCTGCCCGACCAGGTGCTGGTCTACGGCGACTGCGCGGTGAACCCCAACCCGAGCGCCGGCGAGCTGGCCGAAATCGCCCTGCAGAGCGCCGAGTCCGCCGTGGCCCTCGGCGTGCATCCGCGCGTGGCGATGATCAGCTACTCCACCGGCGACTCCGGCAGCGGCGCCGAGGTGGACAAGGTCCGCGAAGCCACCCGCATCGCCCAGGAGCGCGCGCCCGGCCTGCCGATCGACGGCCCGCTGCAGTACGACGCCGCCTCCGTGGCCAGCGTCGGCAAGCAGAAGGCGCCGAACAGCCCGGTCGCCGGCCAGGCCACCGTGTTCGTGTTCCCCGACCTGAACACCGGCAACACCACCTACAAGGCGGTGCAACGCAATGCCAACTGCATCAGCGTCGGCCCGATGCTGCAGGGCCTGGCCAAACCGGTGAACGACCTGTCGCGCGGCGCGCTGGTGGACGACATCGTCTTCACCATCGCCCTCACCGCGCTTCAGGCCGCCAGCCTCGCCAGGCAGAAGCGGCAGAAGGCCCTGGAGCAGGGCCAGGTGATCGAGGCCTGACAGGCTGGCCGCCATACGGAAGAGGTCCGAACGGGTTCCGCAGCCGCTGCGGCGGACGCCCGGCCCGGGATGACTTGCCGGCGTCCGGTGCCGCAGGCGGCGCGCGGAACAGCGCTCCGCCCTGCCTTTCGCTATCGAGAGACGCTCATCCCGTGGACTTCAGGCACCGGTAGCGAACGCGCCCAGCCCTTCAGGTCGCCGCCCCAGGGAAAGCCCGTGAAGGTGGGGCCTTCGAAGCGGAAGGTGGTGAGGCCGCCGCCGAGCTGTCTGCGCACCCCGGCCGTCACCGGCACCCCCCAGGCGCTGGCGAGCGCCGAGACCAGGCGTTGCCCGTCGCGGCCGGCGCCCACCCGGCAGCCGTGCAGCTCGGCACTGCCGAACGGGGCGAAGATCCCGGCGAGGGGCGCGACGAAGCGCGCCAGGCTGTCGAGGAACGTCACGCCGAATTCGGAGCTGATCTCGAACCCCGTCCCGACCGTCACCCCCATCGACCCCGGACTGCCGTGACCGTGGAAGCGCAGGAGCACCACGTTGCCCGCACCGGCCTGCGCCTGGATCTTGCGCATCGCCTCCTGGACGCCGTTGCACATCCCGAAGTTGACGACCGGCACACCGCCGGCGTCGCGAATGGCCGCGTCCTCGTAGCCCATGTCCTTCGACTGGGTCAGGTCGACCGAATCGATCACCAGCAGGTTCTCGCCTTCGCTCAGGGCGCGCCAGGTGCTCTGCCCCACCACGCCGTCGGCGATCAGATAGCCCTTCTCCAGCTGGAAACCGTGCACCGCCTCGCGGGTCTTCGCGCCGTAGATGCCGTCCACGACCAGGTAGGCGCCCTGCCACATCTTTCGGTTGAGGAGGATCTGCACGGCCACGACGCTGGGTAGCCGGTCGCCGTATCGAAGCAGGGAGTACATGAAGGCCTCCGCCGGGTCAAAGGATGGGCTGTGCCGTCCGTGGACCGGACTCCCGGCTCACACCCCGCCGAAGACCGTACCGGCCGCAGGCGGGCGATCCGTGCCGGGTGAGTTCTGAATGTAGACGCTCGTGCCGGAAACGCCACGGCGCCAAGGCCGTACCCATGCCGTCCGAGGCGTCTCCCCCCTCACCGCCCCGAATGCCTGCGAGCCGCGGCGGCATCCCGCGCGGAGTCGCCGTACAGGCCATCCAGGCTGTTGGCCATCACCACCGCCGCGGTTCGGTTGTGCACCTTGAGCACGCGAAAGACCGCCGTCAGATGGATCTTCACCGTGCCTTCGCAGATGCCCAGCTCGCGGGCGATGAGCTTGTTGGGCTTGCCCTGGGAGAGCAGGCGCAACACCTCGACCTGCCGCTCGGTGAGCTGGCGCTGCAGCAACTCCAGCGCATCGGCGGCGTCATGCGGGAACGCAGCCCTCTCCAGGGGGCCGGAGAAGCCGGGCAGGCCGAGGACGATCGGCGGGATATAGGTGCCGCCGACCAGCACCAGGCGCACGGCGGAGAGCAGGATCTCGGCGTTGTAGGCCTTGGGCAAGTAGCCGCGCACGCCGAGGTCGAGCAGCGCGCGGATCAGCGAAGGGTCGTCGGAGCCGGAGAGCACGATCAGCGGCAACGCCGGATGGCGCTCGCGCAACCGGGCGATGTGCTCGCAGTCGCGGGCGCCGGGCATCGCCAGGTCGACCAGCGCCAGGTCCGGCGCCTCGCCGGCGGCCGCGAAGAGTTCGTCGAGACGGCCGGCGCAGCGGAACTCCACGTCCTCGTCCAGTTGCGCCAGCTTGGCTTGCACCGCCGCGACGATCAGCGCGTGATCGTCGGCAATCAGGATCTTCATCGTTGTCCGTGCCTTTCCGAAGCTGCCGCACCCGGACTCCCATACGTCACACGACAGACCCACAGCATAGGCCACTCCGCCTAGAACATCGGCCCGATGGCCGGGCTTCCCGACGACCTGAAAGAATGCCGGCAGCCCGCCCGGAATCGCCGCGCATGGAAATCCGCCTGTGTCTGGCCCTCGGCACCCTGCTCGCCGGCCTGGCCGCGGGCGGCCCGAGCTGCCGCGCCTGCGTCCCTGGGTGGTGCTGGCGCTGCTCGAAGGCCGCGGCGAAATCCCCACGCCGGTGCCGCTGGACGAGCACCTGCAACGCTGGGCCGAACAGCGTGGACTGCGGGTCCGCGCCCTGGAAACCCTGGAGCAGCAGCTGGCGGCGCTCGACTGCGTGCCGCCGCAGGAGCAGGCCCTGGTGCTGCGCCAACGCCTGGACCGGAGCGACGACTGGCGCGCCGCGGCCGAACGGATACTCGGCTACTACCGCACCGGCGACCTGCCGGCCTGGTTCGACGAGGAACTCGCCAGCCCCGGCCTGGACCGCCAGGCGGCGGCGCTGGAGGCCCGCGCCCGCGACTGCCTGCTGGACTCGCGCAACCGTCGCTGGCTGCCCCGGCTGGCCGCCGAGCTGCGCCAGAGCGGGGTGTTCGTCGCCGTCGGCGCGCTGCACCTGACCGGTCCTGCAGGGTTGCTCGAAGGCCTGCGCCGGCACGGCTACGCTGTCTACCCAGAGCCCCCCTGATTCCCGGAGAACATCTTGAAGTCGCTGCTCAAGGCTGTCGCGCTGCTGGCGCTGCCGATCCTCGCCGGCTACCTCGCCTGGCTGGGGCTGTCCGGTTCGCCGCAGGACACGGCGACCCTGGCGCAGCGCCTGAACCAGGAACTGCAGGGCTATCACTGCGCCGAGCTGGTCGCCAACGTCGGCGCGGACGGCGCGGTCCGGGTGGTGGGCCACCTGCCGCGCATGGAAGACCTGCCCCGGCTGCGCCAGTCCATCGAGTCGCTGCCCGGCGTGAAGGTCGCGGAATTCGAGTTGGCCGTGCGCATCTGGCCGCACTGCGAAACCCTGGCCCTGCTCAAGCCCTGGCGCGAGCGCAACCTCGACGGCCGGCACGGCCTGGCGATCAAGCCGGACACCGGCCACCCGCTGCTCTTCACCGAGGGCGAGCGGATCGTGATCAGGCTGCAGCAGGCGGATTTCGACGGCTATCTCTACGTCGACTACTACACCGCCGACGGCAACGTCATCCACCTCTACCCGAACCGCCGGGAGCCCGACAGCGGCCGGCAGATCCGCGCCGGCGAAAACTTCACGGTCGGCGAGCGCAGCCCCAAGGGCTGGGAGATCGGCCCGCCGTTCGGCCAGGAGCTGATCAGCGCGATCGCCGTGGCCACCCCGCTCTACCCCGGCGAACGGGCGGAGTTCGAGCCGGCCGCGGCCTACCTGCCGCAACTGCGCCAGCTGCTCGAGGCGCGCCGGGACGACCCGGCGCTGGCCGCCGACTTCCTCTTCCTGGAAACCGCGCCGGCGCCGTAAGCCCCGGGCAGGACGCGTGTCTCGCGAGGAAACGCCCGGCGCTGGAAGGCGAGCACCGCATCGTGGACTTCCGCACCGAACCGGCCGTCCGCGGGCGGCGCCCGCTCGATGGCGGTCGAAATTCACCGTCACGCTCGGCGCCATGCCGCGATCTGGAAAGGTCGCGGGCCGCTGCCCGGCAGCGGAACCAGGCGCAGCGGCCCGAGGCTCAAGCTGACCGCGGTCCGGGCCGCAGTGGCGAAGACGCCGGGCGCCGGCGTCGGCAGGTTGCGCCGGCTGAAGTCGTTCCAGGCCAGAACCCGGTCCAGGGCATTGGCGGGCAGCAAGGGCATCTCGGTACCGCCCCTCTGGACACGACGCATTCACCTGGGCATGGCGGTGACCTCCACCCGCCGATTGAGCGCAGTGCTCGGGTCGGCCGGGTCGAGCAGTTCGCTAAAGCCCTGACCCTCGGCGCCGATCCGCGAGGCCTGGACGCCTTGGTCGATCAGGTAGGCCTTGACCGAAGCGGCGCGGCGTTGGGACAAGGCCTGGTTGTACTGGGCCGACCCCACCGCGCCGGTATGGCCGATGACCGTGAAGGCGTAGTTCGCCAGCTCGCCGGACTGGCCAGCCTCTGCAGCACCGCATGGGAGGCCGGCGACAGCCGGTCGGAGTCTCGCCGAGCCGGGCGCCGTCGAGCGGTGCCTGCCCTTGCGTCGCCGGGTCGCGGAGCAGCCGGGCGCTGCTGCCGGCCAGCGCCAGGAAGAACGCCTCGGGCGTCGTCCGCCGCTGGCGCAGGGCGGCGACCATGGCCTCGAGGCTCTGCCGGAAGTCACCGAACTGCTGCCGGCTGAGCAGCACACAGACCTCGAAGGCCGGCCGCAGCGCGAAGAGTCCGATGCCCCAGCCGGGCAGCGCGGCGGCATCGGAAATCAGCAGGATCAGCCGTCCGTCGTAGGTCGACCAGTCCACCATGCTCAGGCCTGCCCGTCGGCGGCCAGCGCCCGGACCACCACCGCCGTCAGGTTGTCCGGGGCGCCGCGCAGCAGGCCCAGATGGATCAGGCTGCGCACCATCTCGCCGGGCAGGGCATGGCCGAGCATCAGGCCCAGCTCGTGGTCCTCGACCGTCCGGGTCAGGCCGTCGCTGCACAGCAGGAAGCAGTCGCCGGCGCGCACCTCCAGGCTCAGCGCGGCGAGTTCCAGGGACTCCGTGGAGCCCAGCGCGCGGGTGACGATGTTGCCCAGCGGATGGCTGCGCGCCTGAGCCTCGTCGAGCAGGCCGCCGTCCACCAGCTCCTGGACGTAGCTGTGGTCGTGGCTGAGGCGCTCCAGATACCCGTCGCGCAGGCGGTACAGGCGGCTGTCGCCGGCCCACAGGCAGGCTGCTTCCGCGCCCCGCGCGGCGAGCAGCACCAGGGTGCTGCCCATCAGCTCGACGCCGCGCCGTTCGGTTTCCCGGCGCACCAGCGCATGGGCCTGCTCCAGCGCCGCGTGCAGGGCCCGGAGGTAGTCCGCCAGCACCGCGACGACCGGCACGGCGCGCAGCGTCTCGACGATCAGCGTGCTGACGAACTCGCCGCCGGCGTGCCCGCCCATGCCGTCGGCCACCACCCAGAGCCCGGCCTCCGGCGCATCCAGACAGGCGTCCTGGTTGGTCGGACGGACCATGCCCACATGGCTGTGGCTGGCCGAGCGGTAGCGCAGCCCGCTCATGGCTGCGCCTCGGCGAAGGGCACTCTGAGGAAGTCCGTGAAGCTCTGCGCCGCCGGCAGGCCCGGATAGCACAGCAGGCTGCCGCCGCCCTGCCCGCCGTCGGCCTCCCACCAGCAGCTGCCCACCTCGCCGGCCAGTTGCGCCAGCGCCCAGCCGCGCCCCTCGGCGCTGGCCACGGCGAAGCGCCACTGGCCCAGGGGACCCCGGCAGGCCGGCAGGCGCGGCTGGCAGAGCGGCATGCCGAGCCGCTGCAGCGCCGCGGCGAAGGCCTCCGGATCGGCGTCCGGGCGCAGGGTGGAGAGCAGCAGCGTCTCGACGTGCTCGAACCAGGGTTCCGCGCAGCCGACCAGCGCGCCCAGGTGGGTGTCGGCCGGCAGCGTCAGGGCGGCGGTCAGCGGAAAGTACCGGCCGACCCGGTCGACGCTGGGCATCATCACCCCGGCCACCGGCGCCGCGCCGAGCAGGCCCGGGGCGATCACGAAGCGCCAGGGCGGGCTGACCAGATAGGCCTCCAGCCAGGCCGGCCCGAGCGCCGTGCGGCTGGCCGCCAGCCCGGCGCCGAGCCAGGCGTCCCAGGGCTCGACGAAGCTGGCCGGCAGGCCGCGGCGGACGAAATCGCCGCGGCCTGCCAGCTTGCCGTAGAAGCCCGGCCCGTTCACAGCCGCTCCGGCAGCCGGCCCGGCGGGGCAATCGACAGGCGCACCGGGCCGCTGCGGTTGGGGCCCAGCCACTGCATCGCCACCGGGCGGCTGGGGCCGTGGTCGTAGCCGAGCTGCTGGAAGGTCTGCAGCACGCCGGGGCCGATGCCGAGCCGCTCGGCCTCCCCCGGATGCCAGCGCCAGGGGGTCGCCGTGGTGTCCACGTAGGGTTGCAGGTACTGGCGGAAATAGGTGTCGAGCACCCCGTCGGTGCCGAAGAACAGCCCGAAGTCCTCCAGGCTGGCGTCGCGGGCGCTGCCTAGCAGGTGCCGGGCCGCGAGGATCGCCAGCTTGCCCTGGGTCAGCAGCGCCTCGTCCAGGCGCAGTTCGGCAAAGCCCCAGCCGCCGACCTGCAGCGCCCGGCAGCGGCCCCCCACCAGGCGCTCCAGGTAGCGGTCGTGCTGCTGGAAATGCTGCGGACGGAGGAACATGCCCTCCGCCCACAGTACCCGGTTGCTCCACGACATGGATGGCGGTTCCCTAGGGCCCGGCGACCAGCGACCGGCGCCCGAGACGGATGGCGTGGCGGCTGGTCCGCCCGGTCGGCACCTCGATGAGCAGGCGCCAGACCGCGCCGTCCAGGTCGCGGTAGGCCGCGACCAGGCCGAGCAGCCGGGTCGGCTCGGCGAGACGGCGCTCCAGGCTGCGGTGCTGGCCGGGCTGGATCAGCAGCTCGTCCTGGTCGACCAGATCGGCGGCGAGGCTGCCCTGCGGCGACTCGACCAGGGCGAAGTAGTCCGCCCGGCCGAAGGCCGTGCCGCGGCGCAGCTCGTAGAGGCGCAGGCGCAGCGGGGCCGCCCGGCCGTCGGGCGCGGGATTGAGGTCCGCCGCCGCCTGCAGGTCGAGGAGGACGACGGTCGTCGCCGGCCGGACCACGCCCGGCGACGCAACCGGAGCGGCAGGCGCCGCGGCGAGTTCGGTCGATGCCGGCGGCGGCGGTGGGACCGGAGCCGGCGGCGGCGGCGCTGGCGCCCGGGTACCGCAGGTGCCCAGCCAAAGGGTCAGGGTGATCGCCGTTATCGTTATTTTCGGCATCCGAATGGGGCCTCGATCTCGATGATGTGCGTTCGTCCTCCCGAAAACCGGCCGCCGGCCACTTCCTGTCGCGCTGTCGCGCACCTCAATGACCGCGCAGTTTCAGTCTGTATTCCTCGCAGGCACGCGCGAACTCCTTGCCGAACAACGCCTGGAAGGCGTCCTCGGCCTCTTTGGAAATGCTCCCGTAGAGTTCCGTGAACAACGCCCAGTACTTCGCCTGGCGTCCGCCGGGCAACAATCCGGCCAGTCCCAGAGTTCGCCCAGACGGGTTTTCAATACCTGCGGATCGAAGCGCCCGAGCAACTGGCGAAGTGCGGCCTGCACGCCGGCCATTACCGCCAGTCGATGGGCCTTGAGATCGCCGAAACTTTCCGCGACCGCCTGGTCGGGCGGCATGAAGGCCGGATTGCCGGGACGCAGCAACAGCAGCAGCGCCTCGTCGGCATTCGGCGAAAACTTCAGCGGGTTGTTGCGGATCGGGCGGATCATGGTCTGCGCCAGGCGGAATTCGCCCTTCAGGCTGGCCCGCGCGCGCAGCACCTCGAGCAGCCCCTCGACCATCAGCCGGTAGCTGCGGCCGATGGCCTCCATCTGCACGGCCGCCGCGCCTCCTCGCTCGATGCGCAGCTGGGCGAGTCCGGCGCCGCGCAGGAAGGCCTCCAGGGCGTCACCGGGTTTGCCGCTCGCCAGCGGGGGCGCGACGGCCGGAGGCTCGGCGAAGGGGTCCCAGTCCGCCGGGATCGGCGCCGCGGCCTCGGGCGGCGTCTCCCGAGGCTCGGGCGGGCGGAAATCCTCGCGCTCGACCGGCACCCGGTCGGCGCGCAGCGGCGGCCCGCCCGGCTCGGCGAGTAGGTCGAAAAGACTCGGGCCGGCCGGCGCCGGAGCGCTGGCCAGAGGGGACGCGGGCAGCGGCGCGGTGCCCATCGCGGCGAACGCCGCCGGCCGCGCCAGCCAGGCGTCGAGGCCGCCGCCCTCGCGGGGGAGCGACCCGGCCACCGCGTCGATCCGCACCAGCAGCTCGTGGTCGCCCAGGCGCAGGTGCTCGCCGTCGCGCAGCGGCTCGCTGTTGCCGCGCTGCAGGCGCACGCCCGCGTCCGCCTGCAGCGCGCCGTTGGTGCTGGTGTCGGTCAGGTAGTAGGTGCCGTCGCGGGACTGGATGGTGCAATGGTGGCTGGACACCAGACGCTCCAGATCGGGCAATACCCAGTCGTTGTCGGGGGCCCGCCCGATTCGCAGCTCACCGCGATCCAGCTCGGCTTCCACGGATTGTCCGGGGGTGAGCTTGTGATAACTGGTGATGGTCAAACGCAGCGGCATGCACGCCTCTTCCCGTTCCGACAAAGGGCCATTCCGACAAATGGGCGAGCGGGCATCGGAAACAGGGAAAATCAGTATAAGTCGCGCCCCCGGATAATGCGCGGGAACCGGGAAAAGCCATTATGCCGATTTGCACTTAAACAGTATCCGGATAGTTTTCCATCGAACTTTCGCAGGTACTTTTCCATTCCCTGACAAGCCACTATTCCCACCGACACTTCATCCACTATTCGACCAGACCGGTTCAATCCCCATCAAAAACAAGGCCCGGAACGAGTTTATCCCGGCAATAGCCGATCAATACCCGGCACTCTTCTGATATATATTTCGACATATATCGGAGGATATATCCGGGGCTTTCGAGACGAGCCATCGTGGACCTGTCGCACCTGCTTCGCGCAATCTCCGAAGCGTCGCCCTGCGGCGACGATCTCGAATACGATCCCCAACTTCTGGAGTTGCAGCGTGCCGCCGAAGGCCAACCGGAACGGCGGATGGGCGATGCCGTGCTCGCCGCCGAGCCGCCCGACTGGCGCAAGACCCGGGAGATCGCCGGCGCCCTGTTCGCGCGCGGCAAGGACCTGCGCATCGCCAACTACCTGGTTCCCTGGACGGGCTGCCGGGCCTGGCGCCGGTCCGCGAGCTGCTCGGCCGCTACTGGGACGACCTGTACCCGCGCCTGGACCACGAGGACCGCGACGACCCGACCCTGCGCCTCAACACCCTCGCCGAGCTGGCCGGCGAGCCGCCCTGCAGGCCGCCGGGCTCTCGCCGGGCAGCGCCGAGGGCCTGGGCCGCGAGCAGTTGGCCGGCGCCCTGCAGGACAGCGAGCCGCAACGCCTGGCCCGCGACCGCGCCGCCATGGAGGAGGCCCGCACCAGCCTGGCGGCCATCGAGGCTGGGGTCGCCGGCCATGTCGGCGCCGCGCGCAGCCTCGACCTCGGCGCCCTCGCCCGCCTGCTGCGCGAGGCCGGGCAGTTGCTCGCCGAGCCACCGCCCCACGGCGCCGGCGCAGCAGAGGACGATGACGAAACAGGCCGACCGGCGGCCGAGCCGCGGCGCCGTCCCCATCGCCAGCCGCGACGACGTGCTGCACAGCCTCGACCGCATCCTCGGCTATTACCGCCAGCACGAGCCGTCCAACCCGGTTCCGGTGCTGCTGGCCCGGGCCAGGACCCTGGTCAACGCCGACTTCGCGGAAATCGTCCGCAACCTGATCCCGGACGGGCTGGCCCTGCTCGACGCGCACGGCTGGAGGCGGCCGCCATCGATTCGGGCTTGACGGCGAGCCGTTCTTGAGGTTTCATGAAACCGGTTTCAAGCCAACGAAACCGAGTCGAACAACAAGAAAACGAGGTGCCTGGTCCGTGAACGGTCCGTCCCTGCCCGCCCGCAGCCGCGTCACCATCAGCCAAGTGGCCGAAGCCGCCGGCGTCTCCAAGGCCAGCGTGTCGCGCTACATCGGCGGCGACCGCCAGTTGCTCGCCGACGCCACCGCCCTGCGCATCGAGCAGGCCATCGAGCGCCTCGACTACCGCCCGAACCAGATGGCCCGCGGCCTGAAGCGCGGCCGCACGCGGCTGATCGGCATGCTCGTCGCCGACATCCTCAACCCCTATTCCGTGGCCGTGATGCATGGCGTGGAAACCGCCTGTCGCCAGCACGGCTACAGCCTGGTGGTGTGCAACACCGACCGCGACACCGAACAGGAAATCCACCACCTGGCGGCCCTGCGCTCCTACAACGTCGAGGGCCTGATCGTCAACACCCTCGGCCACCACGCCGGCGAGCTGCAGTCCCTGCACAGCGAACTGCCGATGGTGCTGGTCGACCGCAAGGTCGAGGCGCTGGAGGTCGATCTGGTCGGGCTGGACAACCGCGACGCGGTGCGCCAGGCCCTGGATCATCTGCAGCAGCGCGGCTACCGCGACCTGCTGCTGGTCAGCGAGCCGCTGGACGGCACCAGCTCGCGCCAGGAGCGCGTCGAGGCCTTCAAGGCCGAGATCGCCCGGCGCCCCCTGCTCAAGGGCCAGGCGCTGCAGACCGGCGACGCCTTCGGCGCTGCCCTGCGGGACTTCCTCGCCGCCCCCGGCCCCGGCCCCAAGGCGCTGTTCGCCGCCAACGGCGTGGCGGCCCTGGCCGCCACCCGGCAGCTGCGCGAACTCGGCTGCCGGCTGTTCGAGGAGATCGGCCTGATCGCCCTCGACGACCTCGACTGGTACCCCCTGGTGGGCAGCGGCATCACCGCCCTCGCCCAGCCGACCGAGCGCATCGGCACGGCCGCCCTCGAGTGTCTGCTCGGGCGCCTGCAGGGCGACCGGGAGCCGCCCCGCCAGGTCGATTTCAAGGCCCGACTGATCGTCCGAGGTTCCACCCACCCCCGCGGCTGACTGCTCGCCGGCAGGCTGTCGGCGGATTGTTCGGTCAAAAATGAAACCGGTTTCAGAGGAATAACGATAATGCCCCTCTACCCCGTCTCCGTGAGTCTTTCCAGCTATGGCGCCACTCTCGTGCGCGAGCGCGGCCAGGCCAGCTTCCTGCCGCTGCTGGCCCTGGCCGGCGCGGTCCGCGCCGAACTGCGCGAGGAGCTGTTCGCCGCCCCGCCGGACCCGCAGGCCCTGGCCGGCGCGGTCCGCGAGCTGGGACTCGACTGCCTGTATTCCGCGCCGCTCGAGCTGTGGACCGAACAGGGCCGGCTCGCCGATGCCCTCGCACCGACCCTGGCGCTCGCCGGTGCCTGCGGCGCTCGCTGGCTGAAGGTCTCCCTCGGCCATTACCGCGCCGGCAATGATCTCTCCGAGCTGGCGCTGCAGCTGGCCGGCCAGCCCGTGCAGTTGCTGGTGGAGAACGACCAGACCGCCCAGGGCGGGCGCATCGAGGCGCTGCAGGCGTTCTTCGCCGCAGCCGAGGCCCGGGATCTGGACATCGGCATGACCTTCGACATCGGCAACTGGCTCTGGCAGGAACAGCCGGTCGACGAGGCCGCCCGGCGTCTCGGCCGCTACGTGCGCTACGTGCACTGCAAGGCGGTCGGGCGCAACGACGGCGGCAAGCGAGTGGCGCTCCCCCCCGAGCCCGTCGACCTGCAGCACTGGCAGCGCCTGCTGCGCGAGTTTCCCCCGGGCGTCCCCCGCGCCATCGAGTTTCCCCTGCAGGGCGAGGATCTGCTGGCGGTCACGCAACAGCACATCGAGGCCCTCGCCCGCCTCGGCCAGCCCCAGGAGGAGCGCAGCCATGCCTGATCTCGACATTCTCTGTTTCGGCGAAACCATGGCCATGTTCGTCGCCGAGGAAATCGGCGAGCTGGCCGAAGTGAAACGATTCAATAAACGCATCGCCGGCGCCGACAGCAACGTGGCCATCGGCCTCTCCCGGCTGGGCTTCAAGGTCGCCTGGCTGAGCCGGGTCGGCGACGACTCCCTCGGCCGCTTCGTGCTCGACAGCCTGACCCGCGAAGGCCTCGACTGCCGCCACGTGCAGGTCGACCCGGCGCATCCCACCGGCTTCCAGATGAAGTCCCGGGAAACCGACGGCAGCGATCCGAAGGTGGAATATTTCCGCCGCGGCTCGGCGGCCAGCCACCTGTCGATCGCCGACCTGGTGCCCGACCTGCTCAAGGCCCGCCACCTGCACGCCACCGGTATTCCCCCGGCGCTCTCGGAGAGCTGCCGCGCGCTGTCCCGCGAGCTGATGGAGTGCATGCGCAGCGCCGGGCGCAGCCTGTCCTTCGATCCCAACCTGCGCCCGTCGCTGTGGCCGAGCCAGACCCGGATGATCGCCGAGATCAACGCCCTGGCGGCCCTCGCCCACTGGGTGCTGCCGGGCCTCGAGGAAGGCCGCCTGCTGACCGGCTACGACAGCCCCGCCGACATCGCCGCCTTCTACCTGGAGCGCGGTGCCGAGGCGGTGGTGATCAAGCTCGGCCCGGAAGGGGCCTACTACCGCACCGCCGAAGCCAAAGGGCGCATCAATGGTGTGCCGGTCGCCCAGGTGGTCGACACCGTCGGCGCCGGCGACGCCTTCGCCGTCGGGGTGGTCAGCGCCCTGCTCGAAGGGCAGAGTCTTCCGCAGGCGCTGAAGCGCGGCAACGCCCTCGGCAGCCGCGCCGTGCAACACATCGGCGACATGGAAGGCCTGCCCCATCGCCACGAACTGCCGGAGGAGTGCCAGCCCCAGAACGCCTGACGAACGACCGCCGGCGCCGCCGGCACCTGCTAGCACAAAAACAAAAAGCCCAGGAGACATCCATGCAAAACACTCGTCTCGCCAGCCGTCGCTGGTGGTATCTCATCCCGATCATCTTCATCACCTACAGCCTGGCCTACCTGGACCGCGCCAACTACGGCTTCGCCGCCGCCTCGGGGATGGCCAAGGACCTGAACATCACCCCCGGCCTGTCCTCGCTGCTCGGCGCACTGTTCTTTCTCGGCTACTTCTTCTTCCAGGTGCCCGGCGCGATCTACGCGCAGCGGCGCAGCGTGAAGAAGCTGATCTTCGTCAGCCTGATCCTCTGGGGCAGCCTGGCGACCCTCACCGGGATCATCCCCAACGTCTACCTGCTGATCGTCATCCGCTTCCTGCTCGGGGTGGTCGAGGCCGCGGTGATGCCGGCGATGCTGATCTACCTCTGCCACTGGTTCACCCGTGCCGAACGCTCGCGGGCCAACACCTTCCTGATCCTCGGCAACCCGGTGACCATCCTCTGGATGTCGGTGGTCTCCGGCTACCTGGTCGAGCAGCTCGACTGGCGCTGGATGTTCATCATCGAGGGCCTGCCGGCGGTGCTCTGGGCCTTCGTCTGGTGGCGCCTGGCCGACGACCGCCCGTCCGAGGCCAACTGGCTCAGCGAGCGGGAGAAAGACGACCTGCAGCAGGCGCTGGCCGCCGAGCAGCAGGGCCTGAAGCCGGTGAAGAACTACCGCGAGGCGTTCCGCTCGCCCAAGGTGATCCTGCTTTCGGTGCAGTACTTCTGCTGGAGCATCGGCGTCTACGGCCTGGTCCTCTGGCTGCCGTCGATCCTCAAGGACGCGGCCAACCTGGACATCGTCCAGGCCGGCTGGCTGTCGTCGCTGCCCTACCTGGCGGCGGTGATCGGCATGCTCGGGGTGTCCTGGGCCTCCGACCGCTTCCAGCAGCGCAAGGCCTTCGTCTGGCCGCCGCTGCTGATCGCCTCGCTGGCCTTCTACGGTTCCTACGCCCTGGGCAGCGAGCACTTCTGGCTGTCCTACGCCCTGCTGGTGGTGGCCGGCGGCTGCATGTACGCCCCCTACGGGCCGTTCTTCGCCATCGTCCCCGAGGTGTTGCCGGTCAACGTCGCCGGCGGCGCCATGGCGCTGATCAACAGCATGGGCGCACTGGGCTCCTTCGCCGGCTCCTGGCTGGTCGGCTACCTGAACAGCGCCACCGGCAACCCCGGCGCCTCCTTCCTGCTGATGAGCGGCGCGCTGCTGATCGCGGTGGTGCTGACCCTGCTGCTCAACCCCACCAACGGCGACCGCCCGGCAGCGCTGCCCAGCCGCCAGCCGCAGCCGGCGACCAATCCCTGAGGAAGTACCGCACATGAAGAACGTCGTTCTCTACAAGAAACTCTCCGCCCCCCTGATGGCCCGCCTGCAGCAGCAGGCGCAGGTCACCTGCATCGAGCGGCTCGATGCCGACGGCCTGGCCCGCCTGCGCGACGCCCTGCCCGAGGCCCACGGCCTGCTCGGCGCCAGCCTCAGGCTGGATGCCGGGCTGCTCGACCTCGCGCCGCGCCTGGAGGCCGTCGCCAGCGTCTCGGTGGGCATCGACAACTACGATCTGGACTACCTGACCCGGCGCGGCATCCTGCTCACCAACACCCCCGACGTGCTCACCGAAACCACCGCCGACACCGGCTTCGCGCTGATCCTGGCAACCGCCCGACGGGTTACCGAGCTGGCCGCCTGGGTGCGCGCCGGGCAGTGGCAGAAGAGCATCGGCCCGGCGCAGTTCGGCAGCGACGTGCACGGCAAGACCCTCGGCATCGTGGGCATGGGGCGGATCGGCGAGGCGCTGGCGCGGCGCGGGCATTTCGGCTTCGGCATGTCGATCCTCTACCACAGCCAGGCGCCCAAGCCGGAGGTCGAGCAGCGCTACGGCGCCGGCTACCGCTCGCTGGAGGCGCTGCTGGAGGAGTCCGACTTCGTCTGCCTGACGGTGCCGCTGAGCGCCGCCACCGAAGGCCTGATCGGCGCGCGGGAGCTGGCGCGGATGCGCCCGGAAAGCATCCTGATCAACATCTCCCGCGGCAAGGTGGTCGACGAGCCGGCGCTGATCGCCGCCCTGCAGGCCGGGCGCCTGCGCGGCGCCGGGCTCGACGTGTTCGAGCGCGAGCCGCTGCTCGCCGACTCGCCGCTGTTGCGCCTGGACAACGTGGTGGCGACCCCGCACATCGGCTCGGCCACCCACGAGACCCGCGAGGCCATGGCGCGCTGCGCGGTCGACAACCTGCTCGCCGCGCTGGCCGGCCAGCGTCCGGCCAACCTGGTCAACCCGCCGGCCCTGGAGGTCGCCCGGACCACGGGCTGATCCGCTGCACCGACTCGACCGCAAACACCTCTCCCACCCCAGGTATCCCTGCCGCGCTCGCGGCGGGGACGCCCGGGCGTGAGGGAGATCTTTGCCATCAAGGACCACGATAAACATGCACAACAACAAGAAACGTCCAGGACAGCGCTACCACCACGCTGCCGCCCCCACCCTGGCCCTGTCGCTCCTGCTGCCCGGCGCGGCCGTCCAGGCCGAATTCCTCGACGACGCCAAGGGCACCCTGACCCTGCGCAACTTCTACATCCACCGCAACTTCGTCGACGACAGCGCCACCCGCAGCAAGGCCGAGGAATGGACCCAGAGCTTCATCTTCGACCTGCAGTCGGGCTACACCGAAGGCCCCGTCGGCTTCGGCATCGACATGCTCGGCCTCTGGTCGGTCAAGCTCGACGGCGGCCGGGGCACCAGCGGCACCCAACTGCTGCCGGTCGACAAGGACGGCGACCCGGCCGACCAGTTCGGTCGCCTGGCGTTGGCCGGCAAGCTGCGCTTTTCCAAGACCGAGGTGAAGGCCGGCGAATGGTCGCCGGTGCTGCCGATCCTGCGCTCCGACGACGGCCGCTCGCTGCCCCAGACCTTCCAGGGCGGCATGCTCACCTCCAGGGAAATCAAGAACCTGACGGTCTACGGCGGGCGCTTTCGCGGCAACAGCCCGCGCGACGACAGCAGCCTCGAGGACATGAGCTGGGTGGGCAACGCCAGCGTCACCTCCGACCGCTTCAACTTCGCCGGCGCCGAATACAGCTTCAACGACAACCGCACGCTGGTCGGCGCCTGGTTCGGCCAGCTCGAGGACATCTACAAGCAGCGCTACTTCCAGCTGGTGCATACCCAGCCGCTGGCCCAGGGCTGGAGCCTCGGCGCGAACGTCGGCTACTTCGACGGCGAGGAAGACGGCAGCGCCCAGGCCGGCGATCTGGACAACAAGATGCTCTCCGGGCTGTTCTCCCTGAAGAAGGGTCCGCACATCCTCTACCTGGGATTGCAGCGGGTCACCGGCGACGACCGCTGGCTGCGGGTCAACGGCACCAGCGGCGGCACCGCGGCCAACGACACCTACAACGGCAGCTTCGACAACGCCCGCGAGCGCTCCTGGCAGGTGCGCTACGACTGCGACTTCGCCACTCTCGGCATTCCCGGCCTGACCCTGATGACCCGCTACCTCAAGGGCACCAACGTGCATGCCGGCACGGTCACCGACGGCGAGGAATGGAACCGCGAGACCCAGCTCAGCTACGCGGTGCAGAGCGGCCCGCTGAAGAGCATGACCCTGCGCTGGCGGAACTCGACGGTGCGCCGCGACTGGGGCGCCAACAACAAGTTCGACGACAACCGGCTGATCGTCCAGTACCCGCTTTCGTTGTTCTGAGAAATGCCGTCCAATGGCCTGCCTGCAAAGACCCAATGACTCCCAGCAGGTTATTGGACTGGCCTTGAGGCTGTCGTCCCCATGGGTGATCCGTCTCTTCCAAGAGCCGCGTTCGACAAACTCGCGCCCCGATGGAAACCAGGATGACTCATGAGACTCGCATGCCGGCCGCCGACATGACGGACTCAACAGCTACGACCAACGCTGAACTCTGCTCCAAAAAGGTTAGGAACTACCTAAATTGGGCCTTTGACTCAGTGTCCAGATCTGTCCTCGGCGGCTGCTTGCCAAACAAAAACCTCAACGCTAAGATAGCGCTATCTCAATGATGCGGCGATGACCGGAGTGCGGCTCGATCTGCCACTCGCAACCATTTTCGGGCAGTCCCACTGGGTCAAGCTAAAACAACAACAAATCGGCGACAGCCTATCCTTGCGGCCGGTACTCCAGCCGACAAAGGTAGCGCTATCCCTGCACCGAGGTGTCATATGCATCCACCCATCCCAGCACTGGTGATCATGGGCGTTGCCGGCTGCGGCAAGTCCAGCGTCGGCCAGGCACTCTGCGCGCTCGGCGGCGCCATCCCCATCGAGGGCGACGCCTTCCACCCCCCGGAAAACATCCGCAAGATGAGCGCCGGCATCCCGCTGACCGACGAGGACCGCGGCGGCTGGCTGGACCGCCTGTGCGAGGAGCTGCGCCGCACCCTCGAAGCCGGGCAGCGCCCGGTGCTCTCCTG
>Ga0209467_1001276_pt1 | contig 23011 bp, 19 predicted proteins | sample Higcelwee11metaG_FD_187175 | JGI IMG/M metagenome (GOLD analysis project Ga0209467, IMG submission 187175) | Freshwater pond sediment microbial communities from the University of Edinburgh, under environmental carbon perturbations - High... | ecosystem: Environmental > Aquatic > Freshwater >... | reverse complement strand
AGGCTGACTTTGGAAGCCCACAGCCAGCGGTCAGGACGAGCCCCCGTCCCGATCCGGCAGGCATGGATACCGGGCAGCCGCAAAGAGCCGTTGATCGGCCGATTCAGCCACCAGTGATCAAAAAAAAGAGCCGCGGTTCGCTTGTCTTTGTCGTCGACGATGTGGGCTACAACACATGGCAGCTGAAGCCATTTCTGGAGCTTCCGTTTCCCGTGACCATCGCTGTGCTGCCCGGAGTGCCCCATACCGACGAGGCGGTGCTCATGGTACGGGCGGCTGGCAAAGAGCTGATACTGCATCAACCGATGGAAGCCATCGATGGCTCTGACCCAGGTCCACGCGCTGTCATGACCGATATGGACGATGATACGATCCGGCAGACCATCCGTACCAACCTGGCGCAGGTGCATGGAGCGGTCGGCATCAACAACCACATGGGCTCCAAGGCAACATCGGACACACGGACCATGACCATCGTGCTCGATGAAGCGAGGAGAGCCGGTATATACGTTCTGGACTCTTTAACCATAGGTGATTCCGTGATACACTCGGTGGCTTCACTCATGAGACAGACTACGTGGGAGCGCGCTGTGTTTCTAGACAACATGCCCGACAAGGCATCAATATTGCATTACATCAACGAGGGCACCAAGGTCGCGGAAAAGCGCGGATACGCGGTGATGATCGGCCACGTCTGGTCGGCTGAACTTGCGCAGACGCTCAGCGAGCTCTATCCCCAGCTCGTGGAACAGGGTTTCAGCCTGTCAACCATCTCCAGAATCATGATGGACAAGGACGACGATGACGATCTTGGGGATTGAGTCGTCGTGTGACGAGTGCGCGGCGGCCGTCGTACTCGACGGCCGCCGCGTCATTTCAAGCGTCATTGCCACGCAGATCGAGCGCCACGCCGAGTTCGATGGTGTCGTGCCCGAGATAGCGTCGAGATTGCATACGGAATGGGTATACGATGTCGTGGCGCGGTCACTGGGGGAAGCGTCGGTGACGATGGCCGACATCGATGGCGTAGCGGTCACCGCCCGCCCGGGGCTGGCAGGCTCGCTGCTCGTCGGCGTCTCGTTCGCCAAGGCCCTTGCCTGGTCGACCGGCAGGCCATTTGTCGGCGTCAATCATGTGCTGGCCCATCTGTATGCGCCGCTGCTGACCGAAGACGTCGAATACCCGTTCATCGGGCTGATCGTCTCGGGAGGGCATACGCTGATCTGTCGCGCCGATGGCTTCGATGACATCACGGTCCTCGGGACGACCATCGACGATGCCATTGGGGAAGCCTTCGACAAGGTAGCCAAGCATTACGGTCTGGGCTATCCAGGCGGCTCGGCCATAGACCGGCTGGCACGATCGGGCAATCCGGCGGCATGCCGCTTTCCTGTTCCCAACCTGTACAAGCGGGATGGCCGTTTCGATGTCTCGTACTCCGGTATCAAGACGGCCGCGATACGCCAACTTGACCAGTTCTGGAACCCGGCATTTGAACGCAGCGACGAGAACCTCGCCGCTGCCTTCGAGAAGGCCGCCATCGACATGCTGGTGACGCGGCTGTTGCGGGCGGTCGACGCTACAGGCATCAAGACCGTGGTCGCTGGTGGCGGAGTGGCGGCCAACACCTATCTGCGAGCGAGTCTGGGAGCCCGTCGTGACCTGCGGACACTGTTCCCGCCTCTCGCATTCTGCGGCGACAACGCCGCAATGATAGCAGGGCTCGGGTACCATATGCTTGCACGGGGTGACCGCGATGGGCTCGAGCTGAACGCCTCTCCTCGCGTCAGCGGTTTCAAGCGCCCCGCCAAGTCGGCCGCTACTCCCTGAGCTGTTTTCCCTGGTCGACCAGCTTCATCGACTCGATCCGGTTCGAGAATCCTGCCCGCACGTAGTGCATATCGGCCACGATTGCACGCTTTGCGACTCCAACGCCATCGATTATCAGGATGAATCGCATGGTGCCATCGGTTGTGGTGGCAAGCTCATAGAGCTCATACCTGCCACTATCGAGCGACTCGATGCCAAGATCAGTGGTAAAGGCCTCGCCGGTCAGATCGGCAAGCGAGGCGCTGTCCCCCGAAGCGTATGCACGAAAATACTGGGTAAGCAATGACTCCCTGGCGCTCTTGCTGCCGGTATAGACATTGAGCGCCAGAAAGCCGGCCATGATCATCAATACGAGTACGATGCCCGAAACCAGTACGACGGTCTTTGGATTACGCATCGTTTTCGATGACCTCACTTCTTGAGCGCACCGAGTTCCGCGCCCACCTTCGCAAATGCAGCGATGGCGGCATCGATCTGCTCCGTGGTATGGGCCGCCGAAACCTGGACCCTGATACGGGCCTTGCCACGGGGTACGACAGGAAAGCTGAATCCGATCACGTAGATGCCTTCCTCAAGGAGGCGATCTGCCATCGTATGGGCGAGCTTCTCGTCATAGAGCATGACCGGGCAGATGGGATGGACGCCAGGCCTGACATCGAGGCCGGCCTTTGCAAGCCCTTCCCGGAAGCGTTTGGTGTTCGATTCGAGGCGGTCGCGCAACTCGGTGGAGGCGGACAGCATTTCGATAGCCTTTATGGTGCCACCAACGATGGCGGGTGCCAGGGTATTCGAGAACAGGTATGGTCTTGCCTTCTGCCGGAGGTATTCGACTATCTCGGAATGGCCAGCTATGCAGCCACCTGAAGCGCCACCAAGAGCCTTGCCGAACGTCGTTGTGATGATGTCCACTCGTCCCATGACACCGCGGTATTCGTGGGTGCCACGCCCCTTGGCTCCGACGAAACCGGTGGCATGGCTGTCGTCGACCATCACCAGCGCATCGTAGCGTTCCGCCAGGTCGCATATGCGGCCAAGGTCTGCAATGTCGCCATCCATCGAGAATACGCCGTCCGTCACGACCAAGCGGAGTCGTTTGGAGGCAGCAGCCTTCAGCTTCTTCTCAAGATCATCAAAATCGTTATGTTCGTATATGAATCGCTCCGCCTTGCTCAGTCTGACGCCGTCGATGATCGAGGCATGGTTCAGGCTGTCGGCGATGATGGCGCAATCAGCATCCAGGAGCGGCTCGAAGACGGCTGCGTTGGCATCAAAGCATGATGAGAAGAGTATCGCGTCGTCGGTACCCAAAAACTCCGAAACGGCCTTTTCAAGGATTTTGTGCGTATCCTGGGTGCCGCATATGAAGCGTACGCTCGACAGGCCGTAGCCCCACTCATCGATGGCCCGTTTCGCCGCATCGCGGATCTCCACATTGTTGGCAAGCCCCAGGTAGTTGTTGGCGCAGAAGTTGACGACACGCTTGCCGTTCTTCACCGCTATGACCGCACCCTGCGGCGTCATGATGACCCGTTCATCCTTGTATAATCCTTCAGTGCGGATAGCATCGAGTTTCTGTCGCAGTTCCTTTTTCATCGATCCATACATACGAGGCTCCTTTGTGCAAGACGGTGGCGTGTAGATGTTCGCGTCATTCTGTGCTGTTGATGATGCAGTTTATCATGCCACGATCGACACGGCAACGTGGTTCAGCCAGGCAGGACGATGCCGCTGAGTATTTCATCGACGTCCGCTTCGAGTCCGTTCAGGCGCTCCATCAGCTCGTCGATGTGTTCGGCACGTGCCCGCGTCTGCATCGTTTCAAGGCGGCGGAATGGCGTGTCGGTTGCCGTGTCCATCTCTGGCCCCGCGTGCAAGGCAATGCCGCAATAGGGACAATATACAAATCCCCTGAGGATGACTCGGCCACACGACTCGCAGAGCGCAATCTTCATCGCTACCCTCACAGAAGGCTCGCCGCCAGTTCGGCGAGCTCGCTCCGCTCGCTCTTCTGGAGCGTCACATGGCCATACAGCGGCTGGCCCTTGAATTTGTCGACCAGGAACGAGAGCCCGTTCGAGTTGGCGTCGAGGTACATGTTGTCTATCTGGTACGGATCGCCGGTCAGGACGACCTTGGAGCCCTCGCCCGCCCGCGATACGATGGTCTTGATCTCGTGCGGCGTCAGGTTCTGCGCCTCGTCGATGATGATGTACTGGGCCGGCAACGACCGTCCCCTTATGTATGACAGGGCCTCGATCTCTATCAGCTTGTCCTTGAGCATCTGATCGACCGTCTTGGCCTTGTCGCGCTTGTGCACGCTCAGGATGTATTCCAGGTTATCGAACAGTGGCTGCATCCAGTTTGACATTTTGGCTTGTTTCTCGCCTGGAAGATAGCCGATATCCTTGCCCACGGGGACGACTGGCCTCGTGACCAGCATCTTGGTATACGATTTTTCGTCATATATCTTGCGCAGGCCGGCGGCTATCGCCAACAGCGTCTTGCCGGTACCGGCCTTGCCTACGATCGTGACAAGCCTGAGCCTGTCGTCGAGCAGCAGTTCGAGTGCGACACGCTGGCGCGCATTGAGTGGGCTAATGCCCGAAACCGAGCCGATATCGGCCGCCACGGCGACAATCGTGCCATCATCCGGATTCCATCGTCCTATGCGCTCTTCCTTGCCACCCCGCTCTCGCAGGATTATGAACTCGTTCTGCCGCATCTTGTCCTTCCAGGGTATGACGCCTGTGGCGACAAAGGCTGCGAACACGTCTGCCGGGACCTCGCTCTCTATCACGCCCTGGTAGAGCGAGGCGATGTCCACCTTCTCCTTCTCGTAATCGACGGCGCGGACGCCCAGCGCCGTGGCCTTGACCCTGGCGTTTATATCCTTGGATACGAAGAAAACGTGTCTGCCACCCTCCTTCAGGGCAGCGGCGCACAATATGATCCGGTTGTCGTTCTTGGTCGTGTCGAAACCCTTGGGTGCAATGTCCGCCTGCGCCAGCGAAACGCGCAGTATCGACCCATTCTCCAGCTTGACGCCTTCGTTGAGGTCGCCCTTCTTGGCTATGGAGTCGAGAAACCGTATCGCGTCACGGGCGCTCTTGCCGCGCTGGTCGGAATAGGTCTTCAGGTTGTCGAGCTCCTCGAGTACCTGCAACGGTATGACAATCTCATTGTCCCTGAACGACATGATCGATTCCGGGTTATGAATGAGTACATTGGTATCTACAACAAAGATCTTCCTGTCACCGTTGTCTGGCATCGTTGCTTCCTCCGGTCACCGCAGGGCTCGCTGCATGGCTACCTACAGTATACGCCTCATCGCGCCGGACGCAAGTTCGATGCGGACCGATGTGCCTAGCGCCTGGCTGGCCTCAGGTAGCCAAAGATGCTGCCGCAAAGGCCACCGATGATGTGCGCAAACTCGGATATGTTGTTGGCCTGGAAGGCGGCGAATATCTCGCGGCCGAGGTACAGGAGCAGTATCAATATGAAGGTAAGCGGTACCTCGCCCTTGTTGAAGTTGGTGAACGATGACAGCAGGATCATCATGAATACGATGCCGCTCGCGCCCATCAGTCCCGACTGAAACAGCAGTATGTTCAGGATGCCCGTGACGACAGCCGTGATCACGGTCATGATCAAGAGGCCGACCGATCCGTAGGTTGTCTCGAGTATCGGTCCCAGAAGGAGTATGAACGAGAAATTGGACAGGAAGTGGTTGATGTCTGCGTGTCCGAGTATGTGCGTGAACAGTCTGACATAGTCACGCACCGAATGGGCGTCGAATCCACCGCGGCCCGGTACCGAGAACCACGCCGAGACAAGGCCGGGAAAGATGGTGCCGGCCAGCAGCACCGCAGCGCAGACCAGCGTAAACGTAAGGGTCGTCGGGGCGTTGTATCGAATCGTCATCGGTTCATCCTTTCAGAGTGCAAGATCGACTATGACGGGACAGTGGTCCGATCCGGTCACGGACTTCCGGATTGCGGCTTCCCGGACCGATGGCACCAATCCCTCGTCGACGCAATGGTAGTCCAGCCGCCACCCGATATCCTTGTCCCTGGCCTTCATTCGGTAGCTCCACCAGCTGTAGTGTCCCGGCTCGCCAGGATGGGACCGCCTGAAGGTGTCGGTATAGCCCGAGCCCAGGAATTTGGTCATCCATGAGCGTTCCTGTGGCAGGTAGCCCGGATTCGCCTCATTAGCCTTCGGGTAGGTCAGGTCTATCGGCTCATGGGCGATGTTGTAGTCACCGGCAAGCACGACATGCCGGCCCGTCCTGACTATCGCATCACAGCGTGCAAGCACCGCGTCGCAAAAGCCCAGCTTGTAGTCGATGCGGGCTCCCGCCTCCTGGGAATTGGGAAAGTAGGCGCTGATGACGACAATATCGCCAAAATCGGCCTCGAGGTACCGGCCCTCGGCGTCATACGCATCGATACCGAGCAGCCCGATGCTCCTGGGCTCTTCGCGGGTATAGATTGCCACGCCGGAATATCCACGGCGGACGGCACTCGACCAGAAGGGCCTGTATGCCCGGCCTTCCGCATCGTGGACATCGAAATATTCCTTGCCGAGCTGGCCCGGATCCGCCTTGGTTTCCTGCAGACAGACGACGTCGGCCGATTCCTGCGCCATCCACTCAAAGAGCCCCTTGCTGGCGGCTGATCTGATACCGTTGACGTTCCATGATGCGACTCGTACCATGAGGCTCTCCATTCATCAGGCGATGACGCTGGCTAGGCGAAGAATCCGTCGAACACCATATCACAGGCTGCCCGTCCGGCCAGGATGGCATCCCATCGATAGCCGCGAACCCGCGGCAAGCTTCCATCCGGTCTGGGTCTGGCGGCCATTCGACTTGTAGCCTCATCAGCCAGAAACCGCGACAGGGCATCGGACCTCGATATGACCATGAACTCGTCGGGGTCGAGCAGGTGTCTGACATTGAGCAAGGCGTTGGCCACAATGCGCGCGGACGGCAACAGCGCCTCAAGCACTGTGGCATCACCCGCGGCGATCAGCCGGTCCAGCGCGTCGATATCCAGGCAGGGCACAACCCTGGCCACCGTGGATATCAGTACATCCTCGGCAAGGTACGTCTCGAGGCAACCCTGACCGCCGCAGGGGCATGTCGGACCATCGGGGTCCATAATCATGTGCCCGATCTCGACAGCGGTCTTGCCACCGCTCTCGTATGGCACACCATCGCGCAGGAGTGCACCGCCAACTCCGGTACGCAGCAACAGCGCGAAGACGCTCGACCTTCGCTCTGGCGGTCGCGCCTTGGTCGTCACTGGCAGGGGCTTGGCACTGTATCGATAGGCAGCCATAGCTGCCACGGTCGCGTTGTTGCTCATCCTGACGGTGACGCCAAAACGTTCGCGGAGCCGTGCCGCGAGCGGAAAGCCGGACAGCCCCGGTATCCTCATGTATTCAAGCACGGCGCCGCCGGCCAGATCGACCACGCCGGGGGCTCCGACGCCGATGCCAAGCACGGGGCCGCCCGGAGCCCTGCCCAGAGCGTCCGCAAGCAACCTCGAAACCAGGTCATAGGCTTCGTCGGCATTGGCACCAGCTGGAATGGCGCGCTCTTCGGAATACAGCACGCGTTTGGAGAAATCCTCGATGACAACAGAGGCGACGCCGGCGCGGAAATCCAGTCCGGCGACGCGGTATGCGTCAGCAACGGTACCGAACCAGATGGGTTTGCGGCCCTTATGGTCTGCCGCCATCGGTGGCGGTACGTCGAGTGGTGCTATCAGTCCGAGCCGCTGCAATTCGGCGAATATCCTGAAAACCGTCGGTGCCTTGAGACCGGTAGCGCGCGCAACCTGACTCTGGGATGCGCATGCCGACCGGAAGACCATGGCCAGAACGAGGCGTTCATTGCGCTCCTTGATATCGGCGGCCCGTATGGGAGCGCGGTCACGGAGCTCGGTCATGGGGAGGTCACAATATCGAGTTCGACCGACAGGATAACCTGATACGTCTTGCCCTTGAGCGCCATGAACTTGCGGGTCATCGAGTAGTCCCCGATCCTGAAGAACAGCGCATGTTCACCTGGATCGACTGCGAGACCAGCCATCTCATTCTGATGGACAACCTGACCATCTATCGATATGAACGTCCCGGCCGGGGCCTGAAACACCAGAAGCGGCGCGTTCGGGGTCAGGTTGATCGTGACCGGAACGATTTTGCCTGACTCGACCGCGACGGTCGTCACCTCTTCGCGATACCCCTCGGCGCTGACGCGCACCACATGAGCGCCCCTCTTGGCAAGTATGAGCGAACGCGGGTCTTCTACACGTCGGTCGTCGACGAAGATGGAGAAAGGCCGATCGGCGATGTCGGAAGCCGTTACGGATACCCGTATGCCGCCCTCTTCGGCCAGAACGGGCCTGATGGTCAGCTTGAATTCGGCCGTCTCCATTGCGGTGGTCGTGCCCTTGCCTATCGGAGCGAGCTTGTATACGAGCGGAAACCGGTCGGGAGCGACAATGACCGGTATCAGTGTGGCAAACGGACCATTCTTTATGCCATGCCGTTCCACGGTGGGCACGATAAGGTCGAGCGACACCCGCGAAGGAAGGGGCTGTGTGGCGACCAGGTCCGCTGCATAGTCAAGCCTGTCAGGCGATGGCATGGGCGTGACCCGGGAAAATATGGTCCAGGCTACGGACGACTCGGCACCCTGCATTGCCTTGGGAATGCGAAGCTCGAACTCAATGCCCTGGATGAACGGCGCATCGGCTGGATAGGAAACCGAGACTGCTTCATTGTATCGAAGCGATACGGTCGCGCCTTCCGGCTCGGCTGGATTAAGAACCACGCTGCCGACGACGTTGGTCCTGAACCCCTGCGAGTACGCCGGGGCAGCGACGATCAAGGCCACAAGAATGACGAATGCAGATACACGCTTCATCGCTTCAATCCGGGTAGATAACTGGAGGGATCACGCGCCGCACCACTCAATCGTATCTCAAAATGGAGATGCGGCCCGGTGGATAGGCCGGTCGAACCGACCGCGCCCACTATTGTACCCGATCGCACCGTTTGGTTCAACACGACCGCGACGCTCGACAGGTGACCGTAGAGGGTCTGGAGCCCGCCCTCGTGGGAAATGATCAGGTGCAGGCCGAGCACCGGGTCACTGCCAACGAATACGACCGTCCCCTCCCGGGCGGCCATCACCTCGGTACCTTCCGGAGCGGCAAGGTCAATGCCTTCATGCATGCGGTCATGTCCATCGATGGGGCTCTTTCTGAATCCAAATCCGCTGGTCAGGACTGCCTTGGACAACGGCATACGAAAGCCAATGTTCAGAAAAAAGGATCGCTCCGTTCCAAAGAATCGCGACCCGGGAAAGAATGTGAATCCGAGGCGCCCTGCCCTGGTGTCGACCATGACATGCAGCGACACAGCTGAGGGATCATCGAGCCGGGCCGACAACAGCAGGTCCAGGTCGTTTCGCGGCTGGTCCGGAACAAACACGCCGGCTATGGACGGAATGATGATGTTCTCGCCCTCCACGAGCGGGCGTGGCCGGCCAATGCCGTTCAGGGTCGCCAGTGTTTCATAGGGCAAGGCAAGCCGCGCCGCAACCGCGTACAGATCCTCGCCACCCGCCGCCGTCCACAGGCAGAAGAACAGGTCGGGGTAAGTGTCGGCCAGCTTCTCGGCACGGTAACCCTGCGATATCGAGTCCTGAACCTGCTTGAAAACGAGATCCGACATGGACAGGCGACCGATGCGCTGGTATGTCGCAGACGGTGATGCGCTGGCCTGTATCGTCGCAAGAAGGACGCCGAGCATGGCCAGGGTACGGCGCACGTGACTCATCGAGTGTCGCGCCGGCGCCTGCGGTGCCTCGTCGCCATCAGGTAGATGGAAGCGGCAGCAATGCTGCATAGCACAAGAACCGTGTAGAGTACGGTATGGGAGGTTGCCATATACCAGAGGGGCCAGACGACGATCACGGCAATGGCCATGACGGCAGCGGCACCGGCCAGGCCCAGCAAGGCGCCGCGCAACCAGGTTGCGGCGCTCGACGCCATGGTTCTTCGGCTCATTCAGGCCACCGCGCCAGTCAGCGGTATGAGGCGCAGGTATGCGAGTGCCAGTCCGCTCTCTTCAGGCCCCAGCTGCCGCTTGAGCCTGTCCAGCAACGACCCCGACACGCCGCCCTTGGTAGAAGCTATATATATATCGGAGACGACGCCCCTTGACTTCCAGCGGGCAGCCAGCAACATGCAGAGGGCTGTGGCTTCGGAAACCTCGTCGGGTTGCAGGGCTACCGAAGCCGCCTCGTGGCGGTAGAACGAAGCCGGACCGAGCGCTATCGCCTCATCACGCCATGATTCCACAAGATCGACGACGCGGCTCTCTGAAAAATAGGCGCCATCGATTGCCCGGCGCAACTTCAGCACCGCCTCGATATGTCCACGGGACGACAGCGCCTTGCGCTCGGACCCAAAGAAGAATGCGGCTGCGGAGAAGGTACTCACGGCAAGCTCGTCTATCAGCGGAACAGGATCACGTACGACTATTGACAGGAATAGATAGGCGACAATGAAGATGGCCGCCGTGATGGCAAGGCGAGCATAGTATCCCTTGTCCAGAAAATGGCGACGCGCTCCCTTTTCCATCGCGGCATACAGCTCCTTGCGGACGGCGTCAGCCGATCGGGGCATTTCGCCGGCGCCATAGCGCCCCAGAATGGTTCCAGGATCACTCGTTCCAAAGACGTGACCGGTGTCAAACGGATGCAGTATGACGGGGTGTTCGCCGCCAAGAATGAACACATAGTTGGTATGACTCATCACGAGCTAAAGTACGGCCCATGGAAGCGGACTGTCAAGCGCGCCCGCTGGAGAGCACGGCATCGGCGAGTGCCTTGAGTTCGGGGTCCTGCGCATCGCAACCGGAAAGCGCTGCCTTGTCGATCGTGTAGACCCCATCGACCATCAGTATTACGCCATGATCTTCCGAAGGCTCGGAGTCGGGCCCCTGTTCCTCTGCAGCCTCTGCAGCCTCTGCAGTCTCTGCAGGGGCTGCCTCGCCTATGGCCTGAAGCTCCACCACGGTCGAATCGACAAACCCCAGCCTATGATAGCCCGAGCCTGAACGTGTGTACGGCAGATCTGGCAACTGTTCCAGTTCGCCTACTTCCTCATCATCCGACTCGGCGGCCTGCAGTTCCTCTACCTTCTCACGCTGCTCATTCGAAAGGAGGGAGATTTCGCTCGTGCCCTCATCGACGATGTACTCGGATTCATCGACCTCGGTCACAGGCGGCTGGTCGAAACTGACACTGTCAAGTTCAAGGAAACCTTCCTCGTCACGGTAGCCATCGAGACCGCTCAGGTCCAGGGATGCAAGGAAGAGATCGAATTCGACCTCTTCGAGCATCTCGTCCACCGATTGGGGCTGAAGCGCGTCGGCATCCTGGTAGGTTGAAAGGTCGGAACCGGTACTTTCGGTCTCCGATGCTGCCATGGAATGGCCATCGGCCTGCTCTTCAGCCGAGCCTGGGCCGGGGGCTGGGCCATTTGCCATCATCGATGCGAAGTTGAAGGCAGAAGACGAGACGTTCTCGAACGGCGATGCGAGCTCGATGTGCATCATCTCATCGTCGTCATAGGATGGCGCACCATCGGGCACCATCTGGTCTTCGTTCAGCCCCTTGTCCATGTAACCGATGATGTCCGCAAGGTCGGTCTCTTCTACAAGTTCGAGCCCCAGGCTTTCCGGTATGATCGGCACATCTTCATCTTCATCGGCCGAGAGTGCCAGGGCTTCTGCGGACAGGCTACCCCAATCAACGCCTGAATCGATTGACGGCGCCTGCAAATCGTCGATGACGGCGAGCTCCTCGACTTCTTCCTGCGGTTCCGATGCATCAAGCTCGCCGATATCGGTCGGCGCCTCGAGTGTTGCCGAATCCATCGCGGCTGCCTCTCCGAGGGCAGTCCCTTCTGCAGTGATGGCCTCAGCCTCTTCAAGCGTTTCAACCTCTACCAGCTCCTCGGCGAGCTCTTCCGCTTCTTCAAGCTCTTCGGCTTCTTCAAGCTCTTCCGCTTCTTCGAGCTCTTCCGCTTCGGCGAGCTCCTCGGCTTCTTCGAGCTCTTCCGCTTCGGCGAGCTCCTCGACTTCTTCGAGCTCTTCGGACTCTCTCGCGGGCGCTTCTGTCTCTTCTCCCGTTTCAAGTTCTTCGAGCTCTTCGAGCTCTTCGAGTTCTTCAAGTTCCTCGACCGCTTCAGGTTCATGCGATGGCTTCGCTACGGCCGGCGGCACCTGACGAACAGTCGCTGCCACGGCCTGCGGCGCTGCCTGTTGCGAACCAATGACAAAGGAGCCCTTGCTCAGGGCTTCCTTGAGCAGGGCCTCGAATCTGGCCAGATCCGTTCCGCCCGGTCTATCTCCGCGGGAGGTCATCACCGCTATGATTTCGTCCCATGACTTGTCTATCAGGGCATCGACTTCATCGGAGCGCTTTTTGGCAAGGTGCCCGGCACTTTTCCTGATACGCGCCTTGGTCTCACCGCGCTTGGCTTCGAGTTCGCCTCTCCAGCGGTCCAGGTCGAGGTCACCCTTGCGTTCGAGGTACTCCTCGAGCAGCTCTATCTGGAAGCGCTTTATCCTGGTCGCGAGCACCGCAAGGCGATCCTGCCTCAGGTTAAGGACGAGGAATAGTACCAGGTATACGGTCACGAAGAATGCGGCCAGCAGCAGCCAGCGCAACGAATCGGGCATCACGAACCAGGAGGCGGGCACCAGCCGTCCCGTGAGGCCAGACGCGCCCCGCCGGGAGAATAGTATGAAGCCGCCGGAGGCGTCCGTTGAACCGACGGTGAGCGGCTCTGCATTGGGTCCCGATGACCATATCGATTGCACCCTGGCAACCAGGTCGCCGCCACCCCATGATGGCGCTCCAAAAAGTATGCCGGAATCACCGACCGTTATGACATCATCGCCCAGCGCGATGCGGCCGTCCCTGACAAGCCGTTCGAGCAGGCCAGAGAACGATACGTAGAAGAGCGCTGTGCCGCGATAGACACCAAAACCGTCGACGAAGGGGAAGCGATAGGCAAAGGCCCGTCGTTCCGCCAGTGGCGCAATGCTCGCGGTGGAACCTTCTGCGACGCTCAAGCCGATGAATGGCTCATCGCCTGCGTCTCCATAGTTGCGGTACACCACCTTGAGCGGGTCAGCGCGGACGATATCTGCTGGAAAGGTTGAAAAATGGATGCGCTTGCCATCCTGGTCCAGAAATCGGAGGCCCAAGAGTCCTGGCGTCTCCTCGGCGAGCAGCCCGAGCTCCCTGGTCCTGTCAAACTCGTCCTGCGAACTCTGATTCGGCAGGAAGCTGCGTCTGACATAGTCCTTTTCGAGAATGGTAGTGAAACGGGCCATATTCTGCGCGTGATACGCATCGACAGACGATGACAGGCCCTGCATCGAGGCATCGACAGACTGGCGCACGCGCTCGTCAAAGAAGCGCGTCTCCACGACAGTGAACAGACCGGACCACGCCAGCGCCGCGAATCCCGCGGCTGCCAGCGTTGAGGCGAGAAGGCTTATGGCAGCTTTCTGTCCTACGTTCATTGCCATCCTAACTTTACACTACTTCGATTGATTATCGGCCACAAAGGACCGAAAATGAAGCCCTCGATCGCTTGTTGCAGGTTGGAGGGCCATATTATACTGCCTCCGGCGTCGCCTGCTAGCGGTGACCGAAAGCGGCAGGCCCGCATTTGGAGTTCTTCATGTACAGGCATCATCGGTTCTGCACTTCGCATTGCACCCGGATCGGCATCGAACCATGAAGGCCAGTGAACGCTTCACCGACGAGGCTGCATCAGAACTCCGCGCGGCCATTGCCGATGCCGGATTCAATGAAGTCTTCGCGGCCGGCAAGCTCGATGCCGAGGGTTTGGTAGCCGAGATCATCGTGGGTGCGCGCGGCGGAGTGTCGAGCGTGCCAGCGATCGCGGGTTTCCTCGACCGCGGCGACGTGCTGATACACAACCATCCTTCCGGCCGGCTCGAACCGAGCGATGCCGACCTGTCGGTGGCATCCCGCGTCGGCGAACAGGGGGTCGGTTCGTATATCGTCGATGGCGACGTGCGCCGCGTGTATGTCGTCGCAGAGCCCGTGCGGGCCAGGTCGCTCGTCGCCCTCGATGCTGACGAGCTGGCCGGGGTGCTCGAAAAGGGCGGCAAACTGGCAGAACGGCTGCCCGGGTACGAGCCGCGTCGCAGCCAGATCGAGCTGGTCAGGGCGATAACCGGCGCGCTGAACGAAGGCTACGTCCTGGCCGCCGAGGCCGGAACCGGCGTCGGCAAGTCATTTGCCTACCTGATACCGGCACTTGCCTGGGCCGCTCGCAACAAGGAGCGCGTCGTCGTCTCGACAGCCACCATCAACCTGCAGCGCCAGCTCTCGGACAAGGATATTCCGCTCGTCTCGTCCCTGTTCAAGAAGAAGCTCAAGTCGGTGCTGGTCAAGGGGCGTGGCAACTACCTATGCCGGACACGGTTGCTCGACGCGCTCGACGAGGAAGGGCTGTACGCCGACGACGACCACCCGCTCAGGCGCATCGCCGCCTGGGCCGAAACGAGCGCGACCGGCGACCGGTCCGATCTGTCGTTCTGGCCGGACGATGCGCTGTGGTCGCGCGTGCGGGCGGAAGCCGACGAGTGCCTGAACATGCGCTGCCCGTTCAGGGAATCGTGCTTCGTGCTCAAGGTCAAGCGCGATGCGGCTGACGCGGACCTGATCGTCGCCAATCACCACATCCTCTTCAGCGACCTGGCTGCCCGCTCCGGTGGCGCCGGGTATGAATCGACGGCGGTACTGCCGCCATACGGCACCATCATCTTTGACGAGGCTCACGCCATCGAATCGAGCGCCACCAGCTTCTTCTCCGACGAGCTGACCAGGTTCTCCGTGCTGCGGCAGTCTTCGCGCCTGTACCGCGAGCGGCGCGGGCGCAAGTTCGGCATCATCGTGCGGCTTCAGAATCTCAAGAACCTGCCGCAGGGCGTCCTCAAGCAGTTTCCTGATGCCGCCGCCGCGCTGCAGGTGGCCGTCGATGCGGCGGACATGGCCGCCATCACGCTGCTCGGCCAGGACATGAACTACAGGTTGCTGGCCGAGCGCCCCGAACCGGCCGCCGGCATCATCGAAGCGCTCGGCGCCGTCGAACGTGTGCTGCTGTCGATAGCCGAGTTGCTCAAGGACGCGCTCGACGGAGTTCCAGATGACGCAGAGACCGATCAGTCGGTACACGAAGCCGAGCTTGCACTGGTCAGGCTGTCCGCTCTTGCCGCGACCTGTTCGAAATTCAAGGGCTACGACGAGGATCCTGCCCACGTCTACTGGATCGATCGCGGCAAGACCAGCCAGGGCGAGGCCTTTGCGCGCTTCTGCATAACGCCCCTGGACATTGCCGACACGATGAACGAGGCAGTTTTCGATCAGCTCAGGTCGGTGGTATGCCTCTCCGCGACGCTGTCGGTGGGCAACTCATTCGAGTTCTGGAAGCGGCGTGTCGGCCTGTCGAATTCGGGGGCCAGGTCCGAGTGCATGGCATTCCAGTCGCCATTTCCGTTCGAACGCAACGCGCTGCTCGCCGCCGTCAATGACGCGCCGCCACCGGACTCGGCCGCGTGGCAAGCCTGGATCAACGATGCGATATACCGGCTGATCGAGGCATCCGGCGGCCGCGCCCTGGTGCTCTTCACCTCGTACACGGCCCTGCGGGCGGCATGGGACTCGGTCAAGCCGCGGCTCGATACGCTGGGCATTACCGCCTTCAGGCAGGGCGACGACGAGAGGAGCCGGCTCCTCGATGCGTTCAAGACGGACATAGCGAGCGTGCTGTTCGCCACCGATTCATTCTGGGAAGGCATCGATGCGCCGGGCGAGACGCTCGAACTGGTCATCATCACCAAACTGCCGTTCCGGGTGCCAACTGATCCTGTACAGAAGGCCCGTGCCGAGGCGGTCGAACGACGTGGCGGCAACTCATTCATGGACCTGTCGCTGCCGGAGGCCGTTATTCGGTTCAAGCAGGGCTTTGGTCGACTGATCCGCCATTCCGATGACCGGGGCGCCGTGGTCGTGCTCGATGTCCGGCTGCTGGCAAAGCGCTACGGCTCGATATTCGTCGCGTCGCTGCCCCGGACAAAGACATGCTTCAAGCCGCTTGCGGCACTCGTTTCCGACCTGCGCGATTTCCTGGCAAGGACCTGATCGCAGGCTTCACAGATATCGAACGGCTGTATACAATCCATATATGCCTATCTTTGCGCTCGAATCTACAATTCAGAAATACGCGTGGGGATCACCGACTGCGCTTTCTGAATTTCTGGGTCGCGACAATCCGACGGGCGAACCCTGGGCCGAGCTCTGGATGGGTGCCCATCCGAAGGCACCATCATGTGCCGTCGATGCAGAGACCGGAGCCAGACGCGATCTCGATGCATTGATAGCCGATGATCCCGAGGCAATGCTGGGAGCCTCGACCGCCGCGCGCTTCAACAAGCAACTGCCATTTCTGCTCAAGGTGCTGACCGCCTCAAAGCCACTGTCGATACAGGCCCATCCTTCAAAGCGCAAGGCCGAGCACGGCTTTGAGCGCGAGGAAAGAGCAGGCATACCGATCGATGCCCCGGAACGCAACTACAAGGACGCTAACCACAAGCCCGAGACCATAGTGGCGATGACGCCATTCAAGGGGCTGTGCGGCTTCAGGTCCATCGATGCGATCGTTCAGAATGTCAGGATGATTTCGGACAGGAATTGGGAATACAGCCTGCGCAGGCTCGTCAAGTATCCGGGAAAGCTCGAACTTTCGGTATTCCTGTATTCCTTTTTCGCGGCGCTGTCGGAGCAGAAGGGCAGGAAGTTCCGGTACATACGACTGCGCAGCGAGCGCATCGTACGCGACGAGCGCCACGACAGTCCGATGGGCATCATCTTCTCTACCATCCTCAAACTGATGGATGAGTACCCCGATGACCTGGGCGCGCTTGCACCTCTCGTGCTCAACCTCTTCGAGCTGCAACCCGGACAGGCATTGAACCTGATGGCGGGAGACGCGCACGCCTACCTTTCCGGCATGGGCGTCGAAATCATGGCGAACTCCGACAACGTCCTGCGCGGCGGATTGACGCAGAAGCATGTCGACATCACAGAGCTCTTCTCGGTGCTCGGTTTCGACAGTTATGCGATCGAACCGGTGCTGGCGCGCCCCGGACTGGACGGATTCCTGACCTACCGTTGCGATGTGCCGGACTATTCGCTGGGCAGGGCCGTCATGCGGGGCAGGCTCACCGTGCGCTCGAGGCCGCCGGTGCCCGAGATTCTGCTGTGCTCCGCCGGCACCGTTTCGGTACAGACCGGGCAACGCTCTGCCATCGTGCTGCCGCGAGGCGCATCGGCATTCATACCGGCCTGCCAGCGCGACTACGAGCTGGCAGGCGACGGCGAAGTCTTCAGGGCAAGTGTACCGGTATGACGATATGGGCCGATGCGGATTCGCTGCCGAGGGAAGTCAAGGAACTGATAGGACGAAGGACCGGAACGATGATCGATTCGCCCGGGGCCCGGTCGGCAGGCAATCCCGGCGACAGCAGGATACGCGCCGTATTCGTGGCAAACCGGCCGATGCCGCTGCCACCGGGCAAGAACCTGCAGGCGGTCACCGTTGGCCCGGCGGGTGCGTCGGCGAGGCCACTGGCTGCAGCGGACGCACCGCGCAGCGACTCACGGCGTAGCGACTCGCCGCACAGCGACGGCGCGATGACGGCTGATGACTACATCATCGGTCACGCCTCCGCACACGATATCCTGGTCACGAGGGACATACCGCTCGCCGCCAGGGCCATCGATGCGGGCGTCATAGCCATCAACGACCGGGGAGACGTGTGGACGGCAGATAGCGTCAGGGAACGCCTGTCACTGCGCAACCACATGGAGTCACTCCGGGAGGCCGGAATCGCCCCCCCTTCGTCCCGCGCTCGCAGCTTTGGCCCGAAGGAAGCACGGGCATTCGCGGGAGCGCTGGACAAGGCCATCCATGCAGCGATCACCGCTCAGCGTGCATAGCGTTCCATCAGGAAGTTGTAGCGCGTTCTGAGCAGCGAGCTCCGCAGTATCGTCGTCGGCGAATACCGGATGGGCGACGACAGGATCGCTATCAACCGCGCGGTCTGGTCAATGTCGAGCTTGCTTGTCGAGACTCCATAGTAGCGGCGCGAAGCTGCCTCGATTCCGAACACGCCCTTGCCCCATTCGGCCCACGAGAAATACAGCTCGAGTATGCGCTTCTTGCCGACAAACAGCTCCAGCTCGAATGCCACGATGACCTCGAGGTACTTGCGGACATAGCTCTTGGTCGGAATAAGGAACAACGTGCGTGCGGTCTGCATGGTCAGGGTCGAGCCGCCATATAGCGGCCGGCCAAGCTGCTTGTTTATCTCGATCGCACGCTGGAAGGCCTCGAGGTCGATGCCGTGATGTTCGTAGAACCGATAGTCCTCAACCGATACAAGCATCTGCCTCGTTGTCTTCGGAACCTTGATCAGCGATACCGGTATCGGTCTGGTTATCTTCCAGCCATCGACATACTTGCGATACAGGGAAAGGGTCGTCGCCGCCGGCGTGATGATGCCAAAGCACAGCACCAGCAGGCAGGTGACCCCAAGGTACCAGACATGGAACCAGACGATCGCCCGGAGCACCATCCGCGCAAGCCGCTGCAGCACGCGAATGGCGTGCGAAGGCTCACCCACAGCGGCCTTGGGGCCAACATCGGAGTCGCATGCCTTGGTTGTGCCTGGAATGACGAAGCGAGCATCGCGCCTCATCGCCTTGACCGAGCGGGCAACCGCCCCGTCTGTAAGACAGAAGAACATCTGAACGATAGTACCGCAAATGACGCGCGGTCGGCTAGGCTTTCGCCTTGACAGGGTTGCGGAGCTCCCCTACCCTGTTAGTCGCTCGACAAGAGGAGGGGACGATCATGAAACGTAGTTTTGCGCTGGCGGCCGCAATGGCGATAGCAGCGCTGGGTTTGGTCTATGCAGACGGCACACCGATACAGGGTCTGCATCGGTATCGCCTTGACAACGGGCTGGAACTCTTCGTGCTTGAGAACCACGCGGTTCCTCTGACACGGGTGCAGATTACGTTTCGCTGCGGTTCCATAACGCAGACACCGGAGACGGCAGGCCTGTTCCATCTGTACGAACACATGCTCTTCAAGGGCAATTCCCGATACCGGACCGAGACCGAGTTCTCGGCCGCCATGACCGACCTGGGCGTTGCGGAATGGAACGGGGGCACCTCCACCGAGTATGTCACCTACTACTTCACCGTGCCATCGGCCAAGACGGAAGCCGGCCTGGAATTCTGGTCGTATGCGATGCGCGAGCCGCTGTTCGATCCTGCCGAGCTGCAGATTGAGCAGGGCGTGGTTTCGAACGAGATCAACGGGTTTCTGTCCGATCCCGACCACGTGTACTCGTCGGCAATGGACAAGGCGCTCTTCTCCAAGTACCCATGGCGCCGTGACATCGGTGGCAACGAGGCGGTCGTCAGGTCAGCCACCGTCGCTACGCTTCGTTCCATACAGTCGACCTATTATCTGCCCAACAACGCGGCACTCTTCGTCGGTGGCGATGTGGATCCCGACCAGGTATATGCGATGGCCAGACAATGGTACGGCACCTGGAAGGCGGGAGCCGATCCGTGGAAAACGCCCGCGCCGCCCCATCCGACTCCTGGTGTCCCCAAGCCCGTCTATCTGGTCTATCCTGACGAATCATTGCCGGAAGGCATAGCATACATCGAGATGCGGTACCGCGGGCCCGATGTCGTCATCGAGCCCAAGCCGACCTACGCGGCCGACGTCTGGGGCTACCTGATACAGAAACCCGACGGCGCGTTCAAGACGGCCGTCTTTGACGGGGTGCCCGGCCTGTACGACAAGGACTACCTGGGCGGTTACTACTACACGCAGCGCGACGGCGGACAGGTATCATTCTATACCTACTGCTTTGTAGACAAGGACAAGCCACTGGCATCCCGCGCGCAGTCATTGTTCAAGGAAGCCGTGACCGCTCAGATATCGAAGATGGTATCGGACCAATCCTATTTCTCGGATGCCGAGTTCGGTATCGTCAAGCAGAAGCTGGAGGACGAGCAGATACTCAATCTCGAGACGCCTGAGAAACTGATAGAGACCCTGTCATTCTGGTGGTCGGTCGCGTCGACCGATTACTTCTTCAACTATGTCCCGAACATGAAACGCGTGGAACGTGCCGACGTCGCTGCCTTCCTGCGCAAGTTCGTGCTTTCCAATGTTCCCGTGGTTGCGGTGCGCGTCAATCCGGCCGACTTCGAGGCCGAAGCAGACGCGTTTGCCCAGTCAGGCTATGCGACTGTAACCGCCGATACGGCGTTCTGGTGGAAGGATGGTACAAAATGATGCGCTCAATCGCAAATATGGGTCGTGGCGCGCTGGTTGTTCTGGCGGCATGCGCCCTTGCCTTCTCATGCGCCAGTTCGCCTGCCGCTCCGGCCGTAGCCGAGCCCGCTGTCGAGCCGACCGACGCAACAGCGGGAGCCAGCGAGGCGGTCTGGAAACTGCCGGAGACGCCCGTCTCCACATGGAAGCTTGCATCGACGCCCGGCGCGTACATGCAGGCGAATCTGCCTACCATAGAAACGCGCGTTCTGGCCAACGGAGTAACGCTGATTGTAAAGAAGAATCCAGCCAACCGCATATTCTCGATGAAGGTTGCGTTCAGGGGTGGTTCCGCACTTGTGTCTCCCGACAAGGCGGGTCTCGAGGCGATGACGCTGGCGCTGATGGCCAGGGGTTCGACAACCTACCCCTATGCAGAACTGCAGCGCTTGCAGTACGAGAAATCCAGCGCCATTGGCTCCACCGCGTCAAGCTACGACTGGGCCAGCCTGGACCTCAACACGATCGACAAGTACTGGGACGAGCTCTTCAAGGTATTTGCGGACTGTGCCCTGAATCCGGCATTCGATCCGGCGCAGTTTGCCGTAGTCCAGAATGACTTCAAGGTAGCCATCCAGAAGTCGATGGCAGATCCATACAACTATGCGGTGACCAGACTGCACGACAAGATGTTTGCCGGCCATCCGTACGCGGCCGAGTTTGGTGGCACTGCCGCATCGATATCGAACATAACGCTCGACGACGTCAAGTCGTACTACGCGCGCACGATCGGCGCCGACCGCATGGTCGTTGTTGCGGTGGGCAATTTCGATGCCGACGCGCTGGCTGCGTCGCTCAACGCGACGATAGGTGCGATTCCGTCCAAGGGCGTAACCATTCCGCCGGTCGGCCGCTTCACCCCGAAGGCCGCGCTCTACCTGGAAAAGTTCGACAAGTCGAAGGGCGTCGCTTATGTCCGCGGCGACTTTCCCATTGCCGACATCAAGAGCCCTGACTTTCCGACCCTGCAACTGGCCTATTCGATGCTCGATGAGTTGCTGTTCAGCATCGTGCGCACCGACCACGGCGCATGCTATTCGGTCTGGTCGCGGGCGTTTGGCTTCCTGAGCCCGTACGGTTCGCTGGTGGTCTACAAGACCGACAAGCCAAGCGCCGCCAAGGGATGGGTCGATGAGTCGATAGCGTTGCTCGCATCAGGCAAGACGCTGAACATCAAGGGCGGGGCGGACAAGTATGCGCCGATTGCCTCGACGATAGACGCGTACAAGGCCAAGTATGTCAACGCGTTCTTTGGCAACCAGGAGACCAACGCGCAGACAGCCACCCAGCTGGCCACCAGCTACCTGTACTTTGGCGACCATACGGAGTACCTGCGCTTCATCGACAAGATCAACGCGATCAGCGCCCAGGATGTCGTCGCCGCCGTCAATGCCTATGTTGTCAACGCGCCTATCAGCTGGATAGTCGTGGCCGACCAGGCGACGCTGGCCACCGTGGACAAGACCCGGTTCGACGGCTTTACGGGCACGGTCGGGCAGCACTGAGAGCCACCGGCCATCCTATACGAGGTCGGCAAACGTAGCGTTGGCGGCCCGGGCCAGATCTGCTGGTGACAGCACCATCTGCAGGCCCCGGGCGCCGGCGCTCACGTGGATGGTATCCCAGAGCCCGGCCGTCTCGTCGATGTACACGGGCAAGGCCTTCTTCGTGCCGACCGGCGAGCAGCCGCCCCGGACATAGCCGGTCAGCGGCTCAAGCTCGCGCAGGGGCAACGGCTCGACCGACTTGTTACCCGACACCCTGGCGGCCTTCTTGAGGTCGATTTCAGCCAGTCCGGGCACGACGCACAGAAAGGGGCCGCTCGAAGCGCCCCGCACCGCTATGGTCTTGAACACCCGGTCAGGATCGACGCCGAGCTTCTGTGCCGCCTTCGATGCCGACAGATCATCTTCCGACCACTCGTATTCCTGCGTCTCCACCGGTATGCCGAGCGACCTGACTATTCGAAGCGCATTCGTCGTCATGGCGCCGACCGATGGCTAGCGCTTGTGCCGGAATACCCGGTAATTGATGTTCGGGAAGATGTTGTTGCGTTTCTCAAGCCGGGTCAGCCATTCGGTACCGACGGTATTGGCGCACAGCATCTCGTAAATGCGGTTGAAGTTGGTAACAGCATCTTCTATCTGCTTGCGGGCGAATGAGCCGGACTTGCCTGCCCGCAACAGGAATGGCCAGTCCGAAGCCTGCGCCAGCAGGACTTCCCGCGCGGCCTGGTTCAGAACGCGCTCACGCAGGCCGTTCTCGTTCGGAAAGCGCTCCGCCAGCTCGGTCATCCGCTCTATCATCTTGAAGACGTGCCTGTATATCCAGTCGTTTGACTTTTCTAGCCATACGCTGCCGTACCCGCCATCGCCCCACGAAGAATATTCCGGTACTGACTCGAAGTTGTCGGGATGCGAACGGCGATACTCCGCCAGCGTAATGAATCGGAGACCCTCGAATTTCTGGGCCTGCCTGAACAGGGCCTCTATCCACTGTGGGCCTTCAAACCACCAGTGGCCAAAGAGCTCGGCATCATAGGGTGCCACCATCAGCGGCGGACGGTCATCGATGTCGCGTGCAGCCGCTATGGACTGGGCCAGCCGGTCGCGCAGGAACTGGTCGGCGTGCTC
>Ga0209467_1001275_pt1 | contig 23013 bp, 14 predicted proteins | sample Higcelwee11metaG_FD_187175 | JGI IMG/M metagenome (GOLD analysis project Ga0209467, IMG submission 187175) | Freshwater pond sediment microbial communities from the University of Edinburgh, under environmental carbon perturbations - High... | ecosystem: Environmental > Aquatic > Freshwater >... | reverse complement strand
GCAGATGCGGAGCCTTTTTCGTGGACGATACTGGACTCGAACCAGTGACCCCTACCATGTCAAGGTAATACTCTAACCAGCTGAGCTAATCGTCCGGGGTAAGCGCAATATTAGAAAGTGCTGGGGGTTGTGTCAAGGGAAAATGGGCGCGGTTTAGTCCGGTTCTACCCAATATTGGAACGTTCCTACAACGCGAATTCCCTCTGTGGTATCGTTCGAGCAAGTTTCAAGACCACAACTTTGGAAAAGTAAATTAAAGTCACCGGACCAGATAGAGGAATCCGCTTGCTTAATGTGAACTTCGCTGTTCCCACTGAAAACGGCTGCTTTGAGTCCATTCGCTAAAATGAAATAAGTGAGTTCTGTATTTGCTTGAGGGGAAAATCGACCTGAGGTGGCGTGATTCACCGTAAACTTGAGATAATCGCCACTATTGGAATTAGAGCCATCAAAACTTGCCCAATGATTACATTCACTATAATCCGAATAACAGATTGCACCGGGGAGTGTGGCTCCATCTGGTTCAATTTCAAGTTCATACGAGGGGTCTTCGCTATTGATCTTGTATTTCATATATCCCCCGCCTTCGGTAGCCCATCCGTCGTTAATGCCATCGCAGCCAAGGAACCATAGAGAGGAGGATATTAGGAAGATTCTCTGCCACATATCCACAAGGTAGAAAAAAGCCCCCTTGGAAGCTATCTTTGGAGTATGCTAATGAATCCGCGAGTGATTGAATCCGTACAAGGAAAAGTCTTTTTAGAGGCTTTGTCCACGGGGGCGCACTTGCCGTGGATTTTTGAGACGCTCTCTCGCGTGTTAGGAAAACCAGTGGGGGAGGTCGATATGGTGCGGACCGAAGAAGGGAGACCTTGTTTCCCAGGGCTTGGAATGGATGTGAATTGGAGCCATAGTCGCAAAGTATGTGTGCTTGCGTATTCTTTTGATTGTAAGGTGGGTGTGGATTTGGAGTTTCACAGACCGAGGTCGCTCCAAATTGCGAAACGTTTTTATGCAGCAGAAGAAAATGAGTGGCTTTTTGGGGCAGCGAATGCATTTACCGAAGCGGAGCAACTTCGTGAATTTTATCGATTGTGGTGTCGCAAAGAAGCACTATTCAAGTGCGCAGGGGGGGCGTTTTTAGGAGGCACCCTCTCGATGAATCTTTTAACTTCATCGACCAAGAATGCCTCTCTATTCGATTTGCAGGGCCCTTTTGAGGCCCCTCATGCTTGTTGCTTAGCGACTAGTTCGCGAGCGGATTCGGCTCTTTAGGCGTTGAATCCCTTACATACAAAGGGAGCAGGGCCGCTTCGATTTGATCGATGCGAAGCCGCATTAAGTATTTACCGGGTTTTTCAATTCGCAAACGATGCATATTCAAAATCATGTTGACGATTGCACTATCCGCATCGGGGGGAAATGGGATTAGATCCACGTGAGAAACCAGTGGTGGCACGAGTGTTGTACCATCAATGTTTTCAATAGAAAGAGTCAAGGTGTGTGAAACCGCTTCGGATCGTTGGTACCTTACTCGAAATACGGCGGCGCATTGCTGGAGCATCAAGGGGAGGGGGGCATCCAACCTGTCGAAAGCACCGAGGAGGTTCAATCTTCCGCCTTGGTCTGTGGCAGCTTCACATAAAGTAGCGATTTCAACATTCATAAGTTACCAGTTATCCGCAAGATATTTCATGACGAGAGGGCCGTTGTTGACGCCGCGTCCAGTGGAGGTTGCTGACGATACCGCTTCGAGGGCACGCATCGAGAGATAAATTTCACCCGTACTTGAGACAGCGAGATTGGGCCTTGCACCGCGAAGATAGTAACCCTTAGCGAGCACAAAGTAGTTTTTGAAGTAGGGCAACTCATTTTCACCGAGGAGATGCCAAACAGCCCCATCGAAACGGTAGGTGTGAATTTGAGAATTCTTTGCGTAGAGAGCATCATCAAAGGTGGCAATGGGGTTGCCATCAAGGCCAATCGCAAAGTTTACGCTGTAACTCATGCGGCCAAAAGGCTTATTTACAGCAGCATTAGTCGTCCACGCACCGGATGCTTTAAGTCTAGAGGCGGAGTTTGTCGCTGTAAACAGTTGAGGATATCCAGAATTATCGCGGCTACGGAAACCCAAGTAAAATTGGCTATTGGCAAAAAACAGTTGTAAAAATTCACCATTACCCGCAGAATAGTTGCCCCCGCTGGTAGTGGAGGTGGCACCCGAGGCAAAGTAATAATAGTACATGGCGTAATCACCAGAGGTATACCTTGTAATGCATGTTAAACGATTGCCATTTGCATCAAAGGCCATATCTGCTTCACGCGCTTGCCAAGAGTCTCTGGTAGCGTTAAAGGCTGCACCCCAGGCGGTGCCCTTCCAGTCTTGAATGCGGGGAGATCCGACGGTCGAGCTTACGGTACCAATCCAGATGACGGAGGGCAAATCGGTATTGGGGTTCACTTTGACTTTGAGACTGGTGAGCTCGGTTCCAAAGCCCGAGCCTAATTCTGTCCATGCGCTCGTGCCGTTGGAGGATTTAAGCACATGTCCAACACCATCATTATCAATATAGCAGAGATAAAGAATGCCGCTCGCTCCACTTGCGAATTGGATGGATCCTGCAACATTTGCAATAGCAGTTCCAAAGGTTGTCCATGTGGTTCCGCTTGAGAAAGCAGTGACTATAGAACCACTGGAATTCACATAGGCGATAGTGATCTTATTGTTGTGCGAAATGATTGCTGGCGCAATTTCAGCGGTGCTTGTGACAATGACAGTATCGCCGCTTGCTGCAGGGGCAGAAATGTTTTCCCATGCTTTACGGAAATAGAGGCGCTTTTGGACTGTCGCTGCACGATGACGATAGTAGAAAGCACTTAAATAAGAGGCATCAGTTTCCGTCGTGGAACTATCGCGGTAGTCGAGTTTTATGGTAATAGAACCTTTGCCGGAGAGACGGATGAACGCTTCGTTGAATTCAGCGATGTTTGTGTCCAGAGATCCATTGGATTCCCCTTCATACCAGGAATTAGAATCGTAATTGCTGAAGTTCCACCAATACTCAGAATGATTTATATTCCCGAGTGTCCCTATAGTGGATGCCGATCCATTGTAGAATTCAGAATAGAAGTATTTGCCTTCAGCAGAGACCGTTTCATCGCCACTCCAGATGTATGTGGTATCGGGAGTCGTAATAACGCCTATGGGGAGCACTTTTAGGATCATGACGGATAGCGTATCGGATGCTACATAGCCTGTGCCATCTTCCACGGCGCGCACAATGCAGAGAAGGTCTTTTGCCGGGGCGGTCGTCGCGGAATCAACGGTGAACGCGAAAGAACTATTGTAGGTCCACCACACTGAAGTATCGCTAAGAGCGGCGCTACCTTCCGTACCGCAATTCCAACGGTACTTTTTAATACCAGCCCAGGCATCATTGGTGACTGCATCCACATCCACATAATCACCCGTTTTGACGTACACGAGTTCATTGGTTACCGTAATGATAGGAAGCTTTGTGGAGAAGCCTACTTTTGTCGTATCTTGGACCGTATTGCCATCGTCATCGGTGGCACGCGCAACGCACAGGTAACCTGCAGGGGTTGATGTGGGAGATTTCCAAACGGTATCGTATTGCGAAACAGTTTTCCAGTTCGCAGCAATTTCAGAAGCGGTTCCGCAACTCCATTCGCGTTTTGAAATGGATCCCATGGCATCAGAAGCGGTGGCGTTTAGTGCGATATTGATGCCGGAACGGGATGTTATAGAATCCAAGGCAACAGTGATTGTGGGTGGATCCAAGAGCACGGTAATGTGTGTCGTATCTAGATCGGTTTGTCCATCATCATCTGTGACGCGGATAATGCAGAGGTAGTTGTTGCGTGCGACAGAAGGCATTATTGCTGGGTAACGCGGCGTGACATCAGAAGACCATGCAAAGTTATTCCCGGCGGTACCTGCGGGGCCACAACTCCATTCGTAAAGAGCAATGGAACCCATGACATCTGATGCCATTGCATCAAGTGTCACGGTGTCTTTGATGCTGGTCGTAAGGGTATCTTCGGAAACAGATACTGTTGGAGGGTCCAGAACCACAGTGAATGTTCCTGTGTCGCGAGCGCGCAATCCATCGTCATCAACAACACCCATAATACAACGCCAAGTACATGCGGATGAAGGCATGGTCACTGTTGTGTCGGGTTTGGATATTTGATTCCATTGAGAGCCTGCAAATGAAGTATCTATCTTGCTCAAATTACTATCGCAAGCGACGTAGTACTTTTCAATGGTTCCGAGAGTATCTGTGGCAGTAGCGCTAAAGTTTACTTCAGAATTGATTTTGACTGTCGACTGTTTTGTGTTTACCGTCACGGAGGGCTTATCTAAAACTACACGGAAGAAAAGAGTATCAAGGCTTGATTCATTGTCATCATCAATGGCTTTGACAACACACTTGTAGGTATTTGTTTCCATACCAGGGAGCGTGACACCAATGGTTGTTGCAATAGACGCTGCGGAAGAAAAAACTTTTGAGCTATCAAAAGCGAGAACATTTCCGTTACTACAACCCCAAACAATGGAATTCACGGTACCATATTTGTCCGAAGCGGTGACGCTGAATGATAGGTTTGCATTGATCTTTTGACGTATGGTATCCGCACTGGATTTGATGTTTACTGTCGGTGGATCAGAAATAACGGTGACTGTGATTGTATCGCTTGCGGTTCCACTCGCATCATCAACGACGTTAACAACTACTTGTTTGGTGCCAATATTGGTCCAAGCAAGAACGGTGGCATTGGTATCACTAGGGCAGGGGCGCCCTATCGCGAGGGCTCCTGCACATTGCCAACTTAACGTGTATGCAGTGGGATCTGTCGCAAGGGCACCCGCTTGAGCGTTCACTTGGAAGTCAACAGTATCATTAATCGTAACGACTGTTTCGAGAGTGGGGTAGACAAAGTAAGCCACAGGATCATTACCAATAAAGCCGAAACGGGCTTTTGCCGATAGGACTCCGTTGGATGTAGTCGCTGTCATTTCATAGAAAACCCCATCGGCAACTTGCGGAAGATCGGCTTTCTTCAAGGTTAACGTGGCCACGGTAGAGACTACCGCTGTTTTCTTTGTGTAGTGGGTAGTGCCAACGGTGTAGGTCCACACGATGGAGTCCACAGGCGGATTCGCATTATTGATGGTTGCCGTGAACACGAGAGGTGTTACTGCATTTACCATGATAGTGGGTTGGTTATTCACGAGTAACGACATTGTGGTCGCTTTCACAAAGAAGTTCACTTTAAGTGTATCAGAAATGAGTCCTGCACTATCGGCGACTACCATCTTGTAAGTGTGGCGACCATCAGACATATTCGTGAGATTCATGATCCAACTATTCACTTTCAAAGTGGAAACCGTTTTAAGCGTATCATCAAGCCAAGCCCTCGCTAATTTTACCTGAGAACCTGAATCGGAGAGTGCTCCAGAGAGAGTGACACTCCGAGAATTAAGCGTATCGGCAACAGCGTCTAAGGAAATTACTGGCGGAGCGGGATCTTGAAGTTCTAAGGATTCCAAAGTGACGACATCGCCCATTTCTACGTACTTATGTTTGAGCACAGCGGAGTGAAATCCAAAGCCCGTGGTGTCAATCGCATACATATTATAATAGCCTGGCGCCACTGCCGCTTGGTAGTAGCCTTTGGTATTGGTTTTGGTATAGACGAGATTGGTATCGCTATCGACAAAAACAATGCGAATTCCATCGTGCGCTGTGCGACCTTCAAATTTTACATAACCGTTGAAGTAACCTTTGGTTTCGCTCAAATCTCCAAGGAAGAATGTCCACGTTTCGGACGTGGCGGTATCGTAGCCATCGGTCACCCATACCTGCCAATAGAGGCGCCCGGTGAGACTATCGGACATATTCCAGAGGGCTGAATCCGAAATCGCTTCCCAGCTTTTTTCTTTTAAGGGGCCCGCGACCATATTCCCATCGGTAAGGATTGGTGCCGTGCCTGAATTGTCCGGGCTCTTTCCCACGCGAATGACGTATCGTAAGGCCGAGGGGTTATCATCATCATCGCCTTTGTAGTAAAAAGCAAAACGGCGCTCATATTTGCTTACGCGCATCTCGTTGGAGGGCTGGAGCAATGAGATTGAGGGGCGTTTATTGAAATGCACCACCATGGTGTCTTTGGTTGTATTCTGATCGTCATCAGTCACGGCGACAATGACTTTTTGATTGTTCAAACTATCAATGCGACTCGATTTGTAGTGAAGGGTCACTCGAAGAGTATCGAGATCAAGACTATCAATGATGGGCGTTATTGTACTGTCCACTTTGCCATCCGCATTCCAATCGAGCGTGAGTTTGGTGATGCGACCAAAGGAATCGCTCGCGAGCATTTTAAGGACTGCATTTTTCTCTGCGCGAGTCCATAAGGTATCGTCTAAAAGAGAAAGGAATGGAGGCGTATCGATGACGCGCACAAATTGGTTGCGACCCGCAGTATCACGAGCAGAGGCTCCATCAACCGCGATAAAGAGTGGAGAATAAATAGCTGCTGAGTCATAAGCATAGCTATGCAATGTGGCATTCGCACTTTGAATCAGAGAATCCTTGTCGCCCATGTCCCAAACGTACCGGAACACCTTATCCGAATTGTAACGCAAAAATCCCATAAAATAAATGGAATCATGGACCGTTACCGTGAGTGTGTCAAACGTAATCACTTTGTCTAGTGCGACAATAGAATCGATGAAGGCTTGAGTATCCTCGGGGACGGATAAAAAACCAAACACGACAGAGTGATTGTTTCTGAGATTGGAATTTTCCTTGATCGGATCTTCGCGAGAACAACTCGTGAGTGAAACTAAGAAGAGAGCTAAAATGGATAGGTATCGAAAAATCATAATTGTCCTGCTATTTCCTGTAAAATTATAATCTTAAAAGGGATAATCAAAACTATCTTTCCCTTTATGGTCGAAATACCCCTTTGGTATGCACTTTTGCTCTTTGTTATTTTGGGTTCCTGCATTGGGAGTTTTTACAATGTGGTGATCTACCGCATGCCGCGTGGATTGTCTTTGCTGAAGCCCCCTTCATTTTGCCCCACGTGCAAAAAACGCATTCCGCTCTACCATAATCTCCCCGTGGTCGGCTGGCTTTTTCTGCGTGGCAAAAGTGCCTGCTGTAAAACGCCCATTAGCATCCAATATCCCCTTGTAGAATCGCTTTGTGGAGTCCTTGCGGGTCTTGCTCTGCTCCTCGCCAATGATCCTTGGAATTGGACTTCCCCTGTTACGAATTGGGCGGATTCTTTAGCTCTTTTTTGGCTTTTACTGGCGATAGTGCCTATCAGTGCAGTAGACTTTCAATTTCACCTGATCCCCGATTCAATGTCCATTGGTGGCATTGTGGTGGGTATTTTACTTTCTTTTATTCCGGGTGGGATTACTCCGTTTGCAAGTCTCTATGGGGCGATCATTGCGGGCGGAGGGCTTTTTCTTTTGGGCTTTGTCGCGTCCAAGATTTTTAAAAAAGAGGCCATGGGATTTGGGGATGTTAAACTCATGGCGGGTTATGGTGCTTTGATGGGTTTGATGGGAGCTGCGGAAACGCTTTTCTTTGCAGCGATTTTTGGACTTCTGGTCATGGTTCCACTTCGCTTTATTCGCAAAAAAGTGGACAATCCAGAGTTTGCACCAGGAGAAATTCCCTTTGGTCCTTTTCTCGCATTGGCGGCTCCCATTGTCTATCATTGGGGCGACCTGTTTCTGAAGGCTTACCTCGGATTTTTTGGAATTGTTTCGTAACCGAATTCATGCGTAATTGCTTATATTTGGGGCATTATGTACGAAGACGCAAAAATATATTTACCTGCATCAGAAATGCCTCGCCAGTGGTACAACCTCGCGGCAGACCTTCCTACCCCCATGTTACCTCCTCTTGGCCCAGATGGAAAGCCGGTAACGTTTGAACAAATGTCTGCGATTTTTCCGGGGAATATCCTCGAACAGGAAATGAGCTCCAAACAGTGGATTGACATTCCTGAGGAAGTCCGCAATCATCTGATGCGTTGGCGCCCCACGCCGCTTCGCCGCGCCTATTGGCTCGAAAAAGCGCTCGGGACCCCAGCGAAGATCTATTACAAAGACGAAAGTGCAAGTCCCGCAGGGAGCCACAAGGGCAACACTGCTATCGCTCAAGCTTATTATAACAAGGTTGCTGGCACTAAGACGATCACTACTGAAACGGGTGCGGGTCAGTGGGGTTCTGCGCTTTCCTCTGCTTGTACTCTGATGGGTATTGATTGCAAGGTTTTCATGGTCAAGGTGAGCTTTGAACAGAAGCCTTTCCGTAAGATGCTGATGGAAACTTGGGGCGGACATTGTGTGGCGAGCCCGAGCATGGAAACCGAAGTGGGTCGCAAGGTGCTTGCAGAAGATCCGAATTGTCCTGGTTCACTCGGCATTGCTATTTCTGAAGCGGTGGAAGTGGCCAAGGCGGATAAGACGGGCAAGACCAAGTATGCCTTGGGTTCCGTGCTCAATCATGTGATGCTACACCAGACGGTGATTGGTCTGGAAGCTCAGAAACAGCTTGCGATGATCGGTATCAAGAAGCCGGATGTGGTCATGTCTTGTGCGGGTGGTGGCTCTAATTTCGCTGGTATGGCTTTCCCGTTTGCCCATGATAAAATTAATGGTGCCGATATTGAAATTGTTCCGGTGGAACCTGCTAGTTGCCCAAGTCTCACACGCGGTGTTTTCTGCTATGACTATGGGGATCTTTCCGGCTTTACGCCACTTCTTCCCATGCACACTCTCGGTCATGATTACATTCCGAGTTCTATCCATGCGGGTGGCCTTCGTTATCACGGAATGTCTCCGATTGTAAGTCAGGGTGTTCTTGAAGGTCTCTTTAACCCCATGTCGGTGCTCCAAACCGAATGCTTTGAAGCAGGGGTTTTGTGGGCGCGTACCGAAGGTTGGGTCATCGCTCCAGAATCTTCTCACACGGTTGCCGCTGTGATTCGTGAAGCCAAAAAAGCCAAGGAAGAAGGCAAGGAAAAGACGATTCTTTTCACCCTTTCCGGTCATGGGTACTTGGATCTAATCGGCTATGATCGTTATCTTAAGGGTGAAATCAAAGATTATATTTTGCCACAAGCCGAAATAGATGCGACTGAAGCACGTCTTGCGGCGAAGGGATTCCCGAAAGCAGAAGCGCGCTCTACAGGCAAGTGGCATCAGGGTATTCACAACGTTTAATTGCGGGACATAGAAATTAAAAACGGACGTTTCAGGCGTCCGTTTTTTTGTGTGTAAACAAGCATTTCGATTGTCCTTCACTATCTCGGATAGCGAAGATCAAAGATGCCAGAGCAAAAATTACAAGACAAGTTCTTTGGCTGTTTTTTTTGCTCCTTCGTAATCAACCTTACCATTGCCGAGGCGTGGAATCGCATCAATCTTCACTACGCGCGAAGGTTGCATCAGCGGGGGTAAAAATCCGCGCAAAATCTTGAGTACTTCATCTTCGCTTTTCGCGCCCACATAAAAGAGAAGAACCTGTTCGCCTTTTACTTTATCGGGTGCTGGTACGGCAATACATTCTTCGCCTTCAAAGAGGTGGGAATCGAAAATGCGCCCTTCTACAGCACCTAAAGAAACCATTTCGCCTCCGAGTTTGGCAAAGCGGCTATAGCGATCCACAATGGTCAGGAATCCATCTTCATCTACTTTGCCCTTGTCGCCTGTGCGGTACCAGCGGAGGCCCTCTTTTTCAATCACGGCGTTCCTAGTGCGTTCTGGGTCCTTGAGGTAACCCTTCATAATTTGCACTCCGCCAATGAGCACCATTCCCTCTTCACCTACAGGGAGATCTTTGTTGGTCTCTGGGTCCACAATGCGGTACTGGGTCCCTGGAATGGGCATACCCACCGTTCCATGCTTGCAGCGCACCTGAACGGTCTGTAAATCGTCCAAGAGAATATCTTTATCATTCATGCTGGATCCCGGTGTGGTTTCCGTGGCACCAAAACCTTCGTAAATCACTATTCCAAATTTTTTGAAAAATATTTCTCGCGTTTCGGTGCGAAGCTTTTCCGCGCCCGCAATCACGTAACGGAGAGATTCAAACATCAGCGGGTGAATGTTTTTGTTGGTCGCAAAACCACGGAAAAATGTGTTGGTAGCAATTAAGTGCGTTACCTTAAAACGAGCCACTAATTTTGCGATGGTTTTGAGATCCGTTGGGTCGGGGTGTGCTACAATCGGGGTTCCCACAATCAAACTCATCACAATGCACACCGTGAGACCAAACGCATGGAAAATCGGGAGCGAGGCCATCATCATATCCTCTTTGCCGAGATTGAGCACTGCGGATATTTGGCGCACGTTCCCCATCACATTCGCATGAGTCAGTTCCACACCTTTGGGGTTCCCTTCAGAGCCAGAACTGAACATGATCATCGCCACATCAGACAGGTTCACCTTTTTACAATCCATGAATTCCAAGTACTTGGTAGGCATCATCATGCCGCGCAGGATGTAGTAAATGAATTTCCATTTGGGTACAGAGGCCGCAATGTCTTCCATAAAGAGAATGCGAAACTTATTTTGCAAGGTGTAGAAATCATTTCCCTTGAGCTTGAGTTTGTCAAAAAACAGGCGAGAAGAGAGGATCGTTTTTATATCCGCGCGGGTGGCGCAGATTTCGATTACATCGGGTGGGTTGGTAAAGTTCAGGTTGGAGTTCGTTTTCCCAAGCATCCACAACGCAAAGTTGATAATGATGCCCGCCCCAGAAGTGGGGAGCATGAGACCAATGTTCTGCTCGCCTTTGAGTATGGGTTTGAGCTTTTTGGAGAATGCGGTGGTGAGCCCTAAAAGCTTATAAGAAGACATTTGTGAATCGGCACTAAAAACTACCGGGCCGGAGCCGATTTTCTTTGCGGTGTAAAGCCAAGAAGCTGCGATAGGTTTGCTTGTGGCAATTGTCGCTTTCCAAGCTTCAATGGAAAGATCCTGCACAATGCGGCGGAGTTCTTTGCTCGAAATATCGTTGGCGACAGGGGTGCCGAAATGGATGGTCAGATTGCGAAAACGAGTGGAGCGCACACTATTAAAAAATCCGCCCTTGGCGAAACTATAAGTACTGCCCCAAAGTCCTTGCATATAGAACGGAATGAGCGAGGCCCCGGTATCTTTGAGTGCGGATTCATGGGGAATCAGGAATGGCCCCACTTGAGCGCTCCGAGAAACCTGGCCCTCGGGGAAGGTGACCACCGCTTCGCCGTTTTTGAGTGCTTTATTGATTTCTGTAAGTGCAGGTTCCGGGTTGTCGCGATCGAGTTTGATAATGGAGAGACGGTTCAGAAGTAAACTCACATACCAGCGTTCAAAATGATCGCGGGTCATGACTACTCGGAGTGGGCGTGGACAAGCGACCATGAGAATAGCCCAGTCGATGTAACTCAAGTGGTTCCCCGCAAGGAGCACAGGACCCTCAGAGGGGATGTTTTCAAGCCCTAAGATTTGCAACCGGTAACGGCTGGAAAGTCCCGCTTTGATCACCGGGCGCACAAGCGTTTGGGGTGCCATGCGAATAGAAATGACGAACCCCACAAAAGAAATCGCGCCGAGGATTAAGAACAATCCTTCTTGCGTTGAAATGCTGAATTTAAGAGCCACCCAATCCAATCCTAAGAAAAGGAGAAGCACAATGGCTTGACACCAGTTGGCAGCACTCCAAATGTGACCCATGGTACTTGGTTTTGAATTGTACTGAATGAGTGCATTCAGAGGAATTACAAACCAACCGCCAGCAAACCCCAAAAGTCCATATAAACAAAGAGAAAATGTTTGGTTCTCGACGAATGGAATCAAAATCATGCAAATGGAAGCAAGGAACGCACCGATAGGAAGCAGCCCCGTTTCGATAAAGTGGCGCGATTGGAAACCCGCGGTGATGGAACCCAAAAGGAGGCCGATTCCTGCGACAAGGATGCGGTATTGAATGCCAGCGATGCTTGCGGTAGAAGTGGAACCTTGGACAAGAAGGATGAGCATTTGAGTGAGCGCCCAGAAGATGGAAAGTCCGATCACTGAGGAAAACAACGTGGAATTTGAAAACAGAGTGCGGAGGTTGCGTTTAAAATACTGGAACTTGAAAAAGTTCAGGCTTCGAAATTTGACGAGAGCATCTGTGGGACGCGTTCTGGGGAGAAATAAACTCACCAGAAAAGCAACGAAGGAGATCCCTGCCAACGCGCAGTAAGAAAGGTACAACGAGGTTCCCACTCCAGCGGCAAGAGCGCTCAAAAGCGAAATTCCCATGATGATGGAGTTGGAGGTGGACAGTTTTTGGACGCCAAAAAATTCTTTGAGGATCCCGAACTTTGCAGGACTTTGGAATGCGTAGGCAAAGCCAATGCCCAGAGAAAGGTAGAAGCTGATTTCTGGGAGTCCCAAAAGAATGCTTGTGGCTGCGGCACCTATGAAAAGAGCAAGAATCAACGAAGTGACGCGGATCACTTTTTCTTTCGGGTATTTATCCGAAATGAAACCGGCGAGACTCATGCTCAAAAGTAAAGGCACAATAAACATGCCTTGTAATAGGGCGCTCTTGAAAATGAACGCGTTCCCATGGAGTGTTGCGGCAATAAAAGATTGCTGATAAATGAAATGACCCACCAAAGAAGTGGTTCCTAAAAGGACAGACAACCAGAGCGATAATTTACGGAAAGAGTTCATAAAATCCTCTTAATGACAAGGCAAACCAATATTTTGCAGTAAAAAATACTTTTTCAATAAGAAACTTTTTAGGGCTCACTCACTTTTGGCTTCCTAAAAAAATTAATAACAAAACATTCAATTAATAATAACTCCAAAATCAGGGATATCAAAACTTTCTATTTTGATTCCATGTCGAATGATTTTCAACAACGACTCACCGATTTGATCCAGGAACTGGAACGTACTGGCGATGTGCCGCATCTGTTTTTGCATTGCTGTTGTGCCCCTTGCAGTAGCTATGTCCTAGAATATCTCGCGAATTATTTTCGCATCACGGTTTTCTATTATAACCCGAATATTGCACCCATGGAAGAATATCAGCACCGAGTTCTTGAACTCAAGCGATTCGTTTCGGAGTTCCCCACCAAGCACACGGTCACTTTCATGGAAGGGAAATACGAACCGGAACGCTTTTATGGAACGGTGCGTGGATTAGAAGACGAGCCAGAAGGCGGTGCTCGTTGTCGCAAATGCTTTGAACTTCGATTAGGAGAAACCGCTCGTATCGCAAGCGGAATTCACGCGGATTATTTTACCACAACGCTTTCTATCAGTCCCCTCAAAGATTCCAAAGTTTTGAACGAAGTGGGGGAGCAAATGGCAAATGAATATGGTGTAAAGCTTTTGCCTTCGGATTTCAAAAAACGGGGAGGCTATGGTCGCTCTGTCGAACTTTCCCGCGAATATGGCATGTATCGTCAGAACTTCTGCGGGTGCGTTTATTCCATGCCTGAGAAGGGTGCCCCGGTAGAGGCTGTGCAGATCTGAAAAGGAATTTTTAGAGGTGCCCTAAAGCGCGCGTGTGGGATTGATGCGGATGAGTACTCCCAAATTAAAGCTTTCTAACTTGTTGTAAAAATCAGTTTACAACCACTTTTTGTTTTCACAATAGGATTGATCGCAAATCGTCTTTTTTGAGTATTTTGTGCTGTTTCGGCATAAAATGCGCTTGATGTCTCTAGACAACACTTTTTTAAAAAAATTTGAAAGCATCACAGGGAACACTTACATTTTATTCGGGTTCAGGTGTGTTTAGAGGTTGTTGGAGAGAGAGCTCACCATTTTTCTGGAGCTAGTCGGGTTCCAAAGAAGCGAAAATGAAAATCATTGTCAAAGTCGTGTTGCTGTTGCTGTGTTCTTGGGGTACTTTGTCCGTTTGGGCGCAAACGCTTACCAAAGGTGGAGATGGCAGCGCAAAACAGTCCGTGATTCTCGGTAAGCCTATCCAAAGCTTCACATACACATGGGCAAATGCCACGGGGATCACTGTCTCTGGGCTTCCTACGGGTGTGACGTATTCCACGAATGGAAGCACTGCGACTTTCAGTGGCTCTCCTGCAACGGTGGGGAGTTTCGCTCCGATCATTTCGACAACAGGTGGTTCTTCTACGGTCTCCGCCACTTTGGGCTTTGTGGTTTCTCCGCGGTTGTACGATTACATTGTGGCTGCGGATGGCTCTGGCGATTACACTACTGTGAAGGACGCTATCAAGGCGAGTTCAGGGAGTGACAATATTTTCATTAAAAATGGTACTTACACAGAAAAAGATACCCTCAATAAAACAAATCTCCACTTCATTGGTCAAAGTGCCGAAGGTGTGGTGATCCAATGGGATGATATCGGTACCACCTACAATGGGAAAACGGGCGTAGGCACCATGTATTCTTCCACGTTCCAGGCAGAAGCGGCAGGTCTCTATATGGAAAATCTGACCATTAAGAATTTCTTTGGGAAAGGCTCTCAAGCAGTCGCTTTACGCGCCGCCGCAGACAAGCAGGCGTTCAAAAACGTTCGACTCATTAGTTTCCAGGATACTTACTACAGTCATAACCCGACAGCGCGTCATTATTTTTACGATGTGTATGTGGAAGGCGCCACGGATTTCATTTTTGGCAACAGCACGGACTTGTTTGAAAAATCGGAAATTCGCAGTGTCAACGGAGGTTATTATGTGACTGCCCCTGCGACCGCTGGACGCACTTACAGTAGAAACGGAACCACGACTCCGTATGGTCACATTTTTAAAGAATGCAACTTTACACGCAACAGCGATTTAGCCACTGGAACGGCTTATTTTATCCGTCCCTGGAAGGACAATGGATCGACTGTTATCATCAATAGTAAAGTGGACACGCACATCAATGCGGCAGGTGGTAAAGTTTGGAATTCTACAAGTACCACCCATGAGACAACGTTTTTTGCAGAATATAACAACACCAATTCAAGTGGTACCGCTTTGAATACGAGTAGTCGTGTCGACTGGTGGACGGCACTCACCGCAAGTGATGTGAGTTCTTATTATACCAATACGGCTATTTTGGGCGATTGGGATCCATCGTCTCTCATCACCCCTCCGAGTGCGCCCTCGAACCTCACTTCTTCGGGCAATACTCTTGATTGGGACGCGATCTCTGGAGTGAAAGGGTTCCTCATTATCCGCAATGATACGGTCGCAGCGTTCACTACCACGGATACATTTGCAGAGGTGATTGCGGAATACAACACCACGAATACTTACCAGGTTTATGCTATTGGAAGTAACGGCAATCTGAGTGAAACGGCGGCGACCCTTACCTGTGTTATCGGAAGTGGCACAGTAGTGTCCTCTTCTTCTGTGGTGACAAGCTCTTCTTCTACAATTGCGGGAACTGCGGTGTTAACCAAGCATGGGGGAGGTTCTTCCACGCAAACGGTAGTCGCTGGCTCTGCAATTACCGCATTCTCTTATGCCTGGCAGAATGCAACGGGTGCGAATGTGACGGGGCTCCCTGATGGCGTCACTGGGGTCGTGGACACGGATTCTTCTATTCTCATTAGTGGCACGGTCTCTCTTACGGCAGTTTCGGGCGATTATGTGTTCACCGTGACAACAACGGGGAGTACTTTAAATGCGAGCAAAACGGGCAAGATTACGGTGACGGGTGGCGTTACAGGAATTGCCAATGTTGCTGCGGTGTCCCCCGAAGTCTGGGTCTCCCCTAGCCGTATTAAAACACATGCAGAAATCAAGTTATACATTTCGAAACCTGGAGTTTATTCGTTGCAGTTGGTCGATTTTACGGGTCGTATCTACATGAATAGATCAGAATCTTTTACTGCGGGTGAAAATATATTGCCGTTTAACAGGGGATCCATCCCAGCAGGTATGTATTTCTTGAAAGTAGAGGGTGCTGGCGTACAATGTGCTGGTCAGCCGTTGTTATTCCTTTAAAGCGTCAAATATCAGTTCCTGAGAACATTGGAAACCGAAAAATGGCAACTTTCCTGTTTCAGGAAATATTTTGAGAACATTTCAAAAATGATAAAATTAATCTTTTTGCTCTCGTCTCGTAAAAAGATTTTAACATTATATGAAAATATCATTGAATTTGACTGTATTTATTGGTTTTATAAAAGAATTACTTTCAAATTGAGAACAAAAAGGATAGATTTGAACTAAAGGCTGTTTCTAAAAATGGCCATCAAAAGATAAAACTGAGTTTGAAAAATGAGAACAAGGCTGATTTTCCTCGCGACAATACTCCTCTCTTGGGCATTGAGTGTGGCAGCACCTGACTATGCTTTAGTGGGTTTTGGTGCCGCTGCGACGGGTGGGACTACCGAAGTAACTGTGACTAATTATAATGACTTGAAAACCGCTGCAGAAGCGGGTGGAAAAATTGTGAAGGTCAATGGGACAATTAATAATGGAAAGTACGGTGGCATCATTAAGGTGGCGAGTAACACCTCCATTATCGGTGTGGGTACCAATGCGTTTTTTAATGGTGTGGGCATTTATATCAAGAATGTCAATAACATTGTGATCCGCAATATTAAGATGACTATGATGGGGGTTACTTATCGTGGAGAAGCGGATGGTTCTTCCATTGATTCTTCTTCCATTTATGATCCGGATGGAGATGAGGGCCGCGCTCAGATTAGGGTAAATGATGGAGATTGTATTCATATTGAAGGAACATCTTATAACATTTGGGTGGATCACAGCGAGTTTTATGCAGAAGATCCTTATACCCAGACGAATCAGGATTTGTATGACGGACTTCTTGATGTTAAAAGTACATCGCACAATATCACGGTATCTTGGAATTATTTTCATGATCATCACAAGACTAGTTTGATCGGAAGTTCTGATTCGGATAATAATGATCGCAAAATGACATTTCACCACAACTACTATTACAATGTGAAGGAACGTCTTCCTTCTTATCGTTTTGGAACAGGTCATATTTTCAATAATTATTATAAGGATTGTGCAAAGGCTATTGAAACTCGCATGGGGGCATGTCTTTATGTGGAAAATACAGTTTTTGATGGTTTGGATAAATCCATTTTTTGGCAAAATGGGGCTGCTACAGGCTATGCAAAATCTGTGAATAATTCTTTTCTCAATGGGACACCAGCGGCGGAATCCGGAGTTACCTCTTCTTATGATTCCAAATGTTCTGCATTCCTTACCCCCAGTTATTCTTACACTTCAGTCATGACTGCGGTAGGTGATGTTGCAACCATTGTTACAACGTACGCGGGTGTGGGTAAATTGGACGGCAGTGTTGTTTCGTCTTCTTCTACAGCATCCTCATCTTCTGTCACTTCGTCCTCTTCGGTATCATCCTCTTCTGTAACCTCCTCTTCTTCGACGTCTTCGTCTTCCGTTGTAGAAGGTACGGCAACGCTTACGAAACATGGTACGGGAGGTTCTTCACAGACCGTAGAGAGTGGCTCTGCAATTGTAAGTTTCTATTACACATGGACAAATGCGACGGGAGCGACGGCGACGGGTCTTCCAGAAGGGATCACGGCAACAGTGAATGCCTCTGAAAGTACGATTACCATTGAGGGTACGGTTACTGCATCTGCTGGCGATTATAACTTTACGGTGACAACAACGGGTGCGACTACGAATGCCATTAAGACAGGAAAAATCACGGTGGAAGGATCTTCTTCGATCGCACCCATTAATGTAACAGAATCGCGCTTACAGGTGATTCCAGCCATGTTGTGGGGAAACGCAATCGTCTCTCTGGATGTGAACTACGCAGGGTCTGCGACAATGCGCTTGGTGGATGCTTCAGGCAAAGTCAGCCTGTTGCGCAATCTGAAGGTGCTACCAGGTGCTAATGAATTCAATATCTCTCGGGATGCGTTGACTTCTGGCGTTTACTTCTTGAAAGTGAATACGGCATACGAACAATTGCAACAAAAAGTCATTGTTCCATAAGACTGTCGGGCGGAATCATTAAAACTGAAAACGGGTGTCTCACAAGACTCCCGTTTTTTATGACCCTCAACAAAATAATTCATCAAAAATTTTCGGGCTGTGCCCTTTCTATAAAGATTGCCTATTTTTGCATTTCTGCGTTTACAATCATCTTTCGGTGATAAAACGCCTTCTTTTCAAACTTTATTTCGTTCCAGAACAATCAGCGCGCGGTCCTGCGTGCTTTTGGGAATGGTGTAGAAGTGCCTGCCCGTTACCGTATAGCCGTAGTCTTCCGCATGCATACTGGTGAGTTCTTCGCGCACCGCGGGGCCTTTCATAAAGAACACACGTCCACCCGGCTTTAAGCTGTGTTCCAGGCGTGGTAGCGTTTTTTCCATCACTTCAAATGCGCGGCTAATGACGCCATCCACGGGGATTGTCATGCTCCGGCTGGTGACTTTGTGTCCAAAAACGTCGATGCCTTTCAAATCTAATTTCTCGATGACCATGTTCAAAAAATCTACACGGCAGGGGCGTGGTTCGCAAAGAGTGAGGCGAATCTGTGGGTTTACAAGTTTCAAAGGAATCCCAGGGAAGCCCGCACCGCTACCGACATCAATCATGCGGGTGGGCCATTCGGGGACGTAAGCATTGATGAGGATGCAATCAGCATAATGCCGTTCCACCATGGTTTCAAATGCGTTGAGGCGTGTGAGATCCTGGTCCCCGTTGTTCTCGCGGATAAGCTTGTGATAAGCCCAAAGTTTTTCCAAAGTTTCCGCTTCTAACTCCACACCATAATACTGAAGTAGCGTTTTTAACCCTGCGAGAGAGGGTGAAATTCTTTTCCCATGAAACAAAGGGAAGTTGGGCTGCGGGCGTTTGGACGACGGGAACGACATAGGGACAAAGTTAGAAAATAGGAGTGTACCCTTGCAGGGCTCGCGCGTTTAAAGAGAGTGGAAAAGTCTAAAGATTATATATTCCCTCATTTCCCATGGATGCGAAGCAAGTTTGTAATCGCCTTGCTTTTTATCTGTTGCGGCTTGAGCCTTGCTGTGGAGGCTCTCACACCGGAACAGGTTTTTTGGGGTTGGGATGATGGACGACTCACATACGAACAGGTTGAGGAATTATTAGAACTTTTAGAAAGAGAGGATGAGGCGAATGCGTGCGCTCTCTGGTATGCTTATGTGGGGGAGCCTTGCGTGGGTTATGAGGCGTTAAATTCTGATGATGAAATACCGGTTCATGCACGAGTGGTTTGGCGTGCGTCCTTGGACTCTCTAGGGGTCCCTTATGCGCAATCGCTTCGTGCAGAAACAAACTATATGCGTTATCGATTAAAACTCTTGTGGAAAGGCGATCGGGCCGCTTTAAGGAAAAGGCCCGCAGAGGGGCGCCTAGAGTATAGCGACAAAAAGGCAGGGGCTGTATTCGGGAACCTTACCTACACAGATGTTCAATCACCTTTTTCTCTTACGAAATTTTTTGGCTATGCAGGGCACATCACATTTCCGGTGGTGGATATGAGTGCGTTACTCACTCTAGATTCTTCTTATGGATTGCGGTTGGGGACAGGTAACAAGAAAACGGTGGCGGCATCAGGGATGGGAATATACCACGAGAAAGATTGCTCCGGGTTTGCGCACGTTTTTATTCCTGGGGCAGAATTTGCTTTGGGTTGGAACGAGCATTGGAAAACCCCTCTCGTGCTTGGCAAGTTTAATTATTCAGAAAAAGCAGTGCGAAAGTTTCAATGGAATGGCATTGTGTATTGGCATCAAAATGATTCGTTAAGGGGGCCATTTCAATTTCCGAGTAGCGTTGCTACGAATGAATGGTGGGTGACACAAAGGCAAAGCCTCGCTTGGAGTGATTGGACTTTTTCGTGGAATGAACGCCTATTTATCCCCCAAGATACAGGTGCTGCGAGCCTTGAAGGTGCATTTGCGATTTTGCGGAAAAGAAATGCTGCTGCTTTGGGGGCAAATTGGCGTGTAGGGAGAAAGGCTGATGATAAATTTTATTCACGGTATGAGCTACAAAGTGGGATTCATCTTTTTGCGGCGGAGAGTTTATTTGTCCAAATGCAGTGGCAAAAGGAATTGTTTCCACGTATGACTTTGGGTATTTTGCAAACGCCACACCGTCGAATCAAAATCAAAAATTTACTGATTCTAAATTCGCGTTGGTCGGGGGCATCTCCACTGGTATTTCGTCATGAGACTCAAATTAAAAAAAGCGAACATTGGGGAGGTTCGCTTCGCTTTGATTGGAAAATAGAGCGATCATTAGAGATAAACCCGAATCGATTTGGGTTTTCTTTGGAGGGATATCTTTGATCGGTATCGCATTGTGTATATAGACTCTAAAAATTTCAATAACGAGATTTTTTCACTTCCCGGTCTTTTGTCATAAAGCGAAAAGTCGCTGAATGCATTCTCTCGCTACTCTAAGCCCATTTCGGCACTTTTCGGCTGTAAATAGCGTGATGGTTCTCGTTTAAAGATCTGTCAAAAATGAGTTTTTGAGTCACCTATGAGAGCTTGTAAATCAAAGAATTAGAATAACAGAAAATTAAAACCAAAAGTAATAGAAGATCCGCGTGGAGCGGCTTTACTGTTTGCTTGAGAAAGTAGGCTATCATCATTTTGAACTGTGTAGGCGCGAGTGAGCATCTTGTTGTAATGGATGTCCATTTCGATGCGGCGACCAAGCGCAAAACCACCACCAATCACAAATCCAAATTCCCTTTTTTCATGGATCACAAAATCATTCAAATCGGTTTCCGAGTAGTAGTAATCTTGTTCCACATAGGAATCGCTCATCGTGTTGAGAGATACCATGGGGCCCACATCAAAGAAAAATCCATGGGTTCTTTCATAGGTTTTGAAATGGAAAAGGAATTTAATGTCAATGCCCTGACTTTCTAACGTATAGTCCTCATTTTGAGTGTAGGTGGAATAGGAACCGGTGACCTCATGATCATATTCATACGTTTCGGTTTGCGCTTTGATAGCGACAGTAGGGCGTAAGTAAATTTGAGGTGCAATGGGAATTTGGAAAAAGAGACCCAAAGACGCGGTTACTCCCGTGGCTTCTTCATCAAAGAAGTGTTGGGAATTGGAGTACCAAGTGGGGCCCACTTCAAAACGGGTTCCCAGGAACAAGTCTTTATTGGGATTTGCAAAACTGGCGAGGGCTAGGCAAAAAATCAATGCGGTAAATTTGTAAAAAATAGACATTGGACCCTTCTTATAAGATTGAACTTAAAAATAATCTTTATTTGAACAAAGGCCAAAGAAAGATTGCGCATTCTCTTTACAGGATGCCGATTTCCCCTATTTTTTTGTTTACGAATGTAAACGGATTCATTTCCTCAGGAGTAATAAAAAAAACGGTTTTAGTTAGTTTAATGAAACCCAAACACTCCCTGACGCCTTTAGGTTCCCTCCTTTACCTAGAGGCGTCGTTTGTTTTAAATCAGGGAGGCCTTCTTTTTTTACATGATTGGGTACTTCCAAAAATGGCTTATAGCGAAGTGATATTTTTGAAACCGCGATACTCGCTTTTTTCCGTCTAAAGAGCAACAAAAAAACGCAACGGAAATCCGCTGCGTTTTTTTTCATCCATTTTACAAGATACCGGGACCTACGGCTATAGCCCATTGCCGAAAGCCAACCGAACCTTGATTCACTCGTGTTAAAATAGACGCAGAGGGATCCAGAGTCAAGAAAACAAAACAAAGTCCTTATTCTAACTTGGAATAACATTGCTGTTTTTGACTGTTTCAGGCCTATCGCACCAACCATTTACGGGCCGTCGCTTCGTCCCAGCCTTTGCGAGCCGCATAATCCCGGACCTGATCGTCCCCCGGTTTACCCACACTGAAATAGGAACTTTTGGGATGAGCCATATAATACCCGCAAATGGAACTTACTGGGAGCATCATGTATGATTCTGTGAGGCGAATACCAATGCGTTCCTCTACTTGAAGCAATTGCCACAAGGTTCCTTTTTCCGTATGGTCAGGACACGCCGGGTACCCTGGCGCAGGGCGAATTCCAAAATTCACATCGGGATCAGGCGCGTATCCCCAATATTTTTGGCGCACGTCCGCATGGAGTTTTTCAGCGAACGCTTCGGTCAAACGATCCGCGAGACTTTGTGCCAGAATGGCCGAATAGGAATCGTCCGCATTTCTGAATTGTGCACAAAAACTATCGACGCCAAAGCCCACGCTCAAGGCAAAGAGTCCGATCCAATCCTTTTCTTTCGGGTTAAAATAATCCGCAAGGGAGCGACACGGAGCCTCTGCACTCAAAGGAATTTGTTGGCGCAAAAAATGGAGCTTAGCAATCGGATTTTCAGAATGCGGAAGGCCACAATCACAGGGAAGGGGCAACACGTCTAGGGAATCCCCTTTTCGCTGTACTGGGAAAAAACCGATGACGGCACGGGCCTCGAATTGATTTTCGGTAATAATTTTCTGGAGCATGGTTTGCCCATCTGCGTAAAGTCGGCGAGCCTCTTCTGCTTTGGCATCGTTGCCCTGAAGTATTTCCGGGTATCGACCCTTCATTTCCCATGCGCGGAAAAAAAAGGACCAATCGATGAGCGGAACGAGTTCCGCCAAGGGAACCGCTTTCAAGGTAGTCACCCCAGGGTAGCGGGGCGCTGGCGAATGGAGCCATTTTGAAGTTTCATTCATTAAAAAACACCTCTAAAAATTCATTCCCGGACTTATCGACTGCAATCAATAATCACCTATTTTCATTCGTGCAATTGCTTGGTCTCGTTCCATTTTTTTTTCACAAATTAATTTTCATAGGCGCCCTTAAAACAGTGCTTCTCCACGGGATTGCGCTTCGGTAAGGCTCACCGTTTCCGTAGTGGCAGCCGCTCTTTGGTGATCCTTTCGCAAAAATTCCTGATGCGCTTTCAATTCTCTAAGGAACCCGTCACGCTTTTTAGGGTTCACCCATTGTTCCACCATAGAAACGCTCT
>Ga0209467_1001272_pt1 | contig 23037 bp, 20 predicted proteins | sample Higcelwee11metaG_FD_187175 | JGI IMG/M metagenome (GOLD analysis project Ga0209467, IMG submission 187175) | Freshwater pond sediment microbial communities from the University of Edinburgh, under environmental carbon perturbations - High... | ecosystem: Environmental > Aquatic > Freshwater >... | reverse complement strand
AAGGAAGTGTAAATAAACTGAAAGTAATAAAGCGAATTATGTATGGCCGGTGCAGTTTTGATACCTTACGTACCAAGACTCTCCGGCTTGAAAAAATGCGCAAAATCAACTAACTCTGGAAAGAACCAAAAGGTACTTACTAAAAACAATTTATACATAATTATATCTTTGCATAGAAACTTACATTTTATGTTATAATATACAAGTATTACTGTCTATGGCTATTAACAGCTAGTAGAATACTATATTGAACAATGACTTGACAAAAGATAGGGTATTCTTAAAAAAGACGAGTAGTATGTGTTTAGTTTGCATTATAAGAGAAGTTCCGTTTAATAATTTTATGAGAGGTGGAGTTTTTATGAAAAGGTTTCCTAAGCAGCTTTTAAGTTTAATAGTTGCAATGTTCTTATTATTCCCAAGCTTGGTATATGCTCAAAGTTCAAATGAGCTAATTGATACGTACATAAATCGAATCAATGATATTAACGCTCAATTAGAAGAAGCAAATAACGAAGTTAATTATGCAAAAAAAATGCTTGATGACTATAATAATAGTGAAGAAAAAATGATGCCGGCAGCGCTTTATGAGTACAATTATTCCGATGCAATTGAAAAAAGAGACATTGTAGCAGGTGAATTAAGTGATTTAAAAGCAGAATTAAATTCAATATTACCTGATTTTGAAAAAACAGTTATTGGATCGTCTAGTAATGCAGATTTGTACAAAAAATTAGCAAATATCTATAAGCTGCTTGATATGAAAGAGATTAAAGTATTTGTAAATGGCAATAAACTTGTATTTGATGTTCAACCCTTCTCTGAAAATGGAAGAACGCTCGTTCCCATTAGAGCTATTACAGAAGCATTGGGTGCTGAAGTGAAGTGGAATGGTGAAACCAAAACAGCAGTTTTGACCAAGGGTAGTACTGCTATTCAAGTTACTATAGGAAATATTATTGCTGTTATAAATGATAAATCAGCAGCTTTAGAAGTACCGCCTAAATCTGTAAATGGTAAAACATTTGTTCCATTAAGATTTATATCGGAAAGTTTTAATGCACAAGTTTCCTATAATGGGGATGCAAGGGTTATTACTATAAATTCTAAATGATAGCAAGCAAATATAGTAGTATTGGTAAAAACTCCTCTTGGAAATAATAAAAAGGAAATGTTGAGAGAGTTATTTCTATACGATCCATATTATATGATAAAAAAATTAATTTCAGTAAGGCTGTGGGACAAGGATCAACAGATACCGGTAGAAAAAAATAGGTGAGCTTCCCGTTTTTAATTTTTTATCGCTTATTACAGTTGAGGATGTATGATATGCAGACAGAGCTATGGATGCCTTCCACGCCATATGTCTAAAATAAATGAGGTGCAGGAATAATATGCACCTCATTTATTTTGCTCTTAATTGTTTAGCGCAGCCCAGTCTACTGCTTGAAAGGAAGTTGGGTTTGATACTCATTGAATACATCAAAGGTGTCTGTAATCTGGGGCGGGCTTGTCTCCTGATTTGCATACTGAAAGCATTTTTTTTAGAAAGCAGTTCCCATGAAATTAAATCCTTAACATAGTTGAGTTCCTTCGTTGAAATATTCTGCATTTTATCTATCCTTACAAAATGATCTAAGGATAGTATTTGCTTAAGAAAGAGAAGTATTCGTCATAGACTATATATTAAGGCAGCAGCTTTAAATATTATGCCAATATGCAAACTTTTGGGACGTATGCGGAAGTATACCTGTTTTCTCATATTCCATATGCATATATTAAAACCAACAGAAAATTAGTTTTTTCGATTCAGGATAAAGGGCTGCCTCAACCAAGGCTTCAGCTTGACTATGATAAAAATGCTATCTTGATTTAGCTGAGGAACTTGCTGATACTGGATGCCCCATATGCGTACAACTAGGAAGCTGCTACAAGGTATTGCTAATCTGCAGGAAGCTCTCATGGTATTTCCTTGGCTTCTCTCCAAAGGCTCTTTCATGCAGCCTTCTCATTTTTGCCCTCGGGAATATAAAGAAACCGTGTAAAGTCAATGATTTTACACGGTTTTTGATACAGACCCTTCACAGAATATATGGCAGTATAATATTAAAAATTCAAAAAAATGACACAAACCCCAAATTTTTTACAAAATAATATTGTATTATATGTAAATATATGTTAAAATGGTATGGATGTAAAAAAATTGAATATGTGGTACATTGTGAGATAGACATTATAGTAGTGTGGTATCTTATTTTAATAAAAAAAAGGGGGAAATGTTAATGAAAAAGCTATTAAGTATCATTGTGCTTTGCGTGTTTTTGCTGAGCATAGTTGTACAAGCTGCAGATGCTGACCTGAAAACTATGAAGGATCCTGACATCGACAAAAAAATTAAGAGGGTAGAAGTTTTAGAAAAAATGCAAGAACTATCAATAAAAGGGGACAAGGAGTTCAAAATCAACTGGAATGAGAAAAAAGGCATCCCGGATTTTATAGCCGGTAATTTGTCCGAAACTCCGGTGCAGGACGAATCAGATGCGCTTGCATTTCTCGCAAATACTAAGGATATATTTGGTATCCGGAATGGTAGCTTCAAAATAGAAAAAACCAAAAAGGATGAGCTGAATACGAAACATTATCGTGCACAGATGACTGTTGACGAGATTCCGGTATATGGAGCTGAGCTTATTCTCCACACAAACCAGAAGGGTGAGGTATATTCAATTAATGGACAGGCTGAACCGAATATTCCTGCTAAAGCATGGAAAAAGATGATTAAAATCAATGAAAAAGAAGCAATTGCTGCTGCTGAAAGTTACTTAGGCATTGAGTTGAAAAAAGAAAATTATTCACATGAACCATGGGCAGATATTTACTTATACCAGGTAGATAGTGAATGGCAGCCTGTATATCTGACTACTCTCCAGTTTATTGATCCATATCCGGCTAACTGGAAAATATTTGTTAATGCTGAAAGTGGAAAAGTAGTAGATTCCTTTAACTCTGCTGCCGGCACGGCAGCAGTAGGTACAGGTATTGGCGTTCACGGTGATGTAAGAAGCCTGAACACAGATTACACAAGCGGAACCTATTATCTCAGGGATCTTACAAAAAGCGCACAAATAGCTACCTATGACTTGAATCATGCAACGTCCGGTACTGGAACACTGATGTATGATGCAGACAACAACTTTAATGCTTCAGCACAGTACGCAGGCGTAGATGCACACTATTTTGCAGGCATCGTATTCGATTACTATAAGAATAAGTTCAATAGAAACAGCTACAATAATGCTGGTGGAGCAATTATATCCAGGGTTCACTATGGAACCGATTATAATAACGCAGGCTGGACAGGCTATGAAATGATTTACGGGGACGGCGACGGGACAACCTTCGGACCTTTCAGCGGCGCTTTAGACGTTATAGCTCACGAGCTTACACATGGTGTTACTGAGTATGAGGCAAACCTTGAATATCAAGATCAGCCCGGTGCATTAAATGAATCTTTCTCAGATATATTCGGTTATCTGGCAGAAGGAGATATTGATGACTGGCAGATGGGCGAGGATTGCTACACACCAAATATATCAGGAGATGCATTGAGGGATTTGCAGGATCCGACGCTCTATGATCAGCCGGCACATATGGATGATTATTATGAAACAACCAGTGATTACGGCGGAGTGCATACCAACAGTGGTATCCCGAACAAGGCGTTCTATAATATTGCAACTGCAATCAATAATAACTCCAAGACAGAAAACATTTATTACAGGGCTCTGACAACTTACCTGACAACAACCTCACAGTTTACAGATGCAAGAACTGCGTTAGAGCAGTCTGCTAAAGACCTCTATGGCACAACCAGTGCCGAAGCTACGGCAGTAGCTAACGGCTTTACAGCGGTAGGTATAGGCGGCACCACTCCACCACAGGATAATTATGAGCCGAATGGTACTACGGGTACTGCATATGGGCCTTTGACCAGCGGTACTAACTACAATTCATATATATCATCATCAAGCGATATCGACTACTATTACTTTGATATCACTGCTACGGGTACTATAACAATTAACTTAACTACTCTGCCAAAGGACTATGATGTATACCTGTATAATGCTAGTGGAACCCAGATTGGCAGCTCAGTAAACGGTTCAACTACCAATGAGACTATATCATATTCTGCCTCCAGTACAGGAAGATACTATGTTAAGGTTATCGGATACAGTGGAGTATACAGTACCTCAGCGTATACCTTAAAAGCAACGTACCCCACTGGCGGCGGTGGCACTTACCAATGGTACTATGAGACTATGAGCATAGACTCGCCGCATGATTACACCAACAATTACAATGGTTCACAGAGTTATACCAAAACTGGCGCACAGAAAGTGGGCGTGCATTTCTCCAGATTTGAGACAGAAAGTGGATATGATTTTGTCTATATAAAGGACAAAAATGGTAATACAATTTCTTCATATAATGGAACCCTGAGTGCATTCTGGGCTTATGTTGATGGCGATAAGCTCACTATGAATCTGGTAACTGATTACAGTGTAGTGGATTATGGCTATCACGTCGATCAAGTAGCATATTACTCAAGTACGCCTCTTATTATAAGTGAGTCTGCTGCAGATAACAGCATACAGTCTACGGATGAACTGCTGGCACCGGAAGATTTACCGAAGAATAAGAAGTAATTAATATAAGTAGTCAGTAGATGATAACAGGCATCCTAAATTCAAGGATGCCTGTTATATATTTTTGTTAATTCGTAACTTATTTATCCTTATAAATTCAAAAACTTCATAACCCTCATACTTGATGGCTGTGTCTTCAGTATAAACTGAAGATATGCCCTTTTTTGTTTTTTATGGTGGATAGAAAAGTGCTTCCTTAGCCATTGAAATGTCTCGATAGAAGCTTCTTTACTATTTCAAGTCATTTAAGAACGCGATAATTCATGAATAAGTTAGCAAGTTGATTTAAAATGACACTTAATCTTTGGCTCTGGTAAGATTTTTTTTATTCGACAACGACATTCGACAGATACTGGAAATACTATAGAATATACTAAATAATGTAATGTAAAACATAATAAAAAAAATGTTGGAATTAAAAACAATAGTACGATTTATGAATCTAGTATCATTAATAACTTATCTTATCTACGAGGGTATTCCAGTAGTTTAGAAGCAAATCCTTTAAAATGTCAGGGAGGTAGAAAATGGAGTTAAATCTGATTGTAACCAATGAATGTAATATGAACTGTACTTATTGTTATGTTACACATAAAAATAGAGGGATAATGACACAAGCGGTAGGAGAGAATGCAATAGACTTTTATGCTTCGAAGCTTACCCCTGAGACAAGTTTTTTGATTAACTTTCATGGCGGAGAGCCCCTTTTGGCCTTCCCTTTGATAAGACATGTGACAGATTATGCAAAAAAGAAAGTAGCGAGTAGGGTAAAAAATTTAAAATTCTCTATGACAACAAATGGTACTCTTGTTACAGAAGATATTGCCCGGTTTTTGAGCGAGAACAGCTTTGAAATTAATCTGAGCATAGATGGCAAGGAGAAGACACATAATTTGCATAGAATGACTATTGCCGGGAAAGGCACTTTTGACAAAGTAATGGATGCGGCATGCTTATTAAAAAAACATAACTGCAATTACAGTGCCCGGATGACCGTTACTCCTGAAAATGTCGCTTCACTATTAGATAATGTAGAATGGCTGATTGAAGTCGGTTTCGAAAAGGTAAGTATCGGAGTAGATTTTTTTGCGGATTGGTCTAAAAACTTCGATAAGCTTGAAAAAGCCTATAGAGGTATTAAAAATATTTATTTGGACAAGCATTTAAAGCAGGAAAATATTTATATAAATATTTTTGATGGAAAATATCCTGCATATTTGGTCGATGGAAAACCACTTTTTTGCAATGCAGGCTTTAGTCATTTTGCGGTAAGCCCATCAGGAAAATTGTTCCCCTGTGTATATGTTATAGGACAGGACGAATTCTGCTTTGGTACTTTAGAATCAGGTATAGATGTAAAAAAAAGAGATAAATGTATGGACAATTTCTGGACAAAGGAAGACAATTGTAAAAAATGTGATACCTCATATTTCTGCCATGGAAGAAAATGCAGTTTTTTAAACTATAGGTCTACAGGATATATCAATGTGACTTGCGAAAATTTGTGCAAACATGAAAAGCTGCTGAATGAGTTAATGGCGGAAATTGTTCATGAGCTATATAAAAGAAAGGATGCAAATTTATATAGAATGTTAGATATTATAAAGAATAATCCGAGTTTAATTCCCAGCAAAGCCATTGGCAAGTATCTTGAAATGAGTGAAGCATATGGAATATGAGGTAAGCTGCAGGGTAGCTCTGGTGGTGCCTTTGTTTCGTGAAGAGTGGCACACAAAAAACATAGTAGAGTATTTAGGATTTGGATATATTGCCTCCCACCTGAGAGACAAAGGGGTAAAGGTTGATATTATTGATGCTTATGCAGAAGGTCTCGATTTAGAGGATGTACACAATAGGCTTTCATTAGAAAATTATGATATTATTGGTTTTACTATTATGTCCTCGCAGTATTTTCTAAATATGAGAAGTATTTTAGATAAATTTTCAAAAGAGCAATTAGATAGAGTACATATTACAGTGGGAGGGTACTATCCATCCTTCAATCAGGAAGAACTGATGTTAAGAGATGAACGGATAGATTCTGTGATTGTAGGAGAAGGAGAATTGACCTTCTGGGAGCTTATAAAGGCTTTAGCTTCGGGCAGCAGTCTTACTTCAGTGTACGGAATTATATATAGAGACGGAAAACAGATTATTAAAAATGAAAAAAGGCGGCTCATGGCGGATGACGAACTGGACAAGCTGCCTTATCCCTCCAGGGATGCTTTAAAATATCTGATAAAGGAAAAGAAAGAAGCACAGATATTATCCAGCAGAGGTTGTTTTGGCAGATGCTCCTTCTGTGCGGTTAATTCTTATTTTAATAGCCTGGATGGTAAGAAATGGCGCGGCAGGACTCCTGAAAATGTAGTCAATGAAATTGAATGTCTGACAAAAGACTATGGTATCAAATATATATACTTTGCAGATGAGGAGTTTATTGGACCGGGACTAAAAGGTCAAGCAAGAGCAAAAGAAATTGCAAGACTGATCATTGATAAAAATTTAAATATCAGGTTTTGTATATATTGCAGAACAGATAGTGTTGAGGAAGAGACCTTTGAATTGCTGAAAAAGGCAGGCCTGGATATTGTATTTCTGGGAGTAGAGTTTGGGGTGCAGAGCCTCTTGGACTTCTACCAAAAGGGCATCACTGTAGAACGCAGTGTAAAAGCTTTGAGGACAATAAAAAAATTAAAAATAAAGACAAGTATAGGCTATATTATGTTTGAGCCACTTATGGATATAGATACCTTCAGAAAAAATCTTAAATTTTATGTTGAAAATATAAACTTCAAGCTGAGGCATGTGGTATCAAAACTGGCGATATATCGTTATTCTCCTGTTTATGAAAAATTAAAGCCAAAGCTGAAAATGAATACTGCAATGACCTTTGACCAATTGTTGGGAGATCACTATCTATATGAATTTAAGGATAGAAAGGTTGATTTTTTATATAGGTTGTTTAAGGATTGCCTTCCTATAATATCACCATCTAAAAAGTATAGAAGGATAATAACGGAGCTTCCTTTGGAGGTCAGAAATACTTATGTAAACGAATGGACCGAAGGTATCTATGGTCTGATGGACGGCATAGCGGAAGAAATTAGCTATGAGGAAAATCTTTCTGATGAAAGCTATAACAAATACAAAGCCGGATTTGAAGATAAGCTGATTGCTTGGGATAATAAGCCAATAAATTATAATTCATCAGCAGTTTATAAAGCCTGAGGGTAAGTATTTTGTCAAAATGTTAAAATCCCACTGACTTGATATGCTGAGGATGAATTTTTAATTAATTTAGTTGTATGGGAGGTGAAAAGGATGAACAAAGAATTATTGGTAAATGAAGGATATGAAGTAGAAGGTTACACAGAAGATGAACCTAAACAATTTTGTGACACAACAGCTAATGATTGTGCTCAAGACTGCATATTCAGTACTTCAATTTATACTGTTCAAAACTAGAAAGCAATTATACACGTAATAAGGAGTGAGTATTATAGCTCACTCCTTAATCCCTTTGATTTATAAGGTGGTTTAAAATGAAACATAGAAAAAGAAGAGTTGCACTGGTAAACGCCCTGGTAAGGAATGAAAAAACAGTAGAAATACCGGTTGAATGTATGGGATTAGCATATCTATGTGCAGTTTTAAGAGAAAAGGATTATGAAGTAGATATTTATGATCCCTATATTACCGGAGAAACAATTGGTGAGCTTGCCTCTAAACTTTTATCGGGAAACTATTTCTTGATAGGGTTTTCTTTAATGTCAATGGATTATTTCGAAAACATGAAAAAAATATTGATGTGGCTAGATGAATCAGATAAAAAGCTTCTTGATGACACTGCGGTTGTGACAGGCGGCTACTATGCCACGGTAAGACAGGAGAAAATACTGGAAGCTTGCGGTCTTGTAGATTATGTCATATATGGAGAAGGGGAGCAGTCTATTTTGCTGCTGGCTGAGACTTTAAGCAATGGCAGCAAAGATTTGGATTCAATCCCAAATTTGATTTTTAGAAAAGATAAAAAAATCATAAAAACGGAGAGCATGAGGCTTTTTGAGGATCTGGACAAATTGCCCTTTCCCGCTCGGGATACATTACCTGATATTATTAAGAAAAATGATAGTGCAATCGTCATAAGCACCAGTCGGGGATGTTACGGCAGATGTGACTATTGTGCGGTACATAATATGTATGATCGGTTTGAAGGCTCGGTATGGAGAAGCCGAAGCCCTGAAAATGTAGCGGATGAGATTGAAAAGCTTGTAAAGGAATTTAACGTTAAGAATATACATTTTATGGATGACGATTTCATAGGACCAGGGAAAAAGGGACAGGACAGGGCCATTGCAATAGCCAATGAAATATTGAAAAGGAAATTGAAAATCAGCTTTTATGCTTTAACAAGGGTTAATAATGTGACAATTGAGGTTTTTGAAAAATTAAAGGAAGCGGGGCTATATAAGGTTTTTTTAGGTATTGAGTTCGGATGTCAAAAATTTCTTGACTTTTATAATAAGAAGACAACGGTAGAGCAAAACATTGAAGCCATAAATATATTGAAAAATCTGGGCTTAGAAACTGTATGCGGATATATTATGTTTGAGCCTGCAATGTCTATTGATGAGTTTAAGCAAAATTTTGATTTTTATGTGCAATATGTCCCGGAATTTAATCCTGGGGTTTTAACCAGAAAACTGCATATATATCCTGCTTCTAAGGCGTATGAAAGCTTGAAAGATAAAATAGCAATAGAAGAAGAACAAAGATTTCATCCTGTAATAGGGAGCTACCACCGTTATAAATTTTTACATTCGGAGATATACGTGCTTTATCAGGCATTGAGAAATATGCTGGAATCCTTACTAACCTATAAATTTGAAGACAGGCTGTCCCGGCTGGATACATACGAAAGAAATGCCGCACTGATGAATATAAAACAAGCCATTATACCAAGGGTTGAATATGTTATAAGCTATTTAAAGAGTAATGATGTATATTTGGCTGCTAAAGAGCTGCCAAATATTATGAACAGGTATAAGTATGAGCTTATGGAACTAATAGACAATAAGGAGATTTGATAACATATATGAAAAAGGGGTTAATGATACGCTTTTGCAGAGAATTTTTTCTAAAATATTGGCATATGGAGCTGTTGGTTTTTTTACTTATTATCGCTGATACTGTATTTGTACTGCTTGTACCTTATCTAAACAAGATATTGATAGATGATGTGCTGATAGGAAAAAAATATCAACTTTTTTATATTGTGCTGGGAAGTATGGTGGGGATAAACCTCTTACAGGTTGGCTTGACCTTAAGCAAAAACTCCACATTTTTTAAGCTGGGAGAAAGAATATTGAAGGATATACGGACGAAACTCGTTGAGCACGTTCTTAAACTTCAGCCTTCTTTCTTTGGAAATTTGTCCGTAGGTGAATTGTTGTCCAGATTAGAAAATGATGTAAGTGTATTACAGCAAGTAGCCAGCTCAGTATTTATAGAGCTTATTGCCAATATGATAAATATGGTTTTTGTTATTGCTATGATGGTATATATAAATTGGAAGCTTGCCATACTTTCAGGAATTATTGTAGCTGCTTATGCTGTCAATTATAATTACTTCGGCAAAAAGACAAGAAATGAAAACATGGAAAAACTCGTAACCAGCAGTGATATGATGGGCTGTATGTCCGAAATGTTCTCTAATATTGTGACCTTAAAGCTTTTTAATAAAGAACATTGGGCTTTTAACAAACTATCTAATCACTTTGAAAAGCTGTACAGTAGAAATTATAATGTAAAAATCTTGCAGGCACTAAATTACAACGCAGCTTTTGCTTTAGTCGTTATTGGTACCGGTCTATTATGGCTGGTCGGTGGAAAGGCGGTTATGGACGGTACAATGACTTTAGGCGATATCATTGCTTTTGCAACTTATCAGACAATGTTATTTGCACCCTTGAGGATTTTCTCCGGTATAAACAATCAGATGCAAAGTGCTTCCGCCGCATTAGAAAGGATATATGCAATCCTTGATGAAGATCCCAAAATAGTGGACGAGCCGGATGCTGTTACACTCAAGGATACAAGGGGTGATATCGAGTTTCGTAATGTGACTTTTTCATATGATGATAATACCAAGGTATTGGATGGGTTAAGCTTAAAGGTCAATTCAGGGGAACTCGTTGCATTTGTGGGTCCCAGCGGTTGTGGCAAGTCTACTGTTTTTAAGCTGCTGTCCAGATTATATGATGTTCAAGGTGGAGAAATCATGGTAGATGGTAAGAATATTAAAAGGTATAGCATAAAATCTCTTAGAGAGAGCATAGGTGTTATCCCTCAGGAAATTGGCATATTTAAAATGTCCATAAAGGAAAATCTTACTTTAGGAGACTCGAACATTTCTGATGAAGCATTGCAGAAAATTGCTGCAAGTGTAGACATGGAGGAATATATCAGCTTTTTAGATGAAGGATATGACACCCAATTAGAGGCGGATGGCGGAAATCTTTCGGGAGGGCAGAAGCAGAGGCTTGGAATCGCACGAACCTTCCTGAGAAATAATCGAATTCTTATAATAGATGAGGCTATGAATTCATTAGACGGTGAAAGAAAGAAAATGGTGAAGATACTCATTAAGGCGTTAAGAGGGAAATGTACAATACTTATAATATCCCACAACATGAGTGAAATCGAAAATGCAGATAAGATTTTCTTGATTGAGGGCGGTACAGTCAGTGCGACCGGAAACCATCATGAATTGTTAGAGAAAAATAGCACCTACAAAAAACTATACGGAAAAGAAGCGGTTTGATATTGAAAGGATGCCATAATATGGAAACAATAAAGGTAGCAGTTATTGATAGCGGTATATATATCAATCACTGTGACTTATATTATAGAAAGATAAACGCTGTAGAGCTCATATCAGAAGCGGACAGAATATGTATAAGAAACTGTACAGAGGATGCCAATGGTCATGGCACCGCAATAGCAGGCATTATATTTAACAAATGCGACACTGTAGAAATGCTGAGCATTAAAATTCTGAATAAAAATCTGAAATGCAGCTTTGATATGCTATGTTATGCTCTTGAACTATCTATTGAGGAAAATGTGAATATTATCAATTTAAGTCTTGGCACTATTGAAAAAAAACATGAGAGCAAACTGCAAAGAATATGTGAAAGGGCATTTGAGCAGGGCATTTACATCATAGCCTCTTTTCATAATACGGTACCATCAAGTTTTCCGGCTTCTTTTTCCCAAGTGTTTGGTATCATAAGTGGGAAGATACCTGAAAAATATGGGTATATGTATAACAAAGACCGGATTGTATATGCAAATGGGAGCATGCAGAAGGTTTGTGACAGCAGGGGCGGTTATAGATATAACAAGGGAAACAGCTTGGCCGGTGCTCATTTTACGGGTATATTGGCTAAACTGCTTAGTCAGGAGCCGGGGCTGACACAGTATACGGTAGATACAATACTGAAGAAAAACAGCCTGAAAACATGCAGCATAATTGATTCAAAAGAACAAGACGGGACAAGCTGGATAAAAAAAGCTCTACTTTATCCAATTACAAAAGAAAATCTGGATATGCTGAAGCAATATAGGTGTCTGGATCATGAGATCATAGGTTTGTATGATGAACATACCTTCTATCAGGCTTATTGGGATTGCCTTGATGAAGCTTCAGTTATACGGTATAAAATATATGAAAAATTAGAGGAAGGCTTGAAAAATGCAGACACCCTTTTAATAGGTGATCTGAGCTTTCTATCACCGGTAAAGAGGCATGATGTTATGAAAGAGATAGCCGTTACGGCGGTAAAAATGGGTAAGAACATTTATTCTAAGGACTTAATAAGAAAAGAAGAATATCCTTATTTATACCAGCTAGCCAATAAAAAAGGGGTACGAATAGAGTCTAAATATTTATGACAACTTCAAAATTCTAATTATGAAAGGAAGAACAGGTATGTACAAAATTAAGCTGGAACTGCTTAACGACTGCAATTTGCGCTGCAAATATTGTTTTGTACAACATAGACTTTACAAACCGCTTCTACAGCAAGAAAAAGACAGAATGGATAATGTGACAGCCCAAAAAGCTATAGATTTCGGTATTGAAAGAGCTGTGGCTCTGGGACAGAAGGATATATGCGTGGAATATTTCGGAGGGGAACCATTATTAAAGTTTGATGACATAGTGATATTGACTGAGTATGCTAATGAAAAGGCTCGGGCGAAGGGTTTGGATATATACTATGAAATGGTTACAAATGGAACCCTTTTTAATAATAAAGTCAGTGAATTTTGTGCTGAGAAGGGATTCAAGGTTAAGATAAGTATGGACGGTACAAAGCAAAACCATGATAAGAACAGAGTTGATGCAGGGGGGCAGCCTACCTATAACTTGATAATAAAAAATATAAATGCAATCAATCATTATCAGGAGAAACTGCGAAGGCCTGTGCAAATAAGTATGGTCATCAGCAGAAATACTTTCAGGAGCTTTTATGAAAATTTTAGTCATCTGGTAAATTTGGGATTCAGCTTCATAGACTGTGCGATAAACTATTGTGAAGGATGGGATATAGCAAGCTTAGAAATACTTGAAAAGGAATTTGAGAAAGCTGCAGAGTTTTATATTGACAGGGCAAAAGCAGGCAGAGAGTTTGCATGGACTTTTATAGATAAAGGGCTGAGACCTATACTTGGTTCTCGGAAACATTATTATTGCGGTGCAGGGGTGATACATAATTTTATTACAACCGATGGTAGTATTTTCCCTTGTTCAGTCTGCACAAAGGATGAGGTAAAGCAGGGGAACATCGTCGATGGATATCAAAATGAGGAGTGGTTGAAGCAGTATAGGCGGTATGAAAGAAGCTTATCTGATAAATGCGCCCAATGTGATATTAAGCAATACTGTTCTACCTGTGACTGCATATTGATGAATTACGAGCTCACGAGCCACTACAATCAAGTATCTGAAGTCCTCTGTGAGTATACAAAAATGAGATACCGAATTGTCAGCAACCTGCTTTTAGATAACGATTTCAGCGGACTAGTAAATCACAAGATGGGGAGAAAGGTGATATAATGAAGTATTATTGGAATCCCTATATAGATATTCAGGAACAGGGAAACTATCATTTATTTATCAATCCTAATAATGGTAGCTGGCTTAAAGTAAAACCTAAGGTGAAAAAGTTGATTGATGGTTTTGTAAATGAAGCAGATATAAGTTATATCCCAAAACACATTTCGGAGAACTTGATAGAAAGATTTATAAAAGCAGGGATTTTAGTGTCAGATAAAGAAATACCACATAATTACAATAAAGAAAAAAAGTATATAAAAAGCATATATTTTGTTACAACGAGAAAGTGTAATATGGAATGCAGTTTTTGTTCTATGAATTCAGGGCCGAATGTGGAAGAGCCTGGACAAATGGATATGGCTCAAATCCAGCGTATGGCTGAAGCACTAAAGCCTTATGATATAAGGACAATTATAATAACCGGAGGGGAGCCCCTTGTTAGAAATGATATTGTGGAAGTTATAGATTGCTTAAAAAACACACTGGAAAGCAATTTGATTCTTTCCAGCAATGGATTACTTTTAGATAAGAAAATTATAGGGAAAATAGCAGGCAAGATATCCAGAGTAGAAATCAGCTTGGAAAATATATTTGTTGTGGGTGCAGAATCAGATAGGGATACGCTGATAGAGAACATTGAAGCACTGAAAGAGCATCATGTGCAGATTGCGTTTTCTTACGTTATGACCAAATGCAACAGACAGAATATATTTGATTTTATAGATATGGCAGTAAAGTATGAAGCTGATATATCTATTAAGATTGTTGCGCCCTTCAAAGGAAATAGAGATATAGAGAACTTGTTTATGACGGAAGAAGAAATTCTCAAAGCATACAAGGAACTGTATGAATATATATATCAAAAAGGATATGAACAGAGAAATATTCAAGATATGATTAAGTTAAATTTGATTCCCGGTCGGAGCTGCTCTGCCAAAGAAAGGATTCTCAGCATATATCCCGACGGAAATGTATATCCCTGTCATTCTTTGAACTACCCGGAGTTTTACTTAGGTAATGTAATCAGTGATGGTTTTGACTATGTAATTGAAAAACAAAAAGAGAAACAATTATCAGGATTATTTGCAAAGTATTTTGATGTGGATAATCGAACGGAGTGTAAAAGTTGCGGCATAAGGTACTTTTGTAAAGGTGCCTGCATGTCAGAAGTATACGGTAACAAAAAAAGAGAAGGAATTTTACCTCCTGATTGCGGAATCAAAATGGCTCTGATTAATTTTAACTTATGGAATTATAGACCTGAAAGAAAATTTTCTGATAATATGAGGACCCTTATTGACAGCTTGGGACAATCTCTTCAAAATATTGCCTCTGAAAAGTAAAGTACAAAATAAAACTGATGTGTACAGCATAAGGAGTGGAAGCTAATGTATCATCAACAAAATGAAATTATAATGAAAAATATAATCAAGAAGTATGCAAAGCATATTGCACTAGATGATATCAATCTTGAAATAAAAGAGGGGATGTTCGGACTTTTGGGCCATAACGGTGCCGGCAAAACCACTCTTATGAAGCTCATCACAACACTTGTTGAAGCTGATAAGGGGACTATAACCGTAAACGGCTACGATGCGGTTAAAAATAAGATGGAGGTCAGAAGTATTATAGGCTTTCTCCCTCAGGAATTTAATATTTATCCGCAGCTTACCGGATTTGAGTTTTTAGATTACATTGCTAGACTTAACAAAGTGGGTAGGAATAAAAGGAAAGAATTGATAGCAGAGGTGCTGCAAAAGGTAAACCTATGTGAGGCTAAGGATAAAAAGGTTAGAGAATATTCCGGTGGTATGAAAAGAAGGCTCGGCATCGCTCAGGCAATAATAAAAGATCCCCAAATACTTATTGTAGATGAACCAACTGCCGGGTTGGATCCTGAGGAAAGAATCCGCTTTAGAACGATGTTGGTAGAGCTAAGCCAGCAAAAAGTAGTTATCCTATCAACTCATATCGTTGAGGATATTTCTGCCTCCTGCGAGAAAATAGCACTTCTTGAGCAGGGTGTCATAAAATATGTGGGCTCACCCATAGATTTTGTGAGCATTGCAGAAGGAAAGGTATGGGAAATAAGTGTGAAAGATAGAAATGAGATTATCAATATAAAGAACAGCTATCCCATAATATCGTTCAAACAAACTAAAGAAGATACGAAGGTTAGGGTAGTAGGGGACAAGGTGAGTGAAGGCTATATTGTTAAAGCGGTTGATCCCAACTTAGAGGATGCTTATATTTATCATATGGAAGCATTGCATAGGAGCGATAAATATGCATAGAAGTATTGCAGCCGTAGCTGCTGTGGAGTTTAAAAGGCTTAGAAAAAGCTGGCTGTTTTGGATCGGGCTTATTGTTATTGTGGGAGGACCATTGTTCTTGGATAGTCCACTCTCTGATGGACACCTATGGACAGCATCCTCAGCAGCCTATAGCTTCTCTCATGGTGCCTGCATGATGGGATCATTTTTTATGCCCATTATAATTATATATCTTTATTACTATGACCAAAGAACAGAAATCGCAAAAGTGATATTTACTCAGCCTATTAAGCCGTATCAATATGCGTTAGGCAAATTTTGGGGCGGATTTTTGCTGTATTTATTCATTGTACTAATTGGGTTCTTGATCAACATTGTGATACCTTTGTATTTTAAAGCTTTGCCTTATTCGCCTCTGATATTTGTTAAGGCAGGCTTTGTGTATTTGCTGCCTTCTATGTTTTATTATGCAACACTCTGCTATATTATTGCTATTTTATTGAAGGAAATTATTCTGGAGATTGTATTGCCTCTGCTTTATATGCTTTTATCAGATCCCCTTCCTCCTAAATTGAAGTATCTGATCGATGGGGATCAGCTTGCTACACTTGCTTGGGGTGAAAAGCTGCCCACAGATTTGGTATCATATCTTTTGTGGAACCGACTGCTTTTCATTGTTATAGGTATTGTGCTGTTGCTGCTGGCTGTAGTCATATATTCTCCTCGGAAATATATAGAAAGCAGGTGATAAGGTGAATTTAAGCTATCATATTAAGATACATTCAAAATTGTTGATAAGAGGGGTTTTGGTTTTTGCACTTATTGCATTGATTAATAACTTATTTTTGGCTGATCATAATACATGGAACCTGTTTAAGACTGTATTAATAATCATTCCTATGTTTTTTACCGCCAATATATTGTCCGATGAATATGAGCAAAGCAGAGAAGGCATCGTATTTGTTACGCGCACACCCATATACAAACAGCTTATGAACAGGTATCTTTGGAGTTGGTTTGTTAGTGAGGCTATAATATCTGTAATATTTTTATCAGCCTATATGACAAATATGGAAGAATATATAAGGGTATGGCTGGTACATATTATTTATTCTACCTTCCTAAGCTTCCTGGGATTAACAGTAAGTAACGTGACAAGACACACTTTGGCAGGTTATGGTACTGCTTTTGCATATTGGGTTGTGCAGCTTGCAGCAGGTTTTAAGTTTAATGAGGTCATTATGCCCTTATCTGTCATGATAAACATACAGATATCCTATGAAACAGAGTGGCTGAATCTAATAACCTTAGTCCTTCTGAGCGTGGTATTGGCATGTTTTAATTTATGGTATGTGGGCAAGGGTGAGAATATTAGATTTTCAATTCTGATGACTACTTTATCTCTTTTTTTGGCTCTTTCAGTATTGGCAGGAGGATATCTTTATTATATCTACTATCAAGATACAGTACAGGCAAGGGTAATGAACAATGAATGGGGAGACACTTTGTATGTAATCAGTTCGGCTAATTCTGACGAGGCGAAATATATGGAGAACTTAGGTTTGCAATATAAACTGATAAAGGATATGGACAGCGGCAGTATGAAAGGAAAGAATATTGTTTTCATAGTAAATAGACAAATCGGGAATACAAATTTGTCAGATAAAAATGTTGAAGTAATAGATAATGCCCTCGATATAGATGAAGATGGTGTTAAGATTGGCAGTGTCAGCATCAGAAATGCCTGCGGTTACAGGGTGATCGCAGTCAATCCCTTTGATTCAGAAAAGTATATTGTCTTGATGGAAGCAGAGCAGTGGTCTGAAGAGCTACTTAATCTTATGTTTAATGAAAAGAAGGGAAATCTGCTGGTCATAGGGGAAGAGAAGGCTATAGCCCGCAGTCGGTTTGATTTTCGGGAAAAGGGGACTTTGACAGAACATATAGCAGATAATTTGGAGATACTGGATCAAGGTGCATGGATAACACGGCAGAAGGATGGAGCACAGCTTGATCACAAGCATATAAGATCAGACAAAGCACAAGAGATACTTGATATATGGTCTGTAGTGTCCCAGGAACTTGAGAAGTTTGCTCAGAAAGTACCGAATAAGTATATTATGGCTCTATGCTATGAGGATGAAGCTTCGAATGTGAAAAAGGATGTCTTTTTATTTGTCATAGACAGTAAAAAGGATTTCGAAATAACCAAAAATGGAGGTCGGGATTGGGCAAGGGAAATCACCTCTCAAAGCTTTGCGGAGATACTTTTCGGTAAGCTTGAAGATGAAAACTTGAGAAATGTGTGGAGTGATTATCTGATGCGAACCCGTGTTATACCGATACTGGAAAAAAACATAGGAAGTGAATACTGGAAGCGCAATTATGATGTACCTCCCGGGGAATATGTGCAGTCATATAAAGAACAAATAGAAAAGACATTGGACAAAAAAGAAGGGTTGGATAGAGACGATATGTATTATATCGGTGCATATATGATGCATATATTTGAGGAGAGTCCCAACAAACTTGCAGAAATAATCAAGGAAATCTATTCAGCAAAAGAATCTGTAAGTAATGCTGAACTGAAAAAAATATTCTATAATTACCTTAATACGGAGAAGGTTGACAGCATATTTCTAGCTTATGATAAAGCAAAGAAATATGCGGACGCTTATAAGACTGTCAGGTGGGTAATCAGTCAATAATGGTTCTTGATATAGCATAATGCAGAAGCAATATCTGAAATTTTGGAGGTAGTATGGGAGTATCCCAGTAGACATGCATATTATTTATAAAATTGCATAAACTAATAAGTTTGTAAAGGATAGGCCAACAATGCCTATCCTTTATTGACAATATTAGTAAAGATTATTAGAATGTATTACAAATTATCAGAAGGAAGGAATTGGCACATGATTACTGAAGGTGTAAATGTAGAGCGTAAACGTGAGTATGTAGAGGATATCAAAAAAACTGTAATAGCTTTTGCTAATACTAACGGTGGAAAGCTCTATATTGGCATAGAAGATAATGGAAACATTGTAGGTGTTAAGGATGCTGATGCTACAATGTTAGAGTTAACTAACGCCATTAGACATTCTATAAAACCTGATATTACGCTTTTTACAACCTGCGAAGTTGAAATAATGAATGAAAACCCGGTTATAGTTCTGACAGTGCAAAAAAGAACGGCTTGCCCATATTATTTATCAAGCAAGGGTATCAGACCTGAGGGTGTTTATGTCAGGCAGGGAGCTTCATCAGCTCCTGCCGCCGAAACAGCAATTTTAAAAATGATAAAAGAAACCGATGGTGAAGACTATGAGGAAATTCATTCATCAAATCAAGACCTTAGCTTTCAGACAATGCAAAAAGAATTTCAAGAGGCTAATATTAAACTAGAAACTGCACACCGGTTCTCTCTTTAAACAGTTAAGAAAGGTATATTTGCTTATTGACCGCTATAACCGCACACGTGCTGAGTTTGATGGATTAAAAAGAATAGATATAAGAGAATATACTATAACAGCGGTAAGAGAAGCATTATTGAATTACATTGTGCATAGGGATAATTCTTTTAGTGGAAGCACCTTAATTAGTATTTTTGATGATAGGATTGAATTTGTAACAATAGATGGTTTGGTAAAAGGTATTTCCAAAGAGGATATATTATTAGGGGTATCTATTTTGCGAAATAAAAATTTAGCAGATATTTTTTATCGGTTAAAACTGATTGAAGCCTACGGAACCGGTATACATAAAATTATGGAAAGTTATAATATTAACTCTGTTTCTCCTAGAATTGAAGTAACGGAAAACGCTTTTAAAATAACACTTCATAATACTATGATTTCAAACACGACGAAAGAAATTAAAATAGGTATGTGCTTTGAGGGCAGATAAGAGTGTTTTTGCAATCGCTTTTATGTTACACTAAACAAAGGGAAAGTTAAATAGCTATCCTTTCCTAAGCTGAAAACAAGAAAGAGGGTTATGAATGTTATGTCTAAAGATATAGGAAAAGAGTTTATGGAAAAAACAAAATACAAGTACATGGGTGACTCTGATCAGGATAAAGGGCTGCCGCAACCAAAGTTACAGCTTGACTATGATGAAAATGCAGTCTTGATTGAGCTGCCGCCTATAGAAAATTTGAAAATGAAGGATATAGGCTTAAGAACGGCAATTGAATCCAGAAAGAGCATCAGGAAATATTCAGATACTTTTTTAACTTTAGAAGAGCTTTCATATTTATTATGGTGCACGCAGGCAGTTAAGCAAATTACTGCTAATGGAGCAAGAACCGCCAGAAATGTTCCTTCTGCGGGAGCCAGACATGCATTTGAGACCTATTTGCTTATAAATAAAGTAAAAGGTCTGGAGCCTGGGTTATACAGATATCTGGCCTTTGAACACAAGCTGTTGCCATTACGCCTGAATACCCAAATATGCAAAGATGTAATTTCCGCTTGCGGTGATCAGGTATTCATAGGGAAAAGCGCTGTAACCTTTATTTGGAGTGCGGATATATACAGAATGAAATGGCGGTATGGTGAGAGGGGCTACAGGTACTTGCACCTTGATGCAGGACATGTATGCCAGAATCTTTATCTGGCGGCAGAAGCAATTGATAGCGGAGCATGTGCGATTGCTGCCTTTGATGATGATAAACTCAACAATATCCTTAACTTTGACGGCGAAAACCAATTTGTAGTATATCTGGCAGCCTTGGGGAAGCAGAGCTAAAGCAACGAATCAAAACCAATATCGTAACTTTCGGGGGTAATATGGGAGTATTCCAGTATTCCTTCAGATACAATTTAAATAACTGCATATTATTTACCATATATAAGGGGCTATGTCTTCGCAGAGTAAACTGAAGATATGCTCTTTTTTTATTGTGAACAAGTTGACTGGGACATTACATTCCTATAAAAATGATTTAAATACAGAAAATGTATATTGTGTTATAATCAAAATGGATATATGGCATTCTAAATAAGGATGAAATAATGAGGAATGGATAGAGCGATCAATAACAAGCGATGATTTACTTAAGTCTGCGAGTTCTGGTAAACCATCTACAATAGAATGGTTGAAGAACATAAGCAATTATGTTAAGTATACTAATCAATCTAGGTTATATAATGAGTTGAAAATAGGGTAAAGGAATACTTAAAAAAGAGAAAAGAATATGAAGGAAAAGAAGTTTTACTATTTTTCAAAGAAAAGTTTAAAAAACGACTGGCATGGTATTCTTACTCATTTTTTTGTAGCCTAGGTTTTCCTTTTTTAATATGTTAAATTATACATTAATTTGCGTGTTTTAAATATATTTTTTCATACGATTGCAGTAAATTTGAGGGGTAAGGAGGTATAGGGCATGCACGATCTTTTTGGGTTCAGAAGCATTGAAGAGGAACTTATAATGATAGCAGTACTGTCAGTTATTTTAATCATTCTTTTGATTTACGAACATCGAAAGAAACGGCTTGAGAAAAAGCAGGGGGATTTGAATGACCTTATATTTGACATTGGGATGTTTATAAATCATCAATATAAGCGCTGGAGAAAGAAATAACAAATTCAAGGGTTACAGGAGCTGATTCTGTAACCCTTTACAATATGCATATTAGGAAGAATGCGTTTCTATGCATTTATGAATTCTTTGTGTATCTCAGCATATAGTGCAGGATCTGCCATGACGCGGTATGCGGTGAGTGCGAGTGCCGCTACGGTGTTGCGCATCTGTTCCTTTGCATAGTCTGTAAGGGTGGTCTCGGCGGGTGTACCGAATACGATAACCCTGCCGCCGACCTTATCGATGATCTCTTCGTAGCCTAGTTCGGGCGAGTTATAGATCTTCAAACTGAGTTCGTCAGGTTCAGTACCGATGCATTTTACTATATTGCATATTTTATCCTTCATTTGTCAGCCACCTTTCAATAAAGTTCAGGCAATAGTGTTGAAACTCGTTATATTTGCAATAACGGGTTATTTGTGCTGTACATCCCTATAATCGCGGGCGTATCGCCCGGGTGACCGCCCTACGACTTGCCCAAAAGCACGGATGAAATGCGAATTGTTTTTAAAACCTGATTCTTCACCGACACTTTGGACATTTCTTCCCTCGCGGAGCAGTCTGCAAGCGCGCATGATTCGCAGCCACGATATATATTCGCCAACTGAAAAGCCTGTTGCTGCCTTGAAAATTCGACAGAGGTGAGATTTACTGATAAAAAACCGGCGGGAAAGGATTTCTAATGATAGTTCGTTCGTCAGGTTTTCTTCAATATATTTCAGTATGGGGAATGTGTGCTGAAACTCGATATTTTTCGATTGCGGTGGTGTTGGCTTTAAGTTTGAAAGCTCACCTAGGCAGATGAGCAATTCAACCAGCGCGTTTTGGCGGCGGAGGTCAGCACCGAAACCCGTCCGTGTGCCCATACAACGGTCAAACAATGCTGCTATTTTAACGGTCTGTGTTTCTTCAAGCTGAAGCAGACGGTTGCCATAAAAAGCTGCCAGCAAGTTGGTTTGGGGTGTACAAAGAGCTGTTACGAAGGATGTGGGAATATGCAGTACATAGCGTATATACTCTTTTTCACCTATGGAAATGCTGCGATGCAGCGCGTTGAAGTCCAGCATTACTGCTGACCCTCTGTGCAGCTGGAAAAGCTGTTGTCCTACAAAAAAATCACTTTCTCCTTCGATGACGAATAGGACCTCGTAGGCATCGTGAAAATGATTTCGCGGCATCTGCCATGTGATGTCTTGGTTACAATAAGCTTCGAAATCTTCAGGCAATTTTCTCACACCCTTTTAAGGATTACCTCAATTGTAAAATAAATTTCCATACTGATTGGTTCACATAAAATCAAAATTTGAAATTATTCATTGTTAAAGGGAGTATGGACTTTCCCTTTAC
>Ga0209467_1001271_pt1 | contig 23072 bp, 25 predicted proteins | sample Higcelwee11metaG_FD_187175 | JGI IMG/M metagenome (GOLD analysis project Ga0209467, IMG submission 187175) | Freshwater pond sediment microbial communities from the University of Edinburgh, under environmental carbon perturbations - High... | ecosystem: Environmental > Aquatic > Freshwater >... | reverse complement strand
CTTGTCAGTGATGACACCGGTTACCTTCCCGGCTGTTGTCTCGAACGCCGTAAGTGCCTCACTCAGATAGAGAGTGACGCCGTTATCCCTCAGGGCCTGGGATACCAGTGCCCCCATCTCCTCATCAAGGGTTCCCATTACCTGGGCAGAGCTGTTGATCAGGGAAACCTCCAGGCCGTTCAGCACCAACGCTTCCGCCATCTCCAGACCGATGTAGCCACCGCCGACAATGCAAACTTTTTTGATATCCCCTGCATCGAGTCGCCTGCGAATATCCAGGCCGCTTTTGATGGTGCTTACCCCGTAGATGCCTGCGGCATCTGCGCCGGGCAGGTTTGGGGAAAGCGGAACCGCGCCGGTGGCGATCAGAAGTTGGTCATAAGGTTCCCATGCCGAGGTGTTGTTTTTCAGATCGCGGACAGATACTCTTCTCCCTGCAGTGTCGATCTCCTCAACCTCGTGCAGAACTCGCACATCGATTCCATCCCGTTCCCGGAACTTTTCCGGGCTGCGCATGATGAGCTTTTCTTCCGTATCGACCAACCGACCGACATAGTAGGGAATTCCGCAGGCGGAAAAGGAGGTGTACGGGCCACGCTCAAAGACGGTGATTGCCAACTCGGGTCGTCGGCGTCTTGCCTGGGAGGCGGCACTCATCCCGGCGGCGTCGCCGCCAATGACTACCAGTCTTTCTTTGCCCATGATTTTCGCTCCTTGATCAAGTGAGTAGTCCTATAAAAAGCAGTTGTCCACGAAGTACACGAAGAAACACCAAGAAAAACAGATTATTTAGGCCAAGACAGCTACAACCTTTTGGGTGAGTCATTTGTATCCTGTAACCTGTTGCATCTTCGTGAAACTTCGTGTCCTTCGTGGACATGAACTGCCGTTTTTAGGGTGGTATGAAAGCGTCATATCGTTGTGTTGTGTACTTCTGCTTTGTCAGATTAGCAAAGCGTTAACACCTTTAACCCCTCCCCGCTCCCCTTACCTAAGGGGAGAGCCTTAAAACTTCCCCCTTATGTAAGGGGGATTGAGGGGGTTAAGGTTTAACTGTTTTGAATCTGATAAAGTATCGCAAGTAACGAGCCAGAGACGATAACGAAGTTGTTGAGGTGTAACCGATTGATAGTATAGGGTTTGATAGTGTGTCGGGGTGTCAGGTGGAAGGAGAGCAGCTTATGGAATCTGTAACGTGTAACATAACTGCCATATATGACCGTTATGGTGAGGTGTGATTACTGTACCTGCACACTTCTGATCCCCTCCGGCCGCCATGCCGGACTGATGACGTGTGAGCCTTTTTCCTTGCTCTGCAACAGACTGGCATAGGTTACACAGAAGTCCCCCAGCTTGTTGTTGACCGCATCCATCGCCTGGATCATTCTGGCCTTTTTTTGTTCTTCAGGAAACAACGGTAACTGCTGGTTATGGTGCTGCAGGTTGGTCAGACGGACCCCCATCAGCCTGACCGGCTGTTCCAGCTCTACCGTCGCCAGGATTGCCACGACCGCCTGGTAAATTTCATCAGTTCTAGTGGCATAGCTGGCGAGTGTGGTCTGCTTCCCCCAGGATGAGAAGAAATCAGCATAGCGTATATACAAATGCACGGTTTTGCCGCTTACGCCGTACCGTCTGGCACGGCTACCGACCATTTCGGAGAGTTGCAACAGAACACGCCGGATCTCGTCTGGATCGCTTATGTCCCGTGCCAGTGTACAGGAGTGACCGACCGACTTGATCTCCTCTTCTTCGCCAAACGGGACCACCGGTGCATGGTCAATGCCTTGTCCCATCTCTTTCAGCCGTTTCCCGATGACGCCAAACTTTTTGGTTAAACGGGGTTCATCGTGCCGCCCCAGATCTCCACAGGTGTAGATACTCAGCAGATTCAGCTGCCGTTGCAGCTTCTTGCCGATGCCGCAGAGCTCGCTGATCGGCATCCGTTCCAGGATTCTGGATACGTCAGCCGGTTTGAACACCGTTAAACCGTCCGGCTTCTGCTGATCGCTGGCCAGCTTGGCCAGCAGTTTGTTGGGAGCGATACCGACGGAACAGGTAATGCCGAAGCGGTGTCTGATGCGGGCCTTCAGCTGGCAGGCGATGGTCTCGGCTGATCCGAAAAGAGCAAGGGAGTGGGTAATATCCAGCCAGGCCTCGTCAATGGAAAATACCTCCACCAGTGGCGTGTACTCCTGCAGTATTTTCATGATTTCGGCAGAGGTGTGGGTGTACTTGCGGTTGTCTCCCACCACAAAGATGATCTGGGGGCAGACCTGTTTTGCCTGCCAGGTGTTCATGCCGGTTTTAACACCAAAGGCGCGGGCTTCGTATGATGAGGTGGTGACAACGGTGCGTCCCCGTCCGATAACGGCAATCGGTTTACCTCGCAGATCAGGGTTGGCCTGTTGCTCAACCGATGCAAAAAAGGCGTTCATATCGATATGCATGATACTGCGCTCAGACACGGTCATTGCCCTTCCAGTCCGCTCAATTCCCAGGTCTGCTCAACCGTGTCGTAGGTCAGCTGGTATAAACCGCCATCATCACGGACGGCAAAGTGCAGGCGTTTGCTGCTCCCCTTCAGGTCAGACCAGGTGTAGGTGGTTTCAAGTACCGCATGTTTACGGTTTTTCCAGTCAAACCAGACCGGCTTGATGCTGCTGCCCGGCCCAAAAACCACGGCAACCCGTATCGGTTCATTGATCCGCATCAGCTACTCCAGGGTACGGTAGATGCCAACGACTTTACCTACAATACTGATCTCTGATTGGCCTTCATAGATGATGATCGGTTGATAGGCCGGATTCTCGGCCACCAGCCGGATATGATCCTCTGCCTGCCAGAATCGCTTCAGTGTGGCTTCTCCATCCACCAGAGCCACCACAATATCCCGGTGCCGGGCCATCTGCTGCGGACGGATCAGTGCCAGATCTCCTTCCTGAATGGCTGCGTTGATCATGGAATCCCCTTTGACCCGCAGGAAAAAGCTGCCGCCGGTCCGGGCTACCGTGCGATCAATGGAGTAGTAATCCTGAATATCCTCAAGCGGCGGCTGGGGCAGACCGGCACGGACCGTACCGACAATCGGCAGGAAGACGGAGAACTGTTCCTCAGAGTGAATTATACGCTCTGGAACAGAAGGGTAGGGGATGCAGGGGCTGGTCAGCCTGATACTGCGGGAACTGCCGGGGGTGCGGGTGATGTAACCCTTTTTTTCCAGTGCGGTCAGGTGGCGGATGATGCCCAGATTACCGTTTACCTTCAGGTGGTTCGCAATCTCCTGCATGGTGGGGGCGTAGCCATGCTGTTGCTGGTAGCTGGCAATAAAGTCATAGACTGCTTTCTGGCGATCAGTGAGTGCATGCATGGTTGTACCCCGGTAGTAGTTACTATAAAATAACTATCACCGGGGCAGAAGGTTGTCAAGGGGAAGGGGGGCGATTAGTTCCCGAAGCTGTCGATCAGAAAGCGGGCAATACTGCGGCTGGCTGGTAAGGACGGCAGCGAACCGATGGTGAACCAGCGGGCATCATCAATCTCCTTGCCGTCCACCTTGATGTCACCCGAGGCGTAGTCAGCCACAAATCCCACCATCATCTGCGAAGGAAACGGCCAGGACTGGCTGGCCACATAACGGACGTTTTTGATGGTTACGCCGGTCTCTTCCATCGCCTCACGGATGGCGCATTCCTCCAGTGATTCGCCTACATCAAGAAAACCGGCCACCAGGCTGTAACGCCCCTGGGGCCATTCCGGTTTGTGGATCAGCAGCAGCTGATCATCACGGCGGATCAGTACGATTGCGCAGGGGTGAATATGGGGGTAATGCTCATTGTTGCAGCCCACGCAGTTCTTGCCCCAGGTTTCCGGCAGTTGCTCCAGAGGCTGCCCGCAGTATGAGCAGAAACGGCTCATCCGTTGCCAGTGCAGCAGTTGCTTGCCAATTCCGGCGATGGTCATCAGGTCAGGGGAGAGTCGCTCCTGAAAGGCGTTAAACGGTTCTGCCACCAGTTCTGGCGGAATCGGCAGGCTGGAGGGGACAGCAGCAACCCGCACCGGTTTTCCCTGCAGGGAGGCAAACGAGAGCGGCGGCTGTTTGAGGGCAAGCCAGGCAGGTTGGGGGCCTTCGGGCAGCAGCCGTTGTTCGCCATCTGGCTGCATTAAAACAGAGCCCCCCTGTAGCAGTACCCAGACTCCGGGGGCATCAGACGGTTGTTGCGGGGTGGGGTGGAGTACAAAGCCATCGGGCAACGCCTGGCGGTTAAAGGGGAGGTTAACGATTTCCGGATATGGTAGCTGCGGGTGCTGCCGGTTTGAAGCCAGTTGACGTTTCAGATCGGCAACGGCAGCAGGCTGTTTGCAGGATGCGCCTGAGAACGGATGAGACATGGGGTCTCCTTTGGGGCTGAAGTCTGAGCCAGTGATAGCATGAGTATCAGCCTGATTTACAGGAAAAATCAACGTATGCCGCAAAGGCAGTGGTGGTGAGTGGCCTGCTGAACAGAAAACCCTGCAGCTGGTGGCAGTGCCGGGCCGTCAGAAAGGCAGCCTGTTGCGGCGTTTCCACCCCTTCGGCAACAACTGTCAGGCGCAGGCTTTTGGCAAGGGCCAGTACCGAATCAACAATGGCAATGGCGTTTTCATCCTGGGGCAGGTTTGTGATAAAGGAACGGTCTATTTTCAGCTCAGTCAGCGGCATCCGTTGCAGGTAGTTCAGTGATGAGTAGCCTGTGCCGAAGTCGTCGATTGAGAGGTTGACCCCCAGTTGGCGTATCTGATGCAGGGTGGTGATGGTTTGCTCAATGTCCTGCATGACAATGCTTTCAGTCAGTTCCAGGCAGAGACAGGCCGGGGAGATGCCGGTTTTCTGCATAATCAGGGCGACGGTTTCCGGCAGATCGCCGGCATGAAACTGCACCGCCGAGATGTTGACTGACAGTACCAGTCCGGGCATGCCTGCCTGTTGCCAGAGCAACTGCTGCCTGCAGGCGGTCTCCAGCACCCAGCGGCCTACCTCGACAATCATGCCGGTTTCTTCCAGAATCGGTATGAATTCGTTTGGTGATACAAGGGGGGCATAGGTGTCTGGCCGCCAGCGTAGCAGCGCCTCCATACCGCAGACCAGGCCGGTTTGTACGTTAATCTTGGGTTGATACTCCAGAAAGAACTCGTTTCGTTCCAGAGCGCGGTGCAGGCCTGATTCACGGGCCATACGCTCCCGTAACCGTATTCCCAGTTCTTTGGAATAAAAGGAGTATTTGTTGACGCCCAACTGTTTGGCCTGGGACAGGGCGGCATTGGCATTTTGTAGCAGGCTGTCCAGTGATTCACCGTCGTTGGGAAACGCAGCAATGCCGATACAGCCGGTAATAAACAGCTCGCTTGGCCCCACCTGGTACGGCGTTGCCAGCAGTTCACGCAGCAGTGTGATGCAGGCATGTACCTCATGGCAGTTAATAAGCATGATCACAAACTGGTCTGCCCCTAATCTGCCAATGGTCTGTGTCTCTCTTTGGTACTGTTTCAGACGGTGCGCTGTCTCAACCAATACCTGATCCCCAAATGTATGGCCCAGGGTTTTGTTGACCGATTTCAGATTGTCAAGGTCAAGCAGCATCACAAACAGATTGTCAGGTGCATCGCTTTTCATAACGGCTGTATTGAACAGTTTCTGCAGGTACTTTCTGGTGGGCAGGCCGGTCAGGGGGTCCCGCAAGCCAATATCCTGCAACTGGGCTGTATGTGTATCAACCGACCGTTCAAGCGCTTCGATCCGCTTACGGGCCGCCTGAGCCTCGTCTGAACGAGCGGTTACCGTCTTGATGGTCTGTTCAAGTACTGAGAAATCATGGATCGGCTTGGTGATGTAATCCCAGGCCCCCTTCCGCATGCTCTCAATGGCGTAGCCGACTGACCCGTTGCCGGAGATGATGACCACCGGCGTATCAGGTGATTGCTGTCTGATGGCATCCACTACCCCCAGCCCGTCAAGGTCTGGCATCATCAGATCGGTCAGCACCAGATCAGGGAGCTGTTCCGCAAACGTCCTGACTCCGTCATATCCGTTGCAGGCCTGATGTACCTGAAAGCCGGTGTCTTCAAGGTAATCCACAATACTGCGACGCAGGGCATCATCATCATCAATGACCAGTATGGAGCGGGATTCAGTGCTACTCATGGCCGCTTGTCCCTTCATGCTGATGGAGTGGCAGGGTGATGGTAAAACAGCTGCCCTGGCCTGGGACCGATGAAACCGTCATCAGGCCGTTATGGTTTTTGGTGATAATGGCATGGGAGACGGCAAGCCCCAAGCCGGTGCCCCGCCCGATCTCCTTGGTGGTGAAAAACGGTTCAAAGATCCGTCGCCTGATCTCTTCATCCATGCCGGGACCGTTATCTGTTACCGAGATGACAGCGGTATCGTCCTCCTGCCGGGCGCTGATCCTGATCTCAGGGGGGGGCGGTCCCTGGCGTGCATACAGTGCCTGGGTTGCATTTTTCAGCAGGTTGATCATGACCTGTTCTATCTCGGTTATATTCATCGGTACCAACGGCAGCTGCCGGGAATAATCCCGGACCAGACTGATGGCACTGAAGTTATAGGTCTTGCGCAGGTCAAAGTCGCTGGCTGCCAGTTCAAGGGCATGCTCCAGCACCTCAAAAAGCGGGGCCGGGTGTCGGTTGGTGCCACTGCTGCGGCTGAACTGCAGCATGTTGTCCATAATTCGTGAGGCCCGACGGGCAGCATCCTGCATGCTGGCAAGATAGCTGTTGATCTCTCGCTGTTCCAGATACTGCTGCAGCGCGGTAAAGTCAATACCCAGCGCTTCGGCAATCTGGTGGTTTTTGGGCAGGGCCGGGGAGAGACGGCGTTCAAGATTTTGCAGATCCTGGGCAATAATCCCCAACGGGTTGTTGATTTCATGGGCCATGCCGGCAGCAAGTCCACTGATCATCAACATCTTTTCATGCTGGATCATGATATCCCGTTTACGAATCATCGCGTCACGTAAAGCGTTTTCAGCCTGTTTGAGATCACTGATATCCTGAATGAAGGTAAGGCTGCAGATCGTACCCTGGAGTCTGACCAGTGAAGATGACAGCAGTCCGTAGCGTACTTCCCCGTCGTGGCGCTGCAGCCTGATCTCTTTGAGGTAAATGGTGCTGTCACGGTGTAACTGTTCAACAACACTGGCATGTTCTTCTGGATCGATATAATTTAAGATCTCGGTCGGGTGTTTGCCGATGGCTGCTTCTCTGCTGACGCCGGTGAAGTTGAGAAAGTAGCGGTTAACATCAAGGTAGGTTGAGTTTACCGCCTCTTTGAGGGTTATGATAAACGGGGCTTCATCAAAGATCGCCTTGAACCGTTTTTCGCTCTGGCGTAACTCTTCCATTGCCTGAAAACGGTCGGTTACATCAATATTCAGTCCAAAAATGGCGGTTGTCTGCCCGTTATGTCTGATGGGGGCAACTATTTTTCGGAAGACTTTGTCGCCTTCGCGCATCTCAAGGTCCAGGGAATGCCCTTCAAGGGCCTGGTCCAGCGTGATACGCAGTAGCTGGCACAGATCAGGTTTAGCGGCATCTTCTTCAGGGGTTTTGCCGATGTTTACTCCGTAGAGGCGGGCATTCAGATCGTTCTGCAGCAGCAGGCGGCCTTCAACATCGCGAACCCAGAAGGCAAAGGGGATACTTTCAAAAAGGGTTTCCAGCAGAATGTTCTTATGCAGCAGGGCAGATTCTGTTTCTTTCAACGCCGTAACATCCCGGCCCTCCGGTATCAGATACATAACCTTGCCCTGTGCATCAGACAGCGGCTTAAGGGTGACATCAATGTTATGTACTGTGCCATCGGCATCTTGATGAGTTCCCTCAAAGCGGATAGCCTCACCGGCTGCACAGCGTCTGATATACTCCTGTAACCGTTTTTGGGAATCATGATCATGGCACCACCAGGGGGTATCCCAGAATTTTTTGCCGATAACCGTAGCCTTGTCAACCCCGGCAAAGACAAGCGCGGTCTTGTTTGCATCCAGCAAGGTTCCGTCAAGGGACAGCAACCCCTGGAACTGGAAGGCGTTATCAAAGATGGCAGATTGCAGCAGACTTTTTTCTTGCAAGCTGATCAGAAGCTGCTCTTTTGCTGCCGTCATGGCAGCAAGGTCGGCGCGTGTCTGCTGTAACCTGCGCCAGAGTATCGCCAGCATAACAACAGTGCCGACGAACAGAGTGAGTACAACCAGAATGGATACGTGCGAAAGATACATTGCGTGCGGTGTCCCTATAGTCTGAACTGTTGTACCAGGCGCTGCAGCTCCTCTGCCTGGCGGGAAACCGTAGTGGCTGCCTGGGTGGTTTCATGGATACCTGTAAATTGCTTCATGGCGTTATCCTCCGTTTTGTTTGCCTGTTCATCGTTGCAAATTTGGCACCAAGAGGAAATAGCCTTTGTCATCACTATGTTGGATTTTGTTAAAGGGATAAAGTGGTGTGAAAATATTCACAGGAAAAACTGATTAATTGATAAAAGTGCTTTCATTACCGTCAGTTGCTGGTGCCTGTGAAAATAGTGACAGGGGAAGGCGTTCACAGTCGTTTGCTCAGCTCTCCGATACCGCTGAAAGTCGTTCCTTTGCCAGTTTTTTACAGAGAGTTGTGCGTTTTATTCCCAGATAGACAGCGGCCACCCCTTGATTTCCCTTGGCCATCCGCAGGGCCTGGTTGATCAATACGGATTCGGCCTCTTTCAGGGTGGGGATACGTTCCTGTGAGCCCTCTTTGATGACAATACTCGCTTCAGAGCCGGAAACCTGCGGGAAGGGGTTAGGGGGGGTGTTGATCACCGATAGAAAGCTGTCCATTGAAAGCATGCCATGGCTATGGCGCGCCACGGCATCAAAGATCATTGAACGCAGTTCACGAATGTTGCCGGGAAAAGCGTAGGATGCAAGATAACTGACCAGTTCGGGCGGTGCTGTAGGTAGGCGTTTGTGCAGGATTTCAGCGGCGTTACGTAAAAAATGGGGTATGAGAAGTGGAAGGTCTTCAAGCCGCTCCCGTAGTGGGGGAATCATAAGCTGATGGGTGTTGAGGCGGAAGTAAAGGTCCTGACGAAACGTGCCCTGCTGGACCATGGTTTTTAAATCGCGGTGGGTGGCCAGTACCAGACGAGCATCGCTCTTTTTGATAAAATCTGAACCGACCGGATAATAGTCACCTTCCTGCAGCAGGCGTAGCAGTTTGATCTGGGATGCCTCCCGCAGGTCGCCGATCTCATCCAGAAAGATGGTGCCTCCGGCAGCCTGGGCCAGCAGACCGTCACGGGCCTGATCAGCGCCGGTAAAGGCCCCTTTGCGGTGACCGAAGAGTGTGTCGCAAAACAGCTGATCATCGAGACCGGCCAGGTTGACCGCCACCAGTTTGCCCTTGCAACCACTCAGCTGGTGGACTGCCTGGGCAAACAGTTCCTTGCCAACCCCGGTTTCCCCCGAGATCAGTACCGGTTGCCGGGTAGGGCTGATGACCTCCAGATAGCGAAACAGGGCCAGCATTGCAGGCGCATGGGTAATGATTGCCGCAAAGGCTTCGGGATGCTGGATTGCTCCGTTGAGCAGCTTTTGCTTGAGTCCTTCCACCTCACGTCGCAGGCAGGTGGTTTCCAGAGCGCGTCGGGCAAGGTGCTCAAGGGCGTTCAGGTCATGTACCGGCTTGACCAGATAATCCCAGGCACCACAGCGCAGCGCCTCAACTGCATCTTGTATTTCTCCCACGCCGGAGATGACGATAACCGGTGTGGCAGGAGAGTATTTACCCAGCTCGACAAGCAGTTCATGTCCTCCCATGACCGGCATTCTCAAATCTGTGAATACCAGGTCCACCGATTCCTGCCGAAACAGCTCCAGTCCGATCTTGCCGTTTTCTGCCGTGAGTACCCGATAGCCGCTGTCGGTGAAATAATCGGCAATGCCACGGCGCAGGGCAGCTTCATCTTCAATAATCAGCAGTGTTGACTGCGAGGAGGTGGTCATTGAGGAACCTTCGTGTATCTGCAGAGAATGAAAACAATCTAAACAGGGTTATTCTGGTTGTCAATACAGCATAAAGTTCGTACAATCGGGCCATGTTCCGTTTGAATGTCACATCCTTTTCTGTAGGCCGTACAATTCCCTGGTTCATTCGCGTATGTTGCCTGACACTGCTTGGTTGGTATCTGCTGTTACTGTATCTGCCGTCTGGACGTGTCACCCAGGTGTATGGGCTGACGGTTCCCCGGGGGGCCGGGTTCGCTTCTGTTGCCAATGAGTTGAAGCAGGCCGGGATGATTCGCAGTAGCGTGCATCTGCGTCTGGTAGCCCGTTTGCGGGGGCTTGACCTGCGGATGCAGGCTGGGGATTATCGTATCTCTGCTGCCATGCTGCCTGCAGAGATACTGGGAAAGCTGGCTAACGGCCAGACAGATGCCTGTAAATTTACTCTTCCGGAGGGGTATTCCATCTATCAGGCAGCAGAGTTGCTCGAAAAACAGGGTATTTTTGATAGTGAGAGATTTCTTACTGCCTGTGCCGATCAAGAGCTGTTGGTCAAACTGGGCATCAACGGGAAAACAGTAGAAGGTTATCTGTATCCGGGAACCTATCCGGTTGGTTTTTCTATGGATGAAGCAGGACTGATAACCGAGATGGTGCGTGAGTTCCGACACCGGATCGGCTCCTTGAAGGCCCGACTTGATGGCTCTGGCCGGTCGCTTGAACAGATACTGATTCTTGCCTCCATGATTGAGCGGGAGGCGGTTTCAGCCGAAGAAAAGCCTTTGATCGCCTCGGTCTTTCTGAATCGGCTGCGGATAGGCATGCCGTTGCAGAGTGATCCGACCGCTATCTATGGAGTACGGGTCTTTGGTGGTACCGTGACCAAACAGGATCTGCAGCGCAATAGTCCCTACAATACCTATCGGATTAAGGGGCTGCCTCCCGGACCGATTGGAAACCCCGGGTTTGACTCTCTGCTTGCGGTACTGCATCCAGCAAAAACCGATTATCTCTATTTTGTCGCTCGCATGAATGGCACCCACCAGTTCTCGCGCACGTTGACAGAACATAATCAGGGGGTTGTCAGGTTTTTGAAAAAAGGTAAAAAAACAGGGACGTAGCAGGCTACGTCCCTGTGTCATCAGTCTGTTTTTGTATCTGCTACTCCGCAGCAATCCCGTCTGCGTCTTCAATAACAATCTCCAACTCTGCCAGCGCAACTTCTTTGAGTCCCAGAAAATGTGCTTCCGGTGCAGAAAAAATGGCAAGCGATGGATCTGCGGGTTGCAAGGATCTCCCCAGTTTTTTGCAGGCCATGTTCGACAGACGAACCGCCACCAGCAGGATATTACCATGGTCAAACTCTTCTTTATGGTGGCTGCGGGCAATGTCACAGTAAAAATCAGGGAAGTTCCAGGCCCTCATCAGGTTGTAACCCACCTCTTCATGCATCGCTTCTATGATTTCAGTAATTAACTGATCGGAAAAATGAACCGTTGTTTCATTACTTTTGAGGATATCATCCAGAACCTTGAAAAGTGCGAGGCTGCCGATGTCATGCATCAGGCCTCCCATGAACGCCTCGGCAGCCAAGCCGGGATAGCCTGCCTTACGGGCCAGCCATTTGGCACCAACACCGCAGGCCAAGGCGTGTCCCCAGAGCCCTTGCATCATTTTGTTCAAGGTTTCGTTGGGGGAGTTATAAAACTCAAACTGTGAGGCCAGCATCGCCATGTTGGCGATTTCCTGTGCCCCCAGGCGGATTATTGCATCCTTGATGGTGGCTATCTTGGTAAGACCGGCGTAGTAGGATGAGTTGGCCACCTTGAGCACACGCCCGGACAGGGATTGGTCCTCGCTGATCAGTTCAATAATGTCGTCAATCTCAAAGCTGCGTGAGGAAAGTAGTTGTTGCAGTTTAACGGCAACCGTATGAAACACCGGCAGCTCCTGCAGGTTTCCTTCCAGACGCTCCTGTATCAATCGTATCAGTGGTTTTTCATTTGTCATCGTTGTACCCCCAGGATTCTGCGTAGTTCATGTAGCGGCCTGGGTTTGCCCAGTCTCGGTAAGTCGGTAATAATCTCTTGCAGTGACACCAATCCACGCGCTCCTTTAACCAGTCCATCTTCCATAAGCGTAACCATTCCGGAGGTTTCAACGCTGATTTTGCGGATTTCGTATGAACTTTTGTGGTCAAGGATGGCGTCCTTAACCATTTCGTTCATGACCAGTAATTCAAAAATTGCAACTCGCCCGCGGTAGCCGCTGAAGCGGCAGTTTTTGCAGCCACGTCCAAACCTGAACTCGGCTCCCTGAAGTTCTGTCGGGGTAAGCCCAAGACGGCTGAGGTCCAGAGGCGTAGGAGTGTACGGTTCAGCACATTCGGGGCAAACCCTGCGAAGCAGTCGTTGGGCCACAATGCAGACCACGGTTGAGGAGATCAAAAACGCCTCAATATTCATGTTGAGCAGGCGGATCAAGCCACCAATTGAATCTTCAGTGTGAAAGGTGGTTAAAACTTTGTGTCCGGTCAGTGCTGCCTGTATGGCAACCTCTGCTGAAAACTGGTCGCGGATTTCTCCCAGTATAATGACATCAGGATCCTGGCGCACAATGTGTCGCAAGGTCTCTTCAAAGGTTACACCGATCTTGGGGTTGATTGAACACTGTGAAATGCCATCAATGACGAATTCGACCGGGTCTTCAGCAGTAATGATACTGGTGTTGATGTTGTTCAGGTGGTTGACGCAGCCGTAAAGGGTAGTGGTCTTGCCGGAACCGGTCGGTCCGGTTACGATCATAACGCCGGTGGGTACTTCCAGGGCATCAAATATAAAGTGCTCGAGCATGCGTGGGGCCATGCCTATTTCCTTGATATCAAGCACGGTCCCTTTGTTATTTAATAGCCGCAGAACGACCTTTTCACCATAAATGGTAATGAAGAACGAGACCCGCAAATCAAGATTGATACCATGCTTGCGGCTGGGGAACAGGATACGGCCATCCTGATGGCGCCGCTTCTCAGCAATATCGGCACTGGCCATAACCTTGATCCGGGTGATCAGCTGAGGAGTGATATCCTTGGGAAAGTCCTTGTAATGTCCCATAACACCGTCACGCCGGAAGCGGACCCTGAGCCGGTCTTTTTGAGGTTCAATGTGGATATCACTGGCCTGTTCCTCAATGGCATCCTCCAGTAGCAGGTTGATCATGCCGATGATACTGTTTTCGTCGGCAGCTACTGTCTGTCCAACATGTTCAAGGGCGGCCAAAGCTTCCTTGAGCGATTTCTTTGAGCAGATGGCCGGGATAAAGTTACCAATTTGGGCGGCAACAATATCGCGGGCCCGCTGATCAAGGGGATCAGAAAAAGTAACTACCAGCGCGTCGCCCTGGCGGTAGAGAGGTAGTACGTTAAACTGCTGACAGACATTGAGCGGCAGGCGCGCTAGCAATGTCTTGTCAATCCTGACAAAATCAGGATCAATCAAGGGGTAGCCAAGTTGGTAGGAAAGGGTTTCAAGCAGCTTCCGCTCTTCAATAAAGCCGTTGTCAACCAGCACATCACCCAGACGTTGTTGGCCTTGGGATTCTTTTTGAATAGCCAGGGCCTGTTGCAGGTCAGTTTCACGCAGATAACCCAGTTCAAGCAAAAGATCCCCCAGCCGGACATTCAGCTGGTGTTTGCGCAGCGTTGTCTGTAGCTGTCCCTGGGAGATCAGGCCAAGTTCAAGTAACGTATCCAGTATGGTTTGAGGGGTGGTCAGTTTACTGTAGACCCGTACTGCATAGGCCAGCTGATCAGGGGTAATGGCACCATCCTTGATCAGCAGGGTAGGAATAACCCCGATTTTCACTTCAGCAGCATTTTTGGTTGGGGGAGGAGGAGTAGTATTCATGGCGCTGCAGTTTACAAGTCTTTATAAAAAATGCAAATGAATTATCAGGGAGTTGGCTGTTTTTTCTGCTCTTTTACCCCGGCAAAGGTCAGACGGTGAATCGGGCAGGGGCCGTGCTGTTGTAGTGCTGCAAAATGAGCAGCACTGCCGTAGCCTTTATGTCGGGCAAAGCCGTAGGCCGGATAGAGTCGGTCGTATTCAAGCATTATCCGGTCTCGGGTAACCTTGGCTATAATGGAAGCTGCTGCAATGGAGGCGCTGCGGCTGTCTCCCTGTTTGATGGTCTGCTGGTGGAGCCGCGTGGCGATGGTGGTGATTCCATCGATCAGGAGATGGTCAGGAGTTACGGGCAGGGATTGCACAGCCTCCAACATGGCCTGTCGGGTGGCTTGCAGGATGTTGATCCGGTCAACTGTTGCAGCGTCTGCCAGACCGGTACCAACGGCAAGGGCCTGGTTTGTGATCAGTTCAAAGAGTTGTTCTCGTCGTTTTTCAGTCAGTTGTTTGGAATCATAAACTCCGTCAATCCGCTGTTCCGGGTGCAGCACGACCGCAGCAGCAACAACCGGACCTGCCAGTGGCCCTCTGCCTGCTTCATCAATCCCGGCTATGATAAGAGAACCTTGCCTGCGTGCCAGCAGTTCAAAGTGGTAGAGATCAGGTGCTGGAGTACTAAAAAGTGAGTCTTGCATGGAATTTGAAAAGCCCCGCCTTGCAGCGGGGCTTTCTGTTTGAATCAGGCCTGACCAGGTACGTATTTGCGTTCACGAATCCGGGCAGCTTTACCCTTCAGTTTGCGTAGATAGTACAGTTTGGCGCGACGTACATGGCCACGGGTAACAATCTCAATCTTTTCAATAATGGGTGAGTGCAGCGGGAATACCCGCTCAACACCGATACCGTTGGATATCTTGCGCACGGTAAAGGATTCACGGATACCACCGTTTTGACGGCAAATAACAACGCCTTGATAGGCCTGGATCCGTTGCTTGTCACCTTCCACAATCTTTACGTGGACTTTGACCGTATCGCCGGTCTTGAAGACCGGGGTATTCTTCTTCATTTGTTCAAATTCAAGCATGTCAATGGTGTTCATGGTGCTTGTTCCTCCTCAGAAATAACCTTTACAGGTTTCGTTGTTGTTAATATGTTCCAAGCAATCTGTCCAGCATAATGGCAAGAGCCGATCTGACAGGTAAGTGGTTATACGTTCCAACTCCTTGAATAGGTTCAAGAATAGTGTCTGCCTGTTCAAACAGCTCGTCAGCCAGTCCCCAGCCAGTCCCCAGTAGCAGCAGATACTGCCTTTCTTTGTCCTGCAGCATCTGACGTAATCGAACGAAAGATACCGTATTCGATCTGTTAGCAGCTCCTGTAGCAATAATACTGACCGGTAGTTGCCCTGATTGCTGCAAGTCGATAATCGCATCATCCAGGCTTTGCACAGATCGGACAATTGAAAGTGCCTCGCGTCTGTCAGGGTTGTAGTCTGCGCCCCATCCTGAATCCCAATGAGTAACAATCCGCTGAATCAGCTGCTGTTGCTCGATAGAGGGAGTAACCAGAAAGTAACGGGATAAACCAAATGTTCTGCAGGTTCTGGCTATGTCATGAATGTCCAGGTTGGTAAATGCTGTAGTTACCACCTCTCGGTGTTTGTTGTAGACCGGATAGTGCAGCAGGGCAACCGCAAGGTTAGCTGGCATCAGAAGCCTCATGAGAATGTAAAAAGAGCCGATCTTTAGCTGTTAATACTGCATTTGTCAACAGATCAGGGCGCTGTTCAGCGGTCCGCTTCAGAGCCTGTTCACGTCGCCAGCGAGTTATCTCTGCATGATTGCCGGAAAGCAGAATATCCGGTACGGCCAGGTCATCAAAGACGGGAGGCCGTGTATACTGTGGGTACTCAAGTAATCCGTTTCCAAAAGAATCGGTCAGGGCTGACTCTTCAGAACCGAGCACCCCGGGAATCAATCGGGTAACGGTGTCAACAACTACCATGGCGGCCAGTTCACCACCTGAAAGCACATAATCGCCGAGCGATATCTCGTAGTTTACATACTTTTGGCGAATCCGGTCATCAATCCCCTCATACCGGCCGCAAACAATAATCAAGCCTGGTTGCTGTGATAGTTCCCGAGCCAACGGATGACTGAGTTGTTTTCCTTGAGGTGTCGTCAAAAGAACCGGAGCGTCAGGATTAACAGCTTTTGCAGCCCTGATACAGGCTGATAAAGGTTCCGGTTTCATAAGCATTCCGGCACCTCCACCGTAGGGGGCATCGTCTACCGTTTGATGCCGGTCAAGCGCATAATCCCGTATCTGGTGCAGGGAAATTTGAATCAGTCCCTTGTCCTGCCCCCTGCGAATGATGCTTTCATCAAAGGGCCCCCGGAACATGTCCGGAAAAAGGGTCAGAATGTCAAACTTCATAAATCAAGTAAACCTTCCAGCGGCGTGATCAACATGGTTCCTGCCTGCAGATTCACACTGGTAATTACACTGGCAACCGCTGGTATCAAATACTCACGGCGAGTGTCAGTGTTTTTGACCAAATACACATCATTGGCGCCTGTCTCCAGTATCTCAGCAATAGTACCCAGAGTCTGTCCTTCTGTTGTGATAACAGTGAGTCCTAACAGGTCATGCCAATAATATTCATCTTCATCAGGAGCCGGAAGCTGCTCTCGCAGCAGTAGCAGCTCGCAGCCAATCAAGCTTGTTGACTGTTCAATGGTTTCAAATCCATCTAGTGCCAATAGAATCTTACCGCAATGGTTGGCGGCATGTTTGATTCGAACCTGATGACTGGTACCTGCTTTTGAACGAAGTACAACCTGCTTTGCAGCTTGCAGACTTGCAAGATTACCAGAATAGGAATGTAGCTTCACCTGCCCCTTGATACCATGGGTGCCGCTGATCTGGCCAACGGCAATCAGGTTCTCGTATGATAGGTTCATATCTTATTCAACAATCTTTAAAAGTGCCTTTTTATTATCCCGGGTGGCCACAGCATTCAAGATGGTGCGGACCGCCTTGGCGGTCCGGCCCTCTTTGCCTATGATCCGTCCCATATCTTCCTTGGCCACGGACAGTTTAATAACCAGAGTGTCATCCTCAATCTCTTCTGAGGTAACGACTTTGGAGGGGTCGTCGACAAGAGCCTGCGCGATAGTTTCGACAAGTGCTTTCATCTGGCGTACCTCTAATTCGTAATGTCCGGGCAGGCCGGATTGGAACAAGAATACGTACTGTTAGACTGCTTGGGTGGTTTTGTCCAATAAACCTTGCTTTTTAAGAATCTGCTGTACGGTATCCGTCGGCTGCGCACCTTTGCTCAACCAGTCAATGATGCTTTCTGTGTTCAGCTTGAGAACTGCTGGCTTTTTGGTTGGGTCATAATGACCGACATTTTCAATAAAACGACCATCACGGCGTGAACGCTCATCAGCGATTACTACCTGATAAAAAGGACGCTTTTTAGAGCCGTGACGTTGCAATCTGATCTTTGTTGACATCTGTATTTCCTCCTGCGTTATGTCTCGATTTTATAAAAATACGAGTTGGTTAAAGTAATAAAACTAACGGCCAAAAGGGAACATTCCCTTGCCAATTCCGCCAAGTCCAGGTAAGCCCCCCATCCCTTTCATCAGGTTCTTGGGACCAAGTTTTGTTAACTGTTTCATCATTTTCTGTGCTTCAGTAAATCGTTTTAACAATAGATTGATTTCCTGTACGCTGGTGCCGCTTCCTTTGGCAATCCGCAGTCGCCGACTACCGTTGATGATGCCGTGGTCAGCCCGCTCTGCCGGGGTCATGGAACGAATAATTGCCTCAATCCGCTTCATTTCCTTTTCACTGGGTTGGGCACCCTGCATCTGTTTTACCATTTTGCCCATGCCAGGAATCATACCCATGATTGATTCAAGGGAACCGAGTTTTTTGATCTGCTGAAGTTGCGCCAGAAAATCTTCAAGATCAAACTGGTTTTTCTTCAACTTCTGGGTCAGGCGTGCCGTTTCTTTTTCGTCAAGTGCAGCCTGTGCCTTTTCAACCAGGGTAAGCACATCACCCATGCCTAAAATGCGCGAAACAAGACGATCAGGGTGAAAAACATCCAGAGCATCAAGTTTTTCGCCAAGGCCGACAAACTTAACTGGCGCACCGGTCACAGCCTTGATTGAAAGTGCTGCACCGCCTTTAGCGTCGCCGTCAAGCTTGCTGAGAATGACCCCGGTGATACCAAGTCGATCATTAAAGCCACTGGCCACGGTAACAGCTTCCTGGCCGGTCATGGCGTCTGCAACAAACAGTATCTCACGAGGATTTGCCGTGGACTTGATCCGCTCCAGCTCACCCATCAGAAAGTCATCGATCTGATGGCGTCCGGCGGTATCGAGCAAAACTGTGTCGTATCCGTTCAATTCGGCAAATCGGAGTGCCGCAGCGGTTATTTCAACCGGATCCTGATCAGTCTGTGAATCATAGACGGCAAGGTCAAGTTGACGCCCCACCGTTTTCAGTTGTTCAATGGCAGCCGGACGATAAACGTCAGCTGGTACCAGCAGGGGACGACGCTTTTGTTTGCGTAGCCAGTTACCAAGTTTTCCACAAGTTGTGGTCTTGCCAGCTCCTTGCAGGCCTACCAGCATCAGCGCAACAGGCGGTTTGGCAGAAAGATCAAGCGAGTTATCCTGATCGCCACCCATCAGGGCGATTAGCTCGTCATGAACAATCCGTACGACCTGTTGGCCAGGTGCGAGGCTTTGCATAACATCTGTACCAACTGCCTTCTGGCGGACATTTTCGACAAAGTCTTTGACAACTTTGAAATTAACGTCAGCCTCAAGCAGTGCCAGACGAACTTCGCGCAGGGCATCCTTGATGTTGTCTTCAGTCATCACTCCTTGACCACGGAGTTTTTTAAAGACTGATTCCAGTTTATCCGAAAGGTTATCAAACATTAGTATTGGCAGACTCTTGGCATCCTAAAAGGAAAAAACTATAATGTTGAGGGTGTGCAGTTGTCAAGAAGTATCTATAATTTAATGACAGATGCTGCTGATAACAGCTGCTCTGCAGTGCTGAACATGTTGGTAACCTGACCAACGGCAAGCTGATCTTTTTTTGCAAAATAATCAAGGCAGATACCGCATGAGAAGATCTCTACCCCCTGTTCTGCAAGGCGATTCAATGCTTCTACCGTCTCTGCTCCATGGACCGCCAATAAAACACCACTGTTAAGCAGAAGAATTCGTGCTGGTCTTGTCTCGGTTTCAAGCAGGGTAAAGATGAAATTCTTCATCAACAGACGCCCAAGCTCATCAGCGCCATAGCCAAGGATATTCGAGGTGATCAGCAGGATCCGGTCTCCCGTAGTTTGAGGAGCAATTTGTTCAGAAGCAGCACTAGCTGCAGCAGGTGTTACACCTTCAACGCTGTGTATGGTGAGCAGCCAGCTATTCCCCTGTGCATTTTCACTAACCTGATAACCGCGGTTACTGGCAAAGCGTCTGACATTTTCGCGGGGGGCACCGTCATCTACCTGTACGCAGATTCCTTCTGCAGATTCCTCAAGCGCCTTTTTTGTTGCGATAACCGGAGCAGGGCAGGACTGGCCGCGACAATCAATTGTTTTCATGCTGAAACTCCTTGATAGTAGTGTAGGTTCCGTTTATTAATTGGCAAAGAAAAGCTGGCAGCAGGTTTTGCTCTGATAACGTGTACATGATGGTGTCGTATTGATCCGGGTCAAAACGGAGTGCCAGGCCGCAGTCCGCCTGGATAGCACGGGGAGCAGGGATCAACATGAATTGATTCTTCCGGGCTTTTAACAGGGCTTCGGCTTTAAGTACCCGATGGGTTGAGTTGAAGACTGCCAGATACTGCCCTTCAACGACTATTTCCATCCCCATTTAGACTCTCCAGAACGCAGTGAGATTGACAACCTGAATTGAACTACATACTATGCCGGAAAGGAAATATCCATGCAAGACTCATTTGCCCTTGCCGGACTGGTTGTCGCTGCCTTTCTGGTCAGTATCCCTTGCGGCTATATACGTGAATCGTTTAAAAAGTTTTCCATTCCGTGGCTGTTTTTTGCCCACCTTCCCATTCCACTGGTGGTCCATTTTCGACATCTGGCCGGATTTGACTGGCGTGTGATTCCGCTTACTTTAGCCAGTGCAGTGGCCGGTCAAATGATTGGTGGCAGGTATAAACGGAGGATGACGCATGGCAGGAAAGCGTCCAAAAGGCAGCCCTGAACGGATTGGCAGACTGATTGCCAGTAATGCCGGTAGTGCAGCGCTGGGAGCACGGTTAAAGGAGCTGGTGATCTGGCAGTCCTGGGATCAGGCGGTGGGCAAGGTGATTGCTGCCCGCACCCAGCCGCTCCGTTTGGTGGGCGGTGTGTTAACTGTTACGGTTTCCAGTGGACCCTGGATGCAGCAGCTCAGTTTCATGAAAACGGAGCTGCGTGATCGGGTCAATGGCCTGCTTGGTGAAGAACGGATTAAAGATATTGTTCTCAGATCCGGCAGGGTACACAATGAGAACGATTCTGCAGAAGACCTGCCGCGCCCTGTCAAGCCGCTTTCTCCCCGGCAACAATCACTTATCAGGGAGCAGGTCAGCCCTGTCGAAGATGAAGAGTTACGTCTGGCCTTGCAACAGTTGATGGAAAGCCATTACCGTAACCGCTGAACAGGAGCCGACAGGCTCCTGGTTATGGCGTCATTCTGTCCAGCAGTTCCCGCTGTTTGATCGCTTTAGTGCCACCGCCAGTGATAGTCGCCACAACCATTGCTATCCGCTCCTGGTCTTCCTTAAGAATTTCAACAAAGCGGTGACCGCATCTGAATAAGGTGCGCTCTTCATCCTGCTTTTTCCAGATTAGTTCTGCTACGGCACAGACCAAAGGCTTTTCATCCTGCAGATCTATTACTACCAGTGCAAGGTGAAATGGTTCGTTTGGGGTCTCAATACACATTCCGCCAGCACTGAGATTAAGCGCCATACGGTTTAATTTTGGACGTGGAGGATTTGGCCTGTGGATGTCTTTTATAACCCGTTTCCACTCCCGCTGAAAGGCAGCGAGTGATGATTTCTGAGGTACGTAGAGCAGCGGCAGTGTTATGTCCACACGTGGAGTCTGGCGGCGTTGATAAACAGACAGTTCGCCAAGGGGGCGCAGTAGCAATTCTTCCGGGGAGATGAGTTTTATCAGTTCTGCCCTGATCTGTACGCCCATCCCCATTGATTCTGTGGTCAGTTTGAACTGCATACCAGGTTTCAGATGCATTACGTCACCGGAGTAAAGACGATAGGCAGTTTTTAACTGAATCCTCTCTTCATCACAGAGCATAACCTTGCCGGTAAATGAATCAAAAACTGATTCATCTCTTTCTTCCGAGATATTAATCAGGAAGACTTTTTGCGAGCGGTTAAAGTAGCGGTCGTAATTCATCAGTATCCGTTGCGGCAGCCGATAGGCAGCCCGTTTATTCGTAGAACATCCGGTCAAGCAGCTCCCAGTTATTCTTCTGGTGAACCGCCTTCTTACTCTGTTTTTTGAGACGACGTTGAATGTAAGTCTGAATCCGTTCCTGATCTGCCTTGCGTATCAGTACAAAGCGCCGACCGACAGCATGTTGCTCGTCATCCGGCAGGGTGCGGCGCCAGAGCAGTTCTGCAACGGCGCAGATTGGTGGCGTCCCCTTTTCAAGATCGATAAAAACCATGGCAAGATCTGATTGCTTCTCTGACTGGCTTGCGAGGTAGCGTAGCCCTCCGGCTCCAAGGTTAACTGACCCGGACGATAATTCAAGTTTCTCAACGCTGTTTTCGGTCAACATGGTCTGGTAATGTTCCCACTCGTGCCGGAAGAACGTCAGCGGAGCTGAACGGGTAAAGATTCTGAAGTCAAGAATCATATCCATACGTGGCACTTGGCTGCGTTGGTACATTTCTATCTGGTTATTTGGATGAATCACAAAATCACTGCCGGAAACCGAGAGGATAGTGCCTGAGAACTGCACACCAGTCCCATAACTTTCAGCCGTTACCTTGAAGCGCATACCCGGTTTGAGTATATGTCTCTCTCCATGATGCAGGGAATAACGGGAGTGGAGTACAAACTGTTTGTTGTCTGCTGCGGTTATGGTTGCGGAAAGGGCCTCAAAGGTGCTCTCATCCCGATCTGGCGAGGTGTTAATCAAAAAAACCTTGTGGCCCCGGGTGAAATAAGTCGTGTAGTTCATGCAACCTCCTCACGGTGATGTGCAGATACAACCCGGTTACGGCCTTGCTGCTTGGCTTGATACAGGCACTGGTCGGCCAGGTTCAACAGTTGGTCAGCAGTGGCGCCCTCAAGGGTATCAGACGGCGCTCTGGTAATGGTGCCAAAACTTGCGGAAACGCCAAGTTGTTGGTCTCTGAAGGTACAAGGTGTGTGGGCAATCAGGCTGCGCAGACGCTCGGCAACCACATTACAGCCGATCTGGTCGGTCTCCGGCAGAATCAGGACAAATTCTTCTCCACCATAGCGGGCAACCCAGTCAACTTCATGGCGAATGGTACCGGCTATGATACGGGTGCAGTGCTGCAGCACCGCATCACCTGCCTGATGTCCCCAGGTGTCATTGATTTTTTTAAAATGGTCAAGATCCATCATGATCAGTGATAAATCCCGAATATAACGGTCAGCCCGGCGGATCTCGTTTGGCAGATGCTGGTCCAGATACCCCCGATTGAATACACCGGTCAAGGCATCTCTGGTGGAGAGCTGTTTGATCTCTTCCAGGCTTTTCTGCAGGGAACTTTCAAGATCAAGAATACGCTGTGCGGTCTTCAAACGTACCATCAACTCTGCTTCATTAACCGGTTTGGTCAGGTATTCGTCGGCACCAGCCTCAAGCCCGGCAATCAGCTTGTCCTTGCCATCCTGTGAAGTAAGCAGGATCAGATAGCTGTAGGATTCTGCCGGTCTTTCACGAAAGGTGCGGCAGAATTCGACGCCATCCATTTCCGGCATAACCCAGTCGGTCAGGATAATCGGAAAATAGTTGTTACTGCAGAGTTCAAGTGCTTCTTTGCCATTTACTGCCTGACTGACCCGGTAACCTGCATCCTGCAG
>Ga0209467_1001270_pt1 | contig 23080 bp, 21 predicted proteins | sample Higcelwee11metaG_FD_187175 | JGI IMG/M metagenome (GOLD analysis project Ga0209467, IMG submission 187175) | Freshwater pond sediment microbial communities from the University of Edinburgh, under environmental carbon perturbations - High... | ecosystem: Environmental > Aquatic > Freshwater >... | reverse complement strand
GTAATGGTTTGTTTCTCAAATTCACCTATGAGTAAAGAATTGGGTATAAAACTAAAGTAAACTATTAAGTCGAAAGATTCCTTGGTTTTTGAATGTTTTATCTTTAATATTGTATTGACCAAATTTAACTCCTCGGCCTTCGCGTGAACTGTCAATATAATTTATAATATCCCCTTCTTTGTCGATGATAAATAAAAGATGGTGACCATTTTTTTGACGAATTAAATCCCCTGTTTGAACATCTTTTAATTTTATTTCTTTGGCTAATGGAGCGGAAGTTAACATATCTGCAGAAGTGCGACGGATATTAAATTCAACTTTTTTACCAATCATTTGACCATAAACAATAAGTAGTTGGCAAGCAAGTCCAGAACAGTCTATACCAATTTGGTTTTTCTTTTGAAAATTATAAAATTCTTGATTACTTAATTTGGTTAAATCAATGTTCTGTTTTTGAGCAAGTCTAATAGTTTCTGAAGCAATTTGGCGACAGTTACCTTTACCGCCTAAAACTCCCTCTTCAATTATTTTGCCATCTTGAAGTTTGTTTTTCCAATAAGGAATACCAAGATAATGTCCAATTTCTTCTTGGAGTTCTGTTAATTTAATCCTAACCATAGACCAAATATAGCTAAAATAATACCAGCTAACCAAGCTCGAGCAACAATTTTTGGTTCTTCCCAACCATGTTGTTGAAGAGTTAAATGAATTGGAGCTGCAGGAAATATTTTTCTTTTTAAATATTTTTTACTAAGTATTTGAAGAGCACTAGTTAAACCTTCAATAATAAAAGGTGAACCAACGATAATTAAAGGAACTACTTTCCCAAGTAAAAGAGCAATAACGGCAAAAGTGGCCCCAAAAGAAAGAGATCCCACGTCACCAAGCCAGATTCTGGCAGGATAAACATTAAAATATAAAAATGCTATTAAAGCTCCTAACCAAAGGGCAAGAAAAGTGGAAATAACAGTATCCATTGAGGTACTAGCCAATATCCAGAAAGCAAACAAAGCAATCATTAGAAGACCACAAGATAAGCCATCTAGACCATCAGTGATATTAAAAAAGTTAGCAAATCCGGCAATGATAATAGTTGAAATCGGAATAAATAATAAACCTAAATTAACAGCTCCTAAAAATGGAATATAAATAAAATCAATCCCTAATTGAAAATAAATCATGAAAGAAATGGCGAGGGAAATTAATAGTTGAAGAATAAGTTTATGAATCATTCTTAAACCGAAGAATCCAGTTTTTTTGAAGCCAAAAAATTTAAAAACATCATCGTATAGACCAAGTAACCCAAAACTAATAAAAGTAAAAAATAGAATTCTAATTTCTAAATCGATTCTATAGTTTGAGGAAATGAATATTTTTGAAGCTCTGAATAAAGGAATTAAAAATAAAAACAAAACACAAACAGAAACAATAATTAACAGTCCCCCACCAACTGGAGTTCCAGATTTTAGATTGTGAAATTTATCAAAAATAGGAGTTCTATTGTTCTGAAAATCAATAGTTTTTTGTTTTTGACGTTGGAATTTTAGTTTATAAAGAAGATTAATAAAAGGAACTACCAAAATACTAGTAAGTAAGAAAGAAAAAAGAAGTAGACCTAAGTATAAATGAATCATAAAGTTTAAGTTTTTATATACTCTATATTAGCACCTAAAGCACACAGACGGTCAGCTAATTTTTCATAACCACGTTCAATATATTCAACTCCGTCGATAGTTGATTGACCTTCAGCAGTTAGAGCCGCAAGAGTGGTTGAAGCTCCAGCTCGAAGATCATTAATTATAAAATTAGATGGTTTAAGTTTGTTTGGTCCATAAATTTTGACGCCATGAAAATATTCTGGTCTATCACTGGATTGATTGAATTGGTAATACTCATCTGGATTATCAACAACAGGGTTAAAAAATTTAACCTTTACTCCCATTTTTTTAAGGTTTTCGATATGTTGAAAACGAGAAGGAAAAACAGTTTCAATAACTGAACTACAACCAACAGTTTGAGTTAGAAGAATACTAAAAACAGCTTGCCAATCAGTCATAAATCCTGGTTCTGGAGAAGTTTTAATATTAATGGCGGTTAATGGTTTTACCCATTTAATATTAATTTCGTCATCACAAGATTGAACATCAGCCCCCATGGTTTTAATAGTTTCTAAAAAAGATTTAACTACTTGGGATTTAACTCTAAGGATATTAATTCGACCTTTAGTGGCTAAAGCGGCACAGGCAAAAGTAATAATTTCATTTCGATCACAAATAACAGTATGTTCGGCTTGATGTAAACCAGAAACTCCTTCAATTATAATTTGTTTTTGGTCATCTTTATTTCTGGTGATTTTAGCCCCCATGTTGTTTAACATTAAGATAAGATCGTCAATTTCTGGTTCGAGAGCGGCGTTATTAATAATAGTTTGACCTTCGGCCAAAACAGCGGTCATAAGAATAACTTCAGTAATAGTGTGAGATGGTTTTACAAAAGAATATTTAGTTCCAATAATTTTTTCACTAGTAAAAATAACTTGATTGGCTTTTTCTTCAATTTGAATGTTCATTTGGCGGAAACAATCAAAAAGTCTGTCTAAAGGACGACTGCCAAGTTTGTCTCCTCCTGGAATTGGGATAATAGCTTTTCCAGTTCGATTTAATAATGGAGCCACAAACATAAATGAAGTTCTAGATTTTTCACCAGTACCTTGAGGAACTGTGGAATTGGTTATCTTAGCAGTAGTTATTTCATAAGAGTGATCCCCTGTTTGAACAATTTCAGAACCTAAACTTTTAGCGATGCTTAAAGTAATTTTTACATCGGAAATTTGAGGAACATTAAAAAGTTTAATTGTATCTTTGGTTAATAAACTAGCAATAATTTCTTTAAAACTAGCATTTTTAGCTCCACGAATGGAAACTTCACCCTGAAGTGATTTGCCACCTGTAATAATATATCTAGACATATTTATTTAATATTTTTAATTATATTTTTAATTATACAATTACTTGATTTACCACCAGAACTCATATTGATTAAGATATCTTTTGATTTTAAATTTTGTTGGTAATAATTAATAATATCTTTTTCTATAGGTAAATAGTGTAACTTGTTTCCAATTTGATTTTGAAAGTCTTTGGCAGTAGTACGTTGATCTTTAGAAATTTCTTTTTTATAACCAATTTGACTGACCACAATCTCGGAAGCTAATTCAAAAGCAGAAGAAAAATTTTTCAAACTATCTTTATATTGAATAAAAGAAGCATGGGGTTGATAAAGAACTTTAATATTAGATTCTGGAAAGTGAAACTTGATGGCTTCTAGGGCTGATTTAACTCGATCATCTGACTGGGCAAAATCATCAAAAAATAAAATACCTTTATGGTTTCCAACTAATTCTAAACGTCTTTTAATGCCTTTAAAGGAAAAAATAGCATTTTGAATAAAATGACTTTTAATTCCTAAATAATCACTAATAGCCACAGCCGCTAAAATATTTTCAAAATTAAATTGTCCAATAAGTTTAGTATCGATTTTAATTAATCCGGTAGGAGTATGAATTAAAAGAGTGGTTAAATTGTTTTTTATTTGGATTTTTTCAATAAAATAATTAGAACTTGGAGAATTGTAAGTTATAACTTTAGAATTAGCATATAGAGCCAATTTTTTAGCGATTTCATTTTGATTATTAATTAAAATTACGCCATCTTTAGGAACTCTGAGAATTAATTCTTTGAAAGCATTAAAATTATCAAGTTCAGTGGAATAACAATCTTTATGTTCCCAATCAGCACTAGTTAGAACTAAATATTTGACCGGATAATATAGAAATTTTGCCATAGCGTCTAAACCATGAATTGATTCATCGGCTTCAGTGATTGACCAATCTGATGGTGAAAAATGAATTGAATCAAATTTATTTTTAGGATTGCCACCAATCATATAATTGGGATTTTTTTTGGCTTTTAGAAAAATCCAACTAATAAGGCTAGTGATAGTGGTTTTACCAAAACTGCCAGCAACTAAAATTGAATTTTCTTTAACTAAATTTTGAGCAATATATTCAGTGGCAGAAATAAAAGGGATATTTAGTTTTTTTATTTGTTCAAATTCTTGTTTAGTTTTTTCAAAAGAATTATATGAAGAACCAATAATGGCTAAATCAATATTTTTATCGATATTAATGGAATTAATCTTAATTTGAGCTTTTTTTAAGGTAGTACTGATAGGTGGATAAATTTTTTCTTGATCTGATCCTGTAATAGTATGGCCTTGTTTTTTTAGACTGACAGCTAAGTGAGCTGTCATAGTCCCAGCAATACCGATGATATGAATATTCATAAATTAAAAACAAAACCCAATATTTATTAAAATATTTATTAAAAATTTCATACTATAATGTTGTCCAATTATTATCTTCAAAATATTCAAAACCTGGCATGTTTCTTTTATAGAAACCATTGAATTGAGAGAAACGGCCAAGGTAACAATATTTTAAACCTAATTCTTGGCTATCGATAATTACTTGAAGAACTAGTCTAATTGGTAAATTTCCATGACTGTATTCTGGATCATAAAAAACATAAGCAATGTGACTTATGGTTTCGGTGAATAGACAAAGACTGTAGGCAATAATTTGATTGTTTTCGTTTTTCCAAACATAAATATAATTAAAAAGATGATTGGTAAAAATATTTTTAACTGAACTTATAGGAAAATCCCAACCAAGTTGTTTAATCCAATTAAATATTTGTTTTTGAACTTCTAAATTATAGTTAAATTCTTTTGAAGATATTTTTTCAAAACTAAAATTTTCAGTTTTTTTTAAAATTCGACGATTTTCAGAACTAAGTTTAAAGTTATTTAAATTTGAACGGCAACTACTGTCAAAATAAAAAAGATTAGGACTGTTTCTTTGAGGCAAAAGTCCGAGTAAATAATTTGTTTCTAAATTGTTTTTATTAGAAATATTATATTGAGGCATATTTAAAGTTTTCTAAATCTGAAGGCAGATCTAAAAGCTTCTGCTTCAGACCAAGGATATTCAGTCTTACCATTAAGTATAGTAGTTTCATGGCCCTTACCGCAAGCGATAACAGTATCGTTAGTTTGAGCTATTTTAATAGCTAAATTAAAAGCATCTTGACGATTAGGAACATTAAAATAGATGAATTTTTTCTTTGATAACTCTATAATTTTTTGAATTTGGCTATTATTTTCAATAGATTGGATTTCAAAAAACTCAGATTTTTTAGGATCAATTCCACTAATAATTTGTTTATTAATACTTTCTATTTTTTCATCTCGGGTATCATCAGAAGTGATGATAGCAATATTAGCAAATTTAGAAACCACTTCTCCCATAAAAGGTCTCTTACTTTGATCACGACCACCGGTAGCTCCAAAAATAACAATCAAATTACCAGAAGTATTTTTTTTAAGCGAAGAGAGAGTATTTTCTAAAGCAGCTGGAGTATGAGCAAAATCAATAATAGTTCTAAATTTAAAACTATTAGGAACTTCTTCTCGTCTACCACTAGTTTCAGGATATTTTTTAACGGTTTCAATTAAAATTTTAGGATCAATTTTAAGACTATCGATGATAGCTAAGGCAGTTAAAATATTGTAAGTTTGATAATAATAACTACTGTCAGTAATAATGGACAAATCATTAACCTTAAAAGTAAGAGAAGTTGGGGAAAGTTTTACTTGAGTGGCTTGAAAATCAGATTTTGTTTTTATACTATAACTTTTAATTGGTTTATTAACTTGTTTTTTAATTTGATCGAATGACTGATCGTCTTTATTAAGAATTATTTTATTGGAATATTTAAAAAGTTTGGCTTTAACATTAATATAATTTTCCATGTCTTTGAAATAATCTAAATGTTCATGAGAAGTATTGGTAATGGCCGCGACTTCAAATTGACAACCAAGAAAACGATATTGGTCTAAAGCATGAGCAGTAACTTCTAGAACTACATGAGTAACTCCTTCTTCAACCATTTTTTTGAGTAATTTTTGAATTAAAATTGGATCAGGAGAAGTCATATGAAGTTTAGTAGGATATTCATCGTTACCAATTTTGGCACCAGTAGTAGAAATTAAACCAGTTTTAAAACCAGCGTTAGTTAGAATATGGTGAAGAAGGTGACAGGTAGTAGTTTTACCATCAGTTCCAGTAATCCCTATGAGGATCAATTTTTTAGAAGGAAATTTAAAGTAAGAACTAATCAAAAAGTTTTTAGGATGGTGCCACAAAGCGTTTTTAATTTTTTGTTTAAAAGACTTAACAGATTTTTTTGACATTTTACTAAAGGTATTATAACAAATAGTTTAGTTTTAAGGCCAAATCATACCAAATAGGAGCAGCCGTGCTTGAACCCCAAGGTGATGATTTTGGATTATTAATGGTAACAATCATGGTAAATTTAGGGTTATTACAGGGAGAAAAGCCAATATACGAGGCAATAGTGGCAGAGTCGGTATAGCCACCTTTGACGGCAATTTGAGCAGTACCACTTTTGGCACAAACCTCAATACTTTTGTCTTTCATTGAAGAAACAACTCCATTTTCAACTGAATATTTTAGAATGTTTTTTATTTTATCGGTGGTATCTGTAGAAAAAACTCGATAATTTTCTGTTTTTTTATTATTAATAATTTGGTCATTTTGAGTAAAATAATTAGCAACTATAGGTTTGACTAAAACTCCATCGTTAGCAATAGTGTTGAAGGCTTGAAGCATACTAACTTGGGTAACTAAAATTCCTTGACCGAATGAAGCGGTGGCTAAATCGATTTCTGGCCAATTTTCTTTCATAGTAGCTTTAGCTTCACCTTGAAGATCAATACCAGTTTTTTGATTAAGACCAAGTTTTTTATAATATTCTAAAAAATTATTCAGACCAATTCTTTCAATAATAAAACTCATCCCAATATTGTCAGAATTTTTAATTATATCTTGGAGTGATGAATCTGGATGAGTTTCATCATTCCAATTAGTAATGGCATATTTTCCAATCTGATGAGGTTGATTACAACGAGTACAAATAAAATTAGTATCAATACTTTTTTTATCTAAACCCATAGCCACAATAATTGGTTTAAAAATTGAACCTGGCTCAAAAAGATCACTAATAGCCGGATTTTTAATAGCACTGACTGAAGCGGAAGAACTAGCAGTTATATTGGCCATAGCCAAAATAGCCCCAGTTTTAGGTTCCATAATAGTAACCGAACCAGAATCGGCGTCATATTTATTAATACCTTCACGAAGTAATTTTTCAACATAAAATTGAGCACTACGATTAATATTAGTATAAATATTACGACCATTAACAGCTTCAGAACTCCAACTTTTTTTAGTTAAAATCGTCTTTCCAGTGGCGTCTTGAGGAGCCCAAATGAATCCAGTCTTACCAGTTAATTGTTTTTGATAATAAGCTTCAAGTCCACCATAGCCAATAATGGTTCCTTGACTATTTTTAGCAACAATTCCAGTTAATTCTTTAGCCATATCCTCTTCTGGATAAAATCTTTTATCTATTTTTTCAAATTCGAGTCCACTAATTTTAAGTTGATCTTTTTGTTGGCTAGTAAAAAGAGTTGGGAAAGTTATCCATTTTTGAGAAGAATTATTTTTAAAATTATCAATATTTTTTTGATTAGTGGTAATAAAATTAGGATAAACGTTGTTTATTTGGTTAATAACGTTATTAAGGTCATCTTTAAGATTTGGTTTATAAATGGAAATTTGATAGGAAATTTGGTTTAAAACTAAAGGAAAATTGTCAGAAGAATAAATTTGACCTCTTTGAGGAGTAATTTTTTCAAGTTTGTATGTTTGTAATTTGGCTTTTTCTCTGAGTTCTGGGCCTTTGATTATTTGCCAATAAAAAAGACGACCAGTAAGAGCAATAAAGGTAAAAAAGATAGCCAAAGATAATAATTTAACTCTTTGTTTGGTTAATGACATTTAACTAAAATTTATTTTTAATAAGGGAGTAATCAGTTAAATTTAAATTTTGAGAAAGATAGTTGATTGAACTAAAAGTAGCTAGTTGTTGTTCAAAATCTTGATTAGTAATTTTTAATTGTTGATATTCAGTTTGATATTTATAGCTAAGATTATTTTGGTTAATAATTTCACTAGAGTAATAAAAAGAAAATAAAAACTGAACAAAGACAATAAAAATTGTGGCAAAAATAGAAATTCTACTTAACATTAATTTATTCTATATTATTTTGTACGATCTGAGTGTAGCTGAGCGAGACAGTGGGTTGGTTTTAGTTTCAGCAAATGAGGCTTTGGCCGCTTTTTTATTTTCGATAACAAGTTTTTGAGTACTATGATCCCGAATAAATTGTTTAACGATTCTATCTTCTCCAGAGTGGAAAGTTATTATAGCCACAACACCATCTTTTTTAACTACGTTAAGACTTTGAAAAAGAATTTTTTTAAGATTGGTTGATTCATCGTTAACATAAATTCTGAGGGCTAAAAATATTTTAGTACTAGGATCTATTTTTGATCGAAGATGATGATCATTATAATATTCACGGATAATATTGGCTAATCTGGAACCGGTAGTAATTGGAAGTTTTTGTCTTTCTCTAATTATTTTTAAAATAAGAGGTTTAGCATATTGTTCTTGAGCTAGTTTGGTAAAGATTTCAAACAATTCATCATAATCACAGGTATTAATAATATTTTCAGCTGTTAATTCTTGAGTGACTGGATCGAGTCGCATATCAAGAGATTGATCATCGTTGAAGGAAAATCCCCTACCTTGGCCAATTTGTTGACTTTGACTAAGACCTAAATCAGCAATTAAACCATCAACTTTTTGACCGATTTTTTTCTTGGCGATAGATTCTATTTCGATAAAATTAGCATGAATAGGGAAAAATTTTGATTCAAAACCAGCCGCTTTAATTCGGTCGGTGGCTAATCGAAGATTAGTGGGGTCTTGGTCAAAACCATAAACTAAGCCACCTTTTTTTAAAATTTCTAAAGTATGACCACCATGACCTAAAGTAGCATCAATGTAAATTCCATTTTCTTTAACATTTAAAGCATCAATAGTTTCAGTAGCAAGAACAGGAGTATGAAATTCCATTTATTGAATTAAATAGTCACCAACAAAAGTATTTTTATCTGATTTGGTGATGGTGGATGGTTCAATAGCAGATATTTTTCCACTACCGGTACCATTTGAAAAAATGGAATAAGCGGAAACATTTTTAATAGCAATAAAAAAATCACTTTTAGAAGTAATAGTGCCAGTAACTTTAAAACCTTCTGAATCTAGTGATATATAACCTAATTTTTTAATTTCAGCTGAGTTTTTAATATTAAAAGGAGCTTCAAATTTATAAAACTTATCGTCATCAGTGGTAAAAGTTATTGATAAAGTTCCACCAGTAATACCTTCATCATATTTATATTTACAACCGTTGGTACAACTTTCACTACCTAAAAGTAATTTCTTTTCAAAACTAGTGCCACTAATTTTTTGAGTGCCATTAACTCCTTTTTCCATTTCTAAACCTTCATCTTCAGCAGTGTAAATTAGTTCATATTCAGCATTGGTAATTTTTGAAGGAATATTATTAACTTTTAAAGTTAATTCATGACCGTCAGTTCTAGGGATAAGAGCAACATAAGGTTTTTCAGTATTTGATAATTCCATTTCCACAATAGTTTGTTTATTAGTTTTAACTGGAGTAGTGACTGTTTTCTTTTTACCACAACCAGAAAATAAAACTGATGAACAAATAACTAAAGCGACGAGGATTAAATTCTTTTTATTCATATTATTTATTTAACTGTTTTTCTAACCAACTGTCAACTTCATCAGAGTTAATTCTGACTTGTTCCATGGTGTCACGATCACGAATACTGACAGTATTATCTTCTAAAGTTTGATAATCGACAACTAAACACCAAGGAGTTCCAATTTCATCTTGGCGGCGATATTTTTTACCAATATTACTACTATCGTCCCAATCAACACTGTATTTAGTATTTAGTATTTGGTATATAGCCTCGGCTTTATCGATTAATTCTGGTTTGTTAGAAGCAAGTGGAATAATTGCCATTTTATAAGCAGCAATTTGAGGTTTAATCTTTAAAACAGTCCTAATATCACCTGATTCAGTTTTTTCTTCTTTATAGGCGTCTAAAAGCATGAAAAAGAAGCTTCTATCGACACCACCAGAACATTCAGTAATATGAGGTAAATATTTTTCATGAGTGACTGGATCTAGATAAGTTAAATCTTGACCACTAAATTTGGAATGTTGAGTTAAATCATAATCACTTCGCCAATGAATTCCTTCCATTTCCGCCCAACCCCATGGGGCATTGTATTCAATATCGAAAGCTTTTTTAGCATAAAAAGCTAATTCATCTGCTTCGTGTTGTCTAAATCTTAAATTTTCTGGATTATTAAAAACCTTTTGATACCAAGCCATACGATTGGTTTTCCAATATTCGTACCATTTTTCCATTTCGGATGGATGGACAAAATATTGAATATCCCATTGTTCAAATTCTCGAGTACGATATAAAAAGTTTTTTGGAGTAATTTCATTTCGGAAAGCTTTTCCGATTTGAGCAATTCCAAAAGGAATTTTGACTCGGCAGGAATCGACAATATTTTTAAAATCTAAATAAATAGTTTGACATGCTTCCCCTCTTAGATAAGCATGTTGTTTTTCACCTTCAATAACACCAATTTCAGTTTCAAATAAAATGTTGTATTTTCGACCTTCAGTAAATTCACCACCACATTCTGGACATTTGGATGGATCATCTAAAAGATCAGGGCGAAATCTTTTATGACATTTTTTACATTCAACCATAGTATCGGCAAAATTTTTGACATGACCTGAAGCTTCCCAAACTTTTGGATGAGTAATAATCGAACCATCGATATTAACCACATCACGACGTTTAGTAACATTATCTTTTAACCAAAGGTTCTTCCAATTCATTTTCATTAATGATCCAACAGGACCATAATCATAAAAACCTTGAACACCGCCATAGATTTCTGAATTTTGAAAAATTATTCCACGTCTTTTACAAAGACTGATTATTTTACTAACTGTTTCGTTTTGGTTTTTTTCTGCCATGGAATATTATAACCTGAGATTACTTAAAAAGCTTATTTATTAAAAATATTTTTTATATGACATTTAAATTAAATTATAAGTTATAATTCCCTTATGACTACAATTTGGGGCGTAGAACACGGTGTTTCTGAAAATTGCCGGTTTAGCGGTAGCGTTTTGCCAAGTCCTGAACTAATAAAAAGTATCAATGATTTACCAAATGGTTCTTTGGTTGGAATTGAACCTTTACCTGTAAATGAATATGGAAAAGTGACAAGTGAAGTTAATAATAGTCCTATTTTAGTTGGAACATTATATGAAACACAATTATCACCACGACAAAGGATTATTTTTGATCCTTCTTATAAAGAATATTTTAAAGAAATAATAGATGTTTGTAATGAAAAAGAACATAATATTGTACATTTGGAAGATAGAAAAACCTTTATGGATTATGTTAGAGTTTCTGCTGAAATAGGTTATTTATCTAAAATAAAATATTTTGAGAGAAGAAATTTAGATATTGAAAAAATGTATTTCACAAAGTGTGTTGATTTAAATTATTTGTATGCAATTAAAAGAAGTAAAGAAATTTTAAAAAAGATTAATAGTTCTAATTTAGATTTGGTTATTGTTGGTGGTGGACATAGTGATTCTTTTGTTAGAAAAAAGTTATTAAAAAACATGTCTATCGACAATTATCGAAGGGAAAAGCTTGAAATGGTTAATGAACTTGAAGAAAATGAATATGATCTTACTAGTTACATACCAGTAACAATAGAAGTTCCAAGAATTGATTTACCACATTTTTTAGAGACGGATTCAGATGGAATTGTCTTATCTGAAGAATTAATAATTAGAAAAAAAAGAAGTATTTCTAAAGGAAGAATTACAACTGAAAAACCAGATTATATTGGAACTTGGGATATGGCTATTAGGGCAAGAGGACTCTTTGAATTGTTTATTGAAAAAAGAAATGGCGAAATAATTGAAGGAAGGATAGAAGATACATTTGGAACTGCTCATTTTAATGGTTTTGTTAATGAAAAAAATCTTTTATTAACAAAAAAATATGACTCTAAAAAATCAGATAAAGATGCTTACTATCAACCTTTAATATACAAGGCTGATTTAGTTGGTGAACAATATAAAGGAAGTTATTTTGATGAAGATTCATCTAGACAATTAGGTATGTTTAAAATGAGAAAATTCACTACTTAAAAAGCTTATTACTTTCTAGGGGTTTTTCGATGATAGATTCAAAAAATTTTTTAATTAGTTGTTGAGCGGTTCGATAATCCTGTTGTTCGTAATACTTTTCAATTTCTTCTGGAACACCAAAACCTAAAACTTCTAAAAAAAGAATTTCATTTTTAATATATGAACCAAATTTGTTTTGATTAATGGAATCAATAATATTTTTGGAAATATCAAAAACTTTATCGATATGTTGATTTTCAGCCATCAAACGATTGAGGATTTCTAAAAAATAAAACAAGAGATTGATTTGAGTTAAAGATTTATCTTGCAATAAAAATGGATTAAGGTTTTGGCTTTCAGACAGCCAAAAAAAATCATTTTTACAATAAATTTGAGCTTTAATTAAATTACCTAATTGGAGGTTTCCCAATCGACTACTTTTAATATTTTTAGCTCCTTTAGCCAAAACAACAATCTTACCTTCTTTGGGAGTTAAAAGAGTTATCAGTAAATCAGTTTCCTTAATTGTTTTTTTATTAATGACAAGTCCAAGTGTGCTTTTATATTTGTCCATTAAAGAGATAGGCGGATAGTTTTATCAGCTACCCAACTAAAGGTTTCTTGTTCTTTTCCATTAACAGTCAGTTGATAGTCAACCGCTTTAGTGCCAGGTTGTTTTTGAAGTAGAAGAGTGTAATTTTTACTGGCTGGAATTGAAGAAACATATTCAACTGATGTTTTTAAACTAGATTTAGCTTGAAGAGGATATTTGTTTCCATAAAATCCTTCAAAGACTTGTTTACCTAATTCTTCATATTTAACTGGTTCAACTTCAGAACCAGTCATTTTGGTAAGAGTTGATCCAACTGGAACAAAGAATCTAAACCAATCACGATAATTAGCGGCATTTAAACACAAACCACCTTTTTCCAAATTACAATTTGAAGCGGCAGTTGGATTAGTATAGGTAATACTAATTTTGTGATTAACTTTACCGTTTTTAGTAGTAATTTCGTGTTTAATTTTTTGGGTAATAAAAAGATTCGATTTAGCACTAGCCATATTGGCGTCATTCAAATGGAAATAATCAATATTACTATCTGTTTGAACAATTGTTCCGGCAATATTAGCCAATTCACCGGCTTTTTGCATTTCCTCATCTTTAAAATAAAACATAATATGTTTTTGATTAACGTTGGTAAAGAAAGCAGTCATCAATGGTCCCATTTTACTTTTTTCAGAACCCATAGCGTTTGATAAAAGAGAATTCATTAATGGGCCTAAGAAACCTTTACGATTAGTATCGATAAAACTTTTTGGTTTATCAGCTAATTCTTCAAGTTGATAAATTATTTGAGGACAGCCGTCACAACGATTATCAGGTTCGGCAGAAAAATTACCAAAACCACTAACCCCAACTTGACCTAAAACTTTAACCATATCAACCAAGACATCTAAGTCTAGGGAAATAATAGCGTCAACTTTGGTATTTTTATTAACCTTTTCATAGTTTTCTAAAAATAATTTTATACTGGTTGGAAAATCTGGAGAAATATTCATGTCGCGAACATTATAATAAGGAACATTGATATGATAGGCCTTAATTGGACGTGGGGCTGGAATTGTACTGTTAATTTGAGAATCGAGAGCATAGATATCACTTGAAGCCAGAGGAGTAATTTTTCCATTATCAATTTTAATTAATCCGTAAGCTGTCCAAAATCCACCAGTAGGTCGTAATTCGGCATTATTTTGGAAGATTAATAAGTAATTACGAGGAGAGTCTTTACCTAAAAGCCAAGAAGTTTTTGACAAAATTGGTTGACCATTTTTGACTAAAGTATGAATTTGAGAAACCATTTCATCGGCTTTATTTAGGTTAGATTTAATAGCAATACCTTTAAATTCTTCTGGATAACGATTAGGATCAATTTTATTTAGAGAAGTTTCAATCTTAGAAAGTTTTTGTTCTAAAGTATCCATATAAGGAACAAGACTTTCGACTGATTGAGTTAAAAAGGAGATGCGATCTTGAGTGGTTTCTTCACCACTAGTAGCAGCGCCTTTAACACCTAAAAAGTCTTTATATGGTTCGATGGCTTGAATAACTATTTCACCAGCATCAATGCTTTCTTTACCAATACTGATTAATTCAGATCCATCTTGATAATAGTTTTTGGTAACTGGAATAATTTTTACATAAGCAAATTTTTTATAAGTTGATTCAACTAATTTAAGTTGGGATTTAGTAACAGTTAATTCTGATTTTATTTTGTCCAAATCTTTATCAGCAATAGCTTGTTGAATAACTGGAACTTCTTTTTTAAGAGTTTCTAATTGTTTTTTGAGTTTAGTACCAGGAACAATAATAAAAAAGAAACAAATAATAAAAAGAACAGAGAGAATTATAAGAATCACCGAAGCAATCTTAAGAGTTTTCTTTTTGTCAAATTTAATTTTCTTAAATTTAAAACTAAGAGGTTTTTTTGGTGTTGAGGTTTCAACGGAGTTAATAGGTTTAGTGGTTAATTGATCCATGGCTTAATTTTAAACTAAAATTACCAACGTGACAACATTGACATTGGAGTTTTGAAAATAATGACAATTTCGTTTACGAAGGATTGGTGACGAATGTAGGCTGAATCCATTTCAGCTCTTTGTTCAAAAGATATATCGTTTCGTCCAGACGTTTGCCAAACTCCAGTGATTCCTGGTTTAGCAGATCTAATATCGTCGATTAGATGTTTAGTGTGAGGAAATTTAGCTTCATATTCTTTTAATTCTTCTTCACGGTAGGCTCTTGGTCCAACTAAGCTCATATCCCCTTTTAAAACGTTAATTAATTGAGGAAATTCATCGATAGTTAAAGATCTTATTTTTTTACCAATTGGAGTAATTCGAGGATCTTCATTCATAGGTAATTTCCAACCAGAATCTTTATATTTTTTCCATAGTTCAGGATAATTATCTTTTAATCTTTTGTCATTATCGCCACAATACATAGAACGAAATTTATACATCCAAAATTCTTGACTACCCTTTCCAACTCTTTTTTGTTTAAAAAATATTGGGCCAGTTGAAGTTACTTTAACTAAAATCATAGTGACAACTATAATTGGAGAAAAAATAATTAAAAGAATTAAGGAACCAATAATATCAATGGTTCTTTTGAAGATTTTAAAAGTAATTTTTTTCATTTGTTGCCTAAAAAATAGATTTTATATTTCTTATGTTTCACCATCAAGCTTACTAAATCACGAACATTAAAACTAGAGTCTAAATCGCAAACTAAAAGAGCATCTTCAGTGTCGATAATAGCTAGATTTTTAACTCCAACTAAACCAATTAACTTTTTATCTGTTCCAGAAACTAAACAATTACTAGAATCAGTACTAAGAATTTGGGTTTTGGAGTTGAGAGTAATATTTTTATTGTCTTTCTTGGAAAGAGTGGTAAAAATAGCATTCCATTCCCCAACATCACTCCAATCAAAGGAAGCTGTAATCATGGCCATTTTGGTGGATTTTTCCGAAATAGCTCGATCGATAGATAGTTCTGGAGCTTGTTTGTAAATACTCTTAATTTTTTGAGGTTGGTTTAAATTTTTTTCTAAATCTTGATAGATTAAATGATATTCTGGTTGTAATTCTTTAAATTCATTAATTAAAGTATTAATGGAAAAAGTGTAAATACCAGAATTCCAGTAAGAATTATTTTTAATTAATTCAATAGCCAATTCAACCGGTGGTTTTTCAATAAAAGATTCAATTGGATAACAATTATCGACAATTTTTTTTGGTTTTATATAACCATAAGCAGGATTAGGACTAGTTGGTTTAATTCCAATGGTAACAATACTGTCATGATTGTAGGCAATATTTCTGGCTTTAATTAAATCATTCTTAAATTTATTTACACTTTTAATGTAATGATCTGAAGGTAGAGTGGTAATAATAGCAGTAGGATCCAATTGTTTTATTTTAGTGGTGGCATAAAGAATAGCCAGAGCAGTATTTTTTTTTTCTGGTTCAGTAATAATGTTTTTACTAATGCCAAACTTTTGAGCAATTTTAATTATTTTTTGAAGATAATTATCATTACTGACAATGAAAATATTTTTTGGATCAACGACTCTTTCGGCTCGTTTTATGGTTTGTTCTAAAAGTGAATCTTTACCAAAAAAAGATAAAAACTGTTTAGGATTTTGTTTTCGAGAAAGTGGCCAAAGTCGAGGACCAGTACCACCACAGAGGACAAAAATATAATGATTTATTGTTGTTTGAGCCATAGGGAATTAACTTCGTTTTTAAAGTTTAACATAAAATTTTGACGAGAAAATTTAAGAGCATTTTGACGACAAATATTTTTAGAAAATTTATGCTGATCAAATTTTTTAATAGCAGCAACTAATGATTTAACTGTTTGATGATTAAAGAAAATTCCAGTTTTATTATCAATAACAGTTTCAGTAAGACCGCCTATTTTTAGGGCAATAACTGGTTTACCACAAGCTTGGGCTTCAACTGGAGTTAAACCGAAATCCTCTATTTGAGGACAAATTAAGCCCAAACAATTTTGATAAAGATTTAATAATTTTTGATTATCAACAAAACCTAATAATTTAAGATTAGGATCATTTAAATTAGAAATTATTTTATTAAGACGAGAATAATCTCGACCAGTCCCAACAATATAAAGTTTTTTGTGAAGTTGATGACAAGCATTAATGGCAATGTCGATTTTTTTATGGGTGACTAATCGAGAGACAATTAAAAAATAATCATTGTTATTTTTTTGAGTAGTTGGAATAAAAAAAGAAGTGTCGACACCAGGATTAATAATTTTAGCGTCTCGATGATAACTATTTTTAATTCGTTGTTGAACAGTTTTGGAATTACAAAAAAGATAATCTGGTCTTCGACTGTAAAAAAGATCTAATTTTTTATATAAATAAAAAAGTGGTTTTAAAATCTTAAATTGAGGAGGTGTTTGATAAACATAACGATTGATATTGTGAAAATAGCAAATGTATTTTGTTTTTTTAGGAATATTTAAACCATGACCAATAATTTGAGTGGTGGAAATAACAATATCATATTTGGAAAAATCGAATTGTTTTATGGCTAATGGATAAAATGGTGTTTGAAAAAGAGAATTTTTTTTAAAAAAAGGAATTTTGTTTATAAATGAGGTAATAATTTTGGTATTTTTAGGAAGCCAGTCTGTTTTTTTTGGATCGTAAGCCAAAGTGTAAATTGGTGCATTAGGATAAAGTTTAATTAAATCGAGTAAAACTTTTTCGGCACCACCCCATTGGTTGAGCCAATCATAGAATAAAGCAACTTTTAATTTCAATTAATAATTAAGAATTAATAATTAAGAGTATTTTTGTAAACACTCAGAGTTTCTTTGGCGGTTTTGGACCAGGAATATTTTTTTAATTGTTGTTGACCTAGATTAATTAGTTTTTGACGAAGATCTAAATTATCCTTAAGTTCATTTATTTTTTTGACCAAATCTTTGCTATTGTTTGGATCAAAATAAAGAACAGATTTTTCATAAATTTCTGGTAAACAACTAGAGTTAGAAGAAATAACTGGACAATTTAGGGCCATGGCTTCAAGACCGGTTAAACTAAAACCTTCCATTAAAGATGGATGGACTAAAGCTAGAGCTTGTTGGTAAACATTTTTAAATTCTTTGTCATCTAAATATCCTAAAAATTCAACTTGGTTTTTAATTCCCATATGAGAAATTTGTCTTTTTAACTTATCACTAAAAAAACTTCTAGCGCAAATAATTTTGAGACTAATTTTAGGTAATTCTTTTAAGGCTTCTAAAATAACTTTAATATTTTTGTGAGTATATAAATTACCAGTATAAATGATGTAATCTTTTGGGATCGTCGATTTTTGATCGTTGATCGTTGATAAAAAAGTTGGATCGACAGCTTCATGAGTAGTAACTACTTGAGAAGGATTTAATTTAAATTTTTCAATTAAATATTTTCGCCAAAAATTACTAGGAACAATAATTTGGTTTCTTTTAACAATAATTCTAATCAAAAGAAGATAACCTAAATGTTTAATACCATATAAAAATTGATTCTTAGTAGTAGTGTCTTTACCAGTAAAAAAATGTTTAATTAAATCATGGATAGTAACAACTGATTTTTTAAAATAAAGAATGGGTTTGTTGAAATGAGTGAAATGGACTAAATCAGGACTAAGACGATATAAAATAAAAGGTAAAAAAAGTTGTTCTTGAACTGAATAGTGTTGAATGTTGGTGGCCACATAATTAAAGTTGTCACCTAAATCTTTTTTAATGTCTTCTAAAAGATTTTTATAGACAATTAAAGTAAATTTATATTTTTTAAAATCGGGAAGATGAACTAAGGCCTTTAAAAGATTTTTAGTATAACGACCAATGCCGGTATGTTTTGGGCCATAAAGTCGAGCATCAATAACGATATGTTGTTTTTTTATCATAAATATTTGGCTTTGAAGACTCTTTTTATTTCTAATAAATTAATTCCAAACATAACTAATCCCCTAGTGATGGGAGAATAATTTTTAAATAAATTTTCTTGGTAAAAAATTCTCATGGCTTGAGTACTAGCTTTAGCGACTTTAACTTTAGTAACTCGAGAAGCTTTAGATAAATGTTTACTCTTACTAATTAATCCAGAGGAAACTCCTTGAAAATGAGTGATTTTACAATTTGGATTAAACCATAAATTAAAATGATGTTGTTTTATTTGATAGCAGAAATCTAAATCTTCACCGTAGAAAAAATATTTTTCATTCCACCATTTAACTTTGTCACCGACGAATTTTTTGACCATTAAAAAAGCTCCAACACAAGCATCAATTTGATGAGGAATATTAGTGTCTAAATTGCCCATAAAATATCCAGAAAATACTTTTGAATGAGGAAATAATTTTGATAGACCACTAAAATAACATAAAGCATTCCAAGGAGTTGGAAAACCACGATGACATTCTGGTTGCATTTTGCCGGTAAGAGCTAAATCTATTTGACAAGTAGCAGCATCAACTTTTGAGTTTTTATCAAAAAATTCAATCATATTTTTGAAAGTATTTTTTTGAACAAGAGTGTCAGGATTTAAAAATAAAACAAATCTAGTAGTTGAATTAATTTCTTTTAAACCTTGATTGTTTCCATGAGCGAATCCTAGATTAGTATTTAGTATTAAGTATTTAGTATTAAGTATGTTTGATTTTTTGGCTAGATCAATGCTGTTATCAGTGGAAGAATTATCAACCACAATAACTTCATATTGATAATTACCAATATCTGATTTATTAATACTTTCGAGACATTTTTTAAGATAGTCGGCTGAATTATAATTAAGAATAATAATTGAAAGGTCCATTTTTTATTTTTTATTCGTAATTTTTTGATAAATTTGGTTTAAACCATCAACACTACCTTGATAAGAATATTTTTTACTAATTAGAATGTTGGCTTCATTTCCCATAGTAGTTCTTTTTTTATCATCTTTTAAAAGATTAATAGTATTAATGGCAACTTGATCGTAATCACAGATAATAGATTGTTTAAAATTTTCAATTTTAATTCCACCCATACCTTCTGGAGTAGTAATTATTGGTAAACGACAAGCCATGGCTTCTAAAAATTTATTACGAGTACCACCACCACTACCCATTGGAGCCACAAGGGCCCAACAATATTGATAATAATACATTGGATCTTTAGCCTGACCATCAAGATCAGCTTCTTCAACTATAACGTCTTTGGAACGATAATGAGCGTAATAATCTGGAGCATGACGACCAATAATGTAAAACTTACATTCAGGAATGGCTTTTTTAATAGCTGGCCAAGCATCTTTAATAATCATTTCGACAGATTCACGATTTTGCATCCATTTCATATTTGAAACTCCAAAAAGAATTGAAGGAAACTTACTTTTGACGGTTTTTGCAGCTGATTCAAAAAATTTATTATCAACACCATTTTGAAAAAGTTCGATATCTTTACGTTTGGTAATTCTAGAAATTAATTCTTGGTCTTCTTGGGCAAAAGCAACAACAGTATGAGTATTTTTCCAATAATAAGTTTCCCAATATTTTAGTTTTAAAACATCTACCCATAAAAATGGTTTGAGTAATTTTTTCCAACCAGTGACGGTTTCAACATAGTGTTTATAGACTCCATATTCAACTGTTAGATCGACAAGAACAATTGGAACTTTGGTTTTAGGAATGTTTGGCATTGGATAAAAACAATCGCAGTGAATAAGGTCAAAAGAGTTGCTGTCTAATTCATTTTGAATGGCCTGGCGAAAATTCTTATTAATATGTTTCATGACCAAAAATGGATATGGACTAAATCCAGTCATTAAAACTTTTTTTGGATCCCAAGTTTTGCCTCGTTTAACGACAACAACTTTGGAACAATATTGTTTAATATCATCTAAACCTTCCTCATCTGGACTAAGACAAATAAGAGTAATGTCGTTATCTGGAGATAAATATTTGATGGAATAAAAGGAACTATTTTGACCACCAGATTGTGACAATCTAGGAATATAAGGAGTAATCATCAAAATTTTTCTTTTAGCACTATTTTTTTTCATATTATTTTTCCTTTAAAGTTAATGATTGATAATAAAAAGCCATCATAATCCAAAATAAATAAGCTGTTTTTGAAGCTTCAAAAACATCTATAAAAATAGCATTAGCCAAAGTTGTTAATAATCCACCAAGAAAGATGATAGATATTGGATCGTAGATGTTTTTTTGTTTTCTAAATATTACAGGAATAGTTTTGATAATAAAAAATAATTGGATAGCCATAAAAGAAACAAATGAGAATAATCCCCCTTCACCAAGAAGTCTTAAATAATCATTATCAGTGGCAAGACTAATTGAACCAAGTCCAGTCCCAGTTAAAGGATTTTTCTTAAAGGCATTGATGGCTCTTGGCCATTCAACATTAAATCTAATTTCTCCAGAACGAGCTACACCACTATCAGCATCGATGGTGTAATTTTCAGCAACTGGACCATGTCTAACAATAGTTGGGGTTGGAGTTATTTTGGTACCAATTGCAATAGGAGCTTTGGTTGGAGTTGGAGTAATGGCAATAGAAGGGATAGCAGTAGGAGTAACCGAATGATTGTTGTTTATTTGGTTTTTAAAAGCAGGAATGGTGGCTAATAAACGTTGGCTTAAATCTTTGGAGTTAAACATACTAAAAACAACTAAAACAGTAACTGGAACTATCCAAAAATATTTTTTAAGTAAGAAAAAAGTAAGAACAGCCCCACCCCAAAAAGCGAATATGGAAACTCGAGAAGCAGTAAAAGTTAAAATTTGAAATGAAGGAATCCAAACTAATAAACTAAAAAGTTTTAGCCATTTATTTTTGGAAATTAAAAAAACAGCAGCAATAACAATTAAAGCTACACTTAAAAAAGCAGCTAAGTCATAATGACCAGCAAAAGTAGAATTAACTCGAGTCCAAACATCCATTTGAAGTAGTTGGCCTTTGGAAAATTCAGAATTCATAGTGGAAATTACTGGAAATTTTAGGTATTTTTGACCATAACCATAAAAAGAAACTAGGGCGGTAGAAATTAGCAAAAAGACATAAGCAAAAGAAAAATCAAATTTAGATTTAATAGAATTTAGAGCAATGAAGAAAAGGGAGATGTATTCGAAACGACGTAAAAGATGAAGTCCTAAAAGACTAACTGGATCAGTTTGATAAACCAAAACAGCGGTTATAAAACTAGCAATTATGGATAAAAAATAAACCATAAATAAACTAGTAATTTTGGTTTTAAAAACAGGAAGTTTGTTTTTTAGTTGATAGATTACCCAAGCTAAAATGGCGATAGCAACTACAATATCATCAATACGAATAGCAACATAAGTACCATCAACACTAGTTAGAGGAAATTTAGGATATAAAGGAATAAATAAAATAAGAACAGCAATTATTGGACGAAAAATGTTTAGATTTATTTTTTTGAACATATTTGAAGGTAAATACTAGCGCGTTGACGCTGACCTAATATAGAGTATATAACAGCTCGGCTAAAGGCATTGATTTTAATTAAAAATTTAACGATGTTTGTTTGCCATTTTGGTTTGTGTTTTTTAAAAAAAGCAATAATGCCTTGGTATTCATTAAAAATTGGATCAACCTTGCTAACAGCCGAAGCGCCACCAAGATGAATAATTTGAGGTCCGATTAAATACCAAGTTTGAAATTTAGGAAAAAACTTTTTAATACGATAAGACAATTCAACTTCTTCACCATACATAAAATAACTTTCATCAAAACCGTTAGTTTTATCTAAATGAGATTTACGAATTAACATAAAAGCTCCAGTTACCCAATCTTGTTGGTGATCTTTTAAATAAAATTTATCATGGGTGTAAAAGGTGGGAGTGTGAGGATGAATTGGTTTAGATATTTTGTTTAAAAAAGGTAAATCGTCGATATTAAAACACCAAGCAAAAACATTTGAAAGACTTGGAAAATAACCGCCGGAAGCTTGAATAGTTTTGTCTTTATTTAGAAGTTGAGCAGTGCAAACAGAAGCTTCTGGGTGAGAAGCTAACCAATCTAAACTTTGACTGATGGCAGAGTGAAGAATTAAAGTATCAGAATTTAATAATAAAATATAATTACCTTTGGCTATTTTTAAACCTTGATTATTGGCTTTACCAAAACCAGAATTATCTTTATTTTTAAT
>Ga0209467_1001269_pt1 | contig 23124 bp, 14 predicted proteins | sample Higcelwee11metaG_FD_187175 | JGI IMG/M metagenome (GOLD analysis project Ga0209467, IMG submission 187175) | Freshwater pond sediment microbial communities from the University of Edinburgh, under environmental carbon perturbations - High... | ecosystem: Environmental > Aquatic > Freshwater >... | reverse complement strand
AGACGGCTGGTTAGGAAGAAGAATCCGGAAGAAGTTATCGCAGGCGATGACAGCGCATGCTGTGTCTCCGAAAGGAAGAAAATCGGGAAATTTACGTTTTAGGCTTGACAAAGGAACTCATAGAAGGAAGGACTGAAACCATGACCAAGGCAAAAGTAGCATTCTGGATCGAGGAAGTAAAGGAGCTTTTCGCGAACAACGGCGACGGGATGAAGGAGCTGATCCGCGCGGCGTTGCAGGAGGTGCTGAAGTCGGAGATGGACGACACGCTGGGCGCCGGCCCCTACGAACGCAACTCCGAGCGGCGCGGTCATCGCTCCGGTTACTACGAGAGGAGCTTGGTGACGCGCATGGGGAAGATCGAGCTGCGGGTTCCCCGCGATCGCGACGGGCAGTTCAGCACTAGCCTTTTCGAGAGGTACCAACGGAGCGAGAAGGCGTTGATGGAGGCGATGATGGAGATGTACCTGCAGGGCGTCTCGACGCGGAAAGTCTCGAAGATAACCGAGGAGCTCCGCGGGACTAGCTTCAGCGCGGCCACCGTGAGCGAGCTCAACTCCCGACTGGACGGGGCGTTGGCGAAGTTCGCGGCGCGGCGCCTGGAGGAGTAGTACCCCTATGTGATCCTCGACGCCCGCCACGAGAAAGTCCGCGTCGACGGGACGGTCCAAAGCCAGGCCGTCCTCGTGGCTCTGGGCGTGAACTGGGACGGGCGGAGGGAGGTGCTGTCGGTGGAGCTGGCCAACCGCGAGAGCTCCAGCTCCTGGAAGGACTTCCTGCTGAAGCTCAAGGGGCGCGGCCTCTCCGGCGTGGAATACGTGGTGAGCGACGACCATCCGGGGCTCAAGCGGGTGATTTGCGAGGTCCTGCGCGAGGCCACTTGGCAACGCTGCTACGTCCACTTCCTGAGGAACGCCCTGGACATGCTGACCCGGAAGTGCGCCCCGGATTGCCTGGCCGAGCCGCGCTGGCTCCACGACCGCAGGACGCTGGAGGAGGTGAGGCGCGACTTTGCCGCATGGCTGGCGAAATGGCAGGGCAAATACCCCAAGCTCTGCGACTGGGCGGAGGAGAACATCGAGGAGACGCTGAGCTTCTACAAGCTCCCGCTGGCCCACCGGAAGCACCTGAAGTCGACCAACATGCTCGAGCGCCTCAACGAGGAGCTCAAGCGGCGGACGCACGTCGTGAGGATCTTCCCCAACGAGGACAGTTGTCTGCGCCTCGTCCGCGCCCTCGCCGCGGAGACCCACGAGGAGTGGATGGAGGCCACCCGCTACTTGAACATGAACGAATTGAAGGAGCACAAGAAGCAAATGTTGCTGGGCGTGGCCGCGGCGGCCTGACGTTCACCGCCCCCAGGCGGGGAAATTCCATTTCCCCGCCCATAACCAGCTCTTCCGGGCGGGTTCATGGAGCGGTCAAGGCCAGAACGGAATAAAAGGGAGCGCAGCGACCGGTTATGCCGGCTCTGGCCTTGACCGCGAAATGGTTCCGCCCGAGGACCGCCGTACGGGGATGAGCCTCGCAGGATTACGGGAGATCAAAAAAAGTGTGACCTCTGAAAGTGCACAACTTGACAAACACAACCCTCTTCCGTAGAATTTGTGGGTGACCCGGGCATGAAAAACAACAGGTTCGAGAGGCAGTCAAGGTCGCGATCCGGCATAACCGGTCGCTGCGCTCCCTTTTATTCCGCTCGCGCCCCTGACAACCTCTCGAACCTGTTCGAGGCACGGCGTTGCCGGTTCCGGGGAAGAAATGAATTTCTTCACCGGAACCCTTTGCTGGAAGCGCATGAAAAAGCATAGTCATTTTGCCGTCATATCCGCATGTTCCCCCGTCACTTTTTCTGAACAGATTCGCTCACGCTAAAATTCAGGCTGAACGACCCACAGGTTTTGCGATAGAGGCGGATTTTGTTCTCCGTTCCCCCTGCTTCTTGCTCGATGTTTTTTGGGCTTCCGAAACATAGCTCGGCAGGAGCTCTATAGTCAAGTCGCTGATGCGGTCTTTTTTGATTGTAGAACTCAAAATACCTGCCCAAGCCTTCATGCTCCTGCCGTCATGGGTGTTCTGGAACGTAGGCGCCCACCGCCCTGAGCGCGCCACGCAGGATTTCCGGCTTTACGTGCCGCGACGACACGCCAGTCGCCGCGGCGAGCGCGGCCGCCATGCCCGCCGCCTGCCCCGTGATATAGCAACCGGGCATCACCCGTAGCGAACCTTGGAGGTACCGGTCGGAGCTGACGCAGCGCCCCGCCACAAGGACGTTCGAGAGGCCTTTCGGAATGAGACTCCGATAGGGGATGCCATAGGTCTCGCCCGCCTCGTAACGCAGCGCCTGGAAATCCTCCTCGAACTTCTTCGCGTCCGCCTGGTTCGGCGTCGCGGCGTGGAGATCCACGGGATAGCCAAAGCGGCCGATCTCGTCGACGAAGACGGCCCGCCGCTTGAAGTCCTCCAGGCAAAGGACGTAGTCGCCGACGATCCGCCGCGTCTCCCTGACGCCAAGGAGCGAGCCCGTCGCCGCCAGTTCCATGCGCTCATAACCTTTCAGGTATTCCTTGTAGAACCGCGCGTACTCAATGAGGAGCTTGCGCCCGTGGATTAGCGCCTGGGTCAACGACCGCTCGTCCGTCCCGTCGACGCCGAAGGTGTGGCCGATGTTGCCATGGCCAAGGCGTTCGCCGGCGGGGTACATCCCGGGAAGGTGCGGGTCCTCCACGGTGAACACCTTGTCCTTGAAGGCCTTGGGGAGATGGGCGGACTGCCCCCAGATGCCATGTCCGGCGGCGTCCGCCGCTTCCCAGTCGATGTTGCTCCATACGCTGCAAAGGGTGCCGGGTTGCATGCGCCCGGCGGCGTCGCCTTTCTCGAAGGGCGCGCCCGCCATGGCGCAGAGATCGCCATCGCCAGTGCAATCGATGAAGTTTTTGGCCTTGACGGCGAAAACGCCGCTTTTCGCCGCGCACAGCACATGTTGGACGACGCCATCGGCGACGAGGGCGTCGACAAGGGTGGTGTGGAACGTGAAATCCGCTCCGGCGTTTACGAGCATCTCCTCGTAGACCCGTTTCAGCGTCTCCGGCTTGAAGCACATCGTGACAAAGGGGTTTTCCTTGCTCAAGCCCGGCGCCAAACCGCCAGCGGCGTCAAGGCGCCCGACGACCTCGGACCCGACACCCGACGCGACGAAGTTCTTCCCGTCGGTGAGGGCGCAAAACATGCCGAGCGCGCCCGCCGTCCCCATGCCGCCAAGACACGACTGCCCTTCCGCCAAAAAAACCTTCGCGCCTTTTCTGGCGGCGGTCGCGGCCGCCGCAATTCCGGCGGGACCGCCCCCGGCGACAAAGACGTCAACCTCATATTTAACGGGAACGGCCTTGTGATACACTATGGCTTTCATGCTCACTCAATCCTCATGCCGTTTGTTATCGCTGTGGCGCAACGCTTTGGCCGCTTCGGTCTTGGTGCACCACTCCGGGTCGGAGGACGCCTTCGCGAGCGCCGGGACGCTCGACGCGTCGCCAATCAGTCCGAGGGCCTTGCAGGCCGCGGCGCGGACAGTGTAGTCCTCGTCCTGGGACACCGCGTGACGGTGGAGCGACGGCAGGGCCGGAGCCGCCGCCGCGCCCATCTGCCCGAGAGCTAGGCAAAGGGCCTGTTTGAGTCGCCCGCGCCGTCGCCAGCACTCCAAGGCCTCCTTCGTCACGCCGTCCGGGAACTTGAGCGTCACCGGGCCGTTCGAGCCAGCATGGGCGCCGCCAACCTCAGTTTTCTGGGAATACAGCGGCTCCTTGTCCTCGGCCTCCAAGGCGCGGACCAACGCCGGAACCGACGCGGGGGCCCCCATGTCGCCCAGCGCCACCGCGGCGGTGTAGCGAATCCGCCAGTCCCGATGTCCCAGTTTCGCCTCCAAGGCTTCACGCTCCAGCATGAAGCAGGATTCCATTTGTTCAAGCGTTCCACTCGTGCTCATAATTCCACCTTCATAAGTTCATGCGCCACGGTCCAGGTTTCGCGGCCGAACCTCACGCTTGCCACTCCATCTTTGAAGGAGGCTTCTAGAGACCCGCCCCCCGTGGACTCCGACAAGCTCGCGGCGCGTCCTTGGAAACTGTTGATGCCTTGGCTACCATCCTCCTCATACTGCCTGGTCCCCGTGTCCGTCCTCAGGACGAGGACGACGGTGTCGGCGGACATCTCGATGTCAATCGGCATCAGCTCCGCGAGCTTGACCCTGTCGCCCAAGTCCATCTGGACGCCATTCACCCAGACCGCCGGTTCGGCGAGCCCCCGCGGAAGCCTGATCCACCAACGGCCAGGCTGTGGGCGTCTCAGCTCCTTCGCATACCACCAACGCCTGGCCACGGGAAGCTCCGCCAGAAGGAACGGCGGCATTTCGATCGACAGGCGCAAAGGGCTTCCCGTAAGAGCCTTGACCGCTTCCCCGAAGCCGAAGGACGCCTCGGGATCGCGCGCCACCGCCCACCCGTCGGTTATGTCCTCGACCACCTCGCGGCCTTCGTGGGGGAACGCGAGGAAAAGCCAACGGCATTCCCGTCCCCGCTGGATGAAGTCGGCGCGGAGGCTACGGCAATCAAGCCTGTCCGGGAACCCCTTGAGCTCCGTCGTCTCCGGCATTCCGGGGCCGAGCAGGGGAAGGAGCCACAGGCGGACGCCCTCGGCGGTCTCGATCTCAAGACCTTGCCCGGCCGAGACCAGCTCCGGCCGCAGCATCCAACGCGAGCGCAGCTCATGCTCCTCCGCGAAGGCGGCGAGATCCTCGACGAGCCAGAAGCGCTCCGCGCACAGGCGGGAACGGCGCCGCACGGCCAAGGTGTCCGGCCAACGCTCCCGGTAGATGGGCGTGACGTCCGCGGCGAGGACGTTACCCTCGGGGTCGAACTCCCGCAGCTCCGCCTGTTTGAACTCTTTCTCGACCCGCATCCCCTCCCAGCCGTCCACCAACACGACGCCATGGGCGCCGGCGCAGCCAGGGCCGAAGTTTGTCTGGACGGCGTTGAAATCCATACCGTCGCGGTTCAACCACGTGTCGTCGAAATTGAAGACGGCGCATTCCTTCGCGGGCACGCCGTCGACGGTGAGCGGGCTGCCATAGGCGGAGAGGACGAGGGCGTTCGGGTTGACATGTTCGCGGATCGGAGTCTTGGGGGTGCTCCTGTCCCACATTTGCATCAGGTACAGCTCGCGGTCGTCGGAGACCAGCGCGCCGCCGACTTCGGGCTCTACCCAGGCTTGAGCGCGGCGCGTTGACTCCGGCTTGCGCTCCGGCCACCAGACCAACGTCCAAACCAAGTCGTCGAACCCCCAGCCGACGCCGATGTTGTTGCCCCACGTCGCCGCGTTCTCCAACAAGTCGAAATAGAGGGGGTCGCCAATCCGCCGGGCGCCGTAGGCGACACCGGAGGTGACCGGAAGGCTGTAACCGTAGTGATCCCAGGGGAGGAGCAGGCCGTTCGGCATCCACTCCCGGGCGACCATCCTGACCACCGCCGCCGCCGAGCCGCCGTGGGGCGGCAGCGCCTGGTTGAACCAGTCCCCGCCGTTCTCGCGCTCGAGCAATTCGACGACGAAGGGGATGGCGGGACCGACCACGTAGTCCATGTAAGTGCTACCCTCGCCGGAGTACCCCGAGGGGGGGAAGCCGCCCAACATGCCGGGAAGCCGCCGGAAGCCGTCGGCTCCCATGCGCCTGGAGAGCGCCGAGCTAGAGCCGAAGAGGTGGCCGAAGAGGGCGTTGCTGAAGCAGAGGGACAAGGTCTGGTTGTCCACGCACTCCGGCTCCGGCTTGGTGCGCATCCCGTAGAAGAAGTTCGTGAACTGAAAGACCGTCAAAGCCTCCCACACGCTGGCGCGCTCCCGCTCGGTCCACGCCCCCAGCTGGTCAAGCCAATGGAAGTAGAGCGTCCACCGGGCGTGGGGGAAGGCGAAGCACCAAAAATGGAACTGGAGCCCCATGCCGAATTGCTGGGCGTCCAACGTCGCGACATAGTTGAGGATTTGCCGCTTTGCCGCCTGGATGTCGCCTTCCCCGCCGGTGGCCACGGCGACGAAGGGGGTGAACCACGGATAGGCGTCAGGGGCGGAGCGGGCTCGGCGCAGCAGCGAGCCCCAGACCTTCCCCATCGCCGTCCCGTCGCGCCCGGCCTTGGCCAACTTCTCCCGCAGACCGGACAGGCTTCGGATGTACAGCAAGCCGTCGTCGGTCATTTGACGATCACTCCATGGCTGGCGAAGGGGTTGTCGATACAGATCCGGCCCGCCTCGCAGTCGCCGATGCCACTGTAGAGGTCGACTTTGCCATCCTCCCGCATGACGATGCCGGAGGTGAAGGCGCAGTCGTCCAGATGGGGTTTCTTGGCCGGGCCGGCGGGATAGCAGGGACGGGTGCCGATGATCTTCAGGTCGAAGGCCTCGTGCCGGACGGGGTCGAAGACGAAGGACACGTTCAAATAGGTCGAGGTCTGGCCGTCCATGTAGGATTTGTGGCCGATGACCCCGATCAGGCCGTTGTCGAGAAAGTAGGCCTGGTTGCAGCCGCCCCACTCGTCTTTGGCGAAGAGGTTGGGGATGAGCGGGGCGTTCTCGACGACCTCGGAGCAGAGGTCGCCGAGCTTGTCGATGACGCTGAACCCCACCACGGACTCGCTGCCGTGCTTCAAGCGCACGTCCTCGCCCCGCGGCCGGGAGAAGACCCCCACCTTCCCGTCAAGCGTCTGGACGAGGCGGATGTCCTTCATCCGGTCCGGCCCGGTGGTGAAGTAATAGAGGTCGTCGATGTCCACGCCGCGGTAGAAGTAGCCGAAATACGACGCCACCGCCCCTTTGTCGTAACGCACGTGGGTGCCGCCCATCACCAGCTCGCCGCCGATGATGGCGACGTAGGGATCCTCCAACTGGTAGACCATGGAGTTGGGGACGAGCGTCCAGTCGTCCTTGCCGCTGGACTCGAACAAACGCACCCAGGAACGCGCCCATTCGCCGCGCCGCTCGACCCGGCCGAAGATGTAGTTCCGCCCCTTCCAGGCAAAGGGGATGGAGGGATTGTAGACATCGAAGCCCTCCACCCCGTGGAAGGTGAGCGTCGCGCTCTCATAGATGTTTTTTGTGGACTCGAACCGTTTCCGTCGCTCGATGAACTTCGTCATATTTTCCCTCGTTTGCTTAATTTACCGGAAACCACCACTGGTAGGTGATGCCGAACTTGCTGTTGCAGCCTGCCGCATGGCCGTCGAAGTAGAAGACGTTGAGATATTGCGCCCGGTCGCCGGGACCGTGGTTGTAGGCGTTCCACCGGATCCAAACGTTGAAATAGGCGGGAATGCACTTGACCTCGACCAGCAGCCCCTCCGTGGAGGCGATGTTGGACCTGAGGTCGGTGAGCCGCGCGATCCAGCCCTGGTAGCTATGAGTTCCATCCTTGCTCGGCCCGCCTGGATCGGTGAGCGTGGAGCCGGCCGTGGCGGCGGTGTGGGCGCTGTAGGAGGAGGTGCTAAGCCCATACTTGGCGCGGTAGTCGATGAGGGACGTCTTGCCGCCGTCCGAGGTGCGGGCGGTGGGACAGCAGAAAACTTGCGAGCGAAGGTCGATGTAGTTGTTGGCGGCGAGCTTGTCGGGCCAACCCTCCACGCACACGTTGACATGGGAGCTGTCACGCAGGATCACATACTGGTTGTTGTCGTCGGCGTAGCTCAGATAGGCCCCCCCGAGCTGCCGCATGTTGCCCAGGCAGGCCACCCGCTGGGACGCCTCCTTTGCCTTGCCCAAGGCCGGCAACAGAATGGACATCAGGATCGCCATGATGGCGATCACCACCAGCAACTCTATGAGCGAGAACTTTGACGTTTTCATGACCTGCTCCCTTTCAGCTTGTCATTTCGTTTCTACCACCCACTCGCCCCAAAGCTTGGGAGCCAACTCCGCCTCGCTCGGGACGTCCGCCGTGATGGCGGTGGCCTTGTTCGACCAATAAGTCCGCCGTAGCGTCTGGAAGCCGTCGCCGCGGAGCACGCCCACATCCGCCTTGAACGTTCCCGTACCTTCCATGCCCAGCAAGGACAGGGGGACGGACAGCTCGTAGTCGCCGCCATTCCCGGTCAGCCGGACTTGCCCGGACACATCCTCGACTTTGTCGAAGTATACCGCCCGCCAAGGCGAGGCGAAGGCGACGCGGTCCTTCGCCGACGTCCCCGGGACCGATTGGAGGTAGAGCGTGGCGGCCGTTTTGCCGTTCACCTGGGTGACCAGCAAGCGGAGGTCGCCGCGGCTGGCGGAGAGCATCAGGTCTAGCGCCCCGCCGGTCTTGAAGAGCGCGTTAGGCGTCGCGCCGCTGTTGCGCAACAAGTTCCCGTCGCCGGAGTGGAAGACCAGCCGGAGCCGGCCATCCGCGATGGCGGCGGCTGCCTGGACGTCGTAGGGTTTGCTGTTGCTGTTGAAGTTGGCGGCGGTGCCGGAGACGTCGATAGGCATCCAAGCGGAAAGCTTGCCGTCGGCTGGCACCCGGAGGCTTTTACGCCCCCGCGCCGCCTGCCGCGCCGCCTCCTGGACTGCGAAATACTCCCGCGCCGCCTCCAGGTCGTCCTCGGAAACCTCCAGCGTGTCGTCCGGCAGCCGCCGGAGCGTGTCCAGCCCCGCGACCTGGACCAGACTGGTCCGGGCGCCGTCGACCAGGTAGACCTCGCCGTCCTTTGTCTGGGTGATGGAGGGCCAGAAGTTCTCGTCGTGCGGGGAGACGCCGTTCAACTTCATGCCGCGCCAGGCCTTGGGCATCGACCACGGGGCGCCTTGCCGGACATCCTGGAACAAGGTGGCGACGAAGAGGCCGTCGGCGGTGAGCAGATACATCGGCCCCATGTTGCCGTTGACGCACCAGAGCGGCCCGACGCCGGAGTTGATGAAGCCGCCCAGTAACCGGGTGGTGCCGACCAACATGCCGGGACGGTCGGGGACTTGCGCCTCGTGCGAGGCGTGGAGCCCCGGCCACGGGTCGGGGTACGACCAGCGCGGCTCGCCCTTGAACACCCCCGCGGCGGACAGCTGCGAATAGGGCTTGGGAACCGCCGTCAAGACCGTCCAGCCGTCCGGGTGGGCGAGCGCCTGGTCGCCACCAGTAGAGACGGGAGGCTGCACCTCCGTCGCCAGGACCTCCCCGGCCTTGAGGTCGTAGGTCGGCGCGCCGCCGGGGGTGTAGTTCGCCACCGGGAAGCGGGTCGCCTTACCGTCAATGCGGGAGACGACCAGCGCCAGGTCGGACATGACGGTCACGCCGCCGCTGGCTCCAGCGAGGCGCTGGAACTCCTCCGGTTGCGTCTGACTGTCGCCGTTCAAGTCCGACCACACAAAGAAGTCGTCGCCTTTCAGCAAGCTCCACTCCTTCGACTTGCCAGCCGCGGCGACGGGCTTGGCGATGCCGCCGCGCTCCAACCAGAGGCTGGCGATGGCCGCGCCGTTGGTGGGGTTGCTGCTGTAACAGTTGCTGAAATATCTCCTGCCGTCCACGTAAAGCGGCAGTTGCGGCGCGCCGCCCACGGCGTGGCCGTCGGGTGGCAGCGGATCGCCCGAGCCGGGGCGCCAGTAGACGGACTCCAGCTTGTCGACACCCTTCGTCCAATCCAGTTTGAACCTCAAACCATTATAGTAGAAGAGCGTCTTGTCCTGGGGGTCGAGCGCCCCGCCGCCGCCGTACTGCGCCGGACCGTAGAACGCTTTGACCAACGCTCCGGCGAGCGTCCAGACGCTGACGCGTTTGGGCCACTCGTCCTGTTCCGCGACCCAGAGGCGGCCACGGGAATCGATGGTCAGCCCGGCGGGGTTGTTCATGTGCTCCGGGTCGTAGACGCCCGCCATCGGGGCGCCCGGTTTGCCGATGGCGCGGAGGAACTTGCCGTCGGGCGAGAACACCTTGACCTGATGGCTGGAGCCGCGGTCGGAGACATAGATGTTGCCAGCGGCGTCTAGAACCAGGTGCGACGGCGCCTCCAGGCCGCTTCCTATCAGGACAGTGCCCTTGGGCCGGACGACTTGCTTGCCTGAGATGGCAAGGAGGTTCCCGGCGGCGTCGAAGGCCAGGCCTTTCGGCTCGGCCAGAGGGATCTCGCCGACTTGCTTCCCCGTCTTTGCGTCGATTTGCAACAGCTTGCCGCTCTTGGTCAGGCTGCAAACCATCAAGCCGTTCCGGACGGCGAGGCCGCCCAAGTCGTCTTTGGTGCCGGCGAGCTTGAACACGGGCTTCTCGCCGGAGTCGGTCTTGGCGGTCAGGCGCAGCTCGCCCTGGAAGGTGGAGCCGACGTAGAGGGTGGAGTCGTACGCCAATTCCTGGGCACCAGTCCAGTTGCCGCCTACCCAGGTGACGCCGCCGAGCTTGCGCCCCTCGAGGTCGACCCAGGCGAGCCCGTGCGTCCCCTCCGAGATGTGGCTGCCGATGTAGACCTTGTCCTGAACGCTTTGGACACAGCAGGGCGGGGTATGGTTGCTGAGCCAGGCGCCGGTGTTGTCGGCGGTGTTCCAGGCGGGGGAGCCAGCGGTGTAGACTGGGAACTCGTAGAGTAGGTCGAGAGTCTTGCGGGTGAGGCCGCGGACCGTGTAGTCGCCGGGCGCCACGAAGGCGCCTGGGACATGATAGAGCCCATGACGGGCGGCGTCGGCGTCGCGGCCGAGGTCGTCCATGCCGTCCCACCACGCCACGTTGTCGCCGGCGGGGAAGAACGTCTCGCCGACCAAGTTGCGGACGCGCTTGCCTTTGGCGTCGTCGATGACTAGCGTCACGTAGCCCGGCTCCTCCAGGGTGAAGCGGACGGGGATGGGCGGGTGAGCGGTGTCGGCGACGGCGACCGGGGTCTCCAAGACCTCGTCGCCGAGAGGCCGGAGGGCGAGCAGCTCGTCCAGCCAGACGCGGCGGCCGTCCTTGGTGTTGCCAACCAGGTGGGGATGGTTCTCGGGCGCCACTTTGGTTAGGCGCAGCCGTATCGCCCGCGTGGTGACGTTCCCGCCGAAGTCCAGCCATTGTAGCGGGAGTTGCAAGGGATAGCAACTACTCAGGTTGTCGAAGGACTTGACCGTTATCCAGTCGGAGTCGAGAGCCTCGGCGGGAAGTCCAGACCCGGAATAGGCCTGGACTTCCGCCGCGCCGAAGCCGCCGAAGAGCGTCCCCAGCCCGCGGAGGGTAACGGGCTCCGTCCAGACTAGCGTCACCCACGGGGACTGCTTGGCGACCGGTTCCGGCGCCATGGAGTCGCTCCAATTGTCCCAGGCTTTCCAGTTGTCGTTCTTGCCGTTGTTGACGCGGTTGGCCTTGTCGTCGTTCGTCGACGCCGAGACGACCGCTAGCGGCGCGAGGTTGGCGAAGCGTCCGGCGAGCAACGCGACGCCGCCGACCCGTCCGGCGTAGGTCTTGTCGGTCGCCAGCGGGGTATGGCTGAAGCGCAAGGCGCGGGTTACCGTCCCGGGGGGCAAAGTCCAGAGGGCGTAGTCGTCGCTGGTCTTGGTGGCGGGAAGCCATTGCGAGTCGTCGCCGAGGTCTCCGACCGCCCCAGGCTTGAGGGCGCTCACGACGGAGTTCCCAGACGCCACCACCGTCCCGATTTCCAGCGGCTTGACGAAGCCGACGCGCAGATGCCGGACACCCAACTCCTTGCCCTCGCCATATGCGGGAATCCCGTGCCACTCCTGCCGCGAGTCCCGGGTATTGACCAGTTTTTCGGGGGACATGGACACCAGGCTCTCCTTGCCGGCGAGCCATTGGCGGAAGGCGGCTGGATCGAGGTCCGCCCGGGCTAGCGGCGACACCAGGGGCGCGGTCGGGATCGGTTTCTTCTCGACCGGCGAGTTGCAGGACGCCAACGCCGCGAGAATGGCGGAGAGGAGTAGGTGTCTCATTATTCGAACCTCAGCTCGCCCCAGAGCGACGGGGTGAGGATCGCCTCGTCCGGGACATCGTTGGTGTTGTTGGCTGACTTGTTGCTCCAGTAGTTGCGGGAGCTGCATTCCTGCCCGGCGCTGTCCGAGCCGAGGACGCCGAAATCGCCGCGGAACGTCTTTCCCTTGGGCGAGTCTAGCCCCAGCAACGCTAGCGGGACCGACGCGTCCACCGTGTAGCCGCCCGGGACGGCCTTGAACTCCAACGGGAACTCCACCACCCGCACTCTGTCCATGGGGATGTCGCGCCAGGGCGAGCTGAACACCGCGCCTTCGCCTTTGGCCGCGCCGGGCGCGACCGGCTCGTAGAGGACCGCCAACGGCTTGCCGCCCTTTACCGTCATTAACAGGCGGAGGTCGCCTTTGACACAGGCCTCGCCCTTGGCGGCGGGGTCGCTGCGGAGCATCAGGTCGACGCCGTCGCCGGTTATGAACATCAACCGCTCGTCCTGCCCGGCGTTCTTCAGTGGCGAACCGTCCTTCACCTGGTATGACAGATATAGATTCTTGTCGTCATAACTGGCCTTGACCTTGGCGACACCTTGGATCTCCAAATCCTGACCGTTGACGGTGTAGCTCTTCTTGGTGGCCGTCTTGGCGGCGCGCTTGACCTTGAGCGCTTGGGCCGCGGCGAGGTCGGCGGGGGTCACGGTGGCGGTCAGGCCGAAGCGTTTGAGCGACTCCAGCCCGGACACCTCCATGACGATGGCCGCGGTGGCGCCGCCGACCGTGTAGAACTTGCCGTCGTCGGACTTGCAGAAGAAGCCGCCGAAACTTTCGCCCCCGGCGGTCATGGCGTCGCAGGGCATGCCGGGGACGGCCTTCGCCGGGACGTCGTACCAGCCGCGGCAGTCGTTGAAGAGGCTTTGCACCCAGAGGCCGTCAGCGGTGAAAATGAAGTTCTGCCCGAGGTTGCCGTTGAGGTAGAAGACCTCGCCCGCCGGAGTGGGGGCCGTCCCATAGAAACTGGACGGACCGATCAAGAGGCCAGGCATGGCGGCGGGGGCGTTGTGCGAGCCATGCACCGAGACGTATTTGCTGGGGTAGGTCCACAGGATTTCACCGTCCGGCCCCACGGCCTGCAAAGGGGTCTGGTTGAGGAAAAGGCGACCGTCGCCCATGGCAAGCATCCCTTCGCCGTTCATCCCGCCTTGCGGCTTGACGCTGGACGTGGCGGCGAAGCTGTACTTGGGCGCGCCGCCCGCGGTGAAGCCCTGGGGTTTGAACAGCAGGCATTCGTCCGCCGTCGGGACGACGACCGTGAGGTCGTCCCCCATTGTCTGCCCCCAGTAGTAGCGTCCGAGCCGGACGTCTTTGGTCTGTATCTCGTCGCGTTGGGCCTGGCCGTCGTCGTTCAGGTCGACCCAGAGGAACGCCTTGCCGAAGAGGCCGTCCCAGAGCGGCCCCTTGAATTTCTGGTTCCATTCCTTGTGGTAGGCCTCGTCGATAGTCTTGCCGAAGCCAACGTTGCCCCACTCCGCGACATGCCGCCAGGAACCGTCCGGGAGCCGCAGGTAGAGCTTGACCATCGCGGCGTCACGGGCCGTGCCCCGGAACTGGACGTACTCGCGGCCGCCGACTCGTCCGTATTTCGCGATGTACTCCGATCCGGTGCCGAGAGCGTCCGGCAAGGTTGAGAGTGGCCGGAACTTCCCCTTGGCGAAGTCGAGCTGGTACTCCACCTTCTCGCAAAAGCCGCGGGTGTGGTCGAAGGGGTTGACGCTGCCGCCCGCGCAGTAGGCGGTGCTACCGACCAGGTCGAACGCCAAGGAGCCGTCCAAGTTCCAGACGCTGGTCCGCTTGGGTTGGAGGTTCTCCTCCGCCACCCAGAGACGGCCTTTGGCGTCGAGGGCGAGCTGGGCGGGGTTGAGCATGCCCGCGGCGTCGAACAACCCGGTGGCGGGGCGTCCGCCCGGCTTGCCGATGGCGCCAAGCCGCGTCCCCTGGGCGTCGAAGATCTCGACGTCCATCTTGGCGCCGCGTTGGCTGACATAAAGCTTGCCATCCTTGCCGACCGCCAAGCCTTGGGGGGCGTCCAGCCCCTCGGACAACGCGCTTGGCTTGCCAGTGGCGAGGTCCACGTGGTAAAGCGTTTTGCCGGCGGCGAGATAAAGGGAGCCGTCGGGAGCGAAAGCGCAAGCGGCCATGTCCGCGGGCATGTCCTTGAAGTCTTTCAAGGAGTCTCCGGTCTCGGCGTCGAGGACGAGCAGGCGGCGTTCCCCGGCCACGACGACGGCGAGCTTGCCGTCGCGAAGCGCGATGGCGCGGCAATTCTTCAGGCCGTCCTTCGGGGTGATCTCCAGGTCGAGGACTTCCTTGCCGTCGGAGTCTTTGCGGTTCCAGGGGGAATACTTGCCGGTGGCCAGCTCGCAGCGCCAAACGGTGAACTTGCCGTCCCTGCCGTCGCCGTTGGCGATCCAGAGGGTCTTTCCGTCGGTGGCGAGGGCAATCCTCCCGCCTCCGAAGGCCGCCCGGTTGGCGAGTCCCCACTGGCGGCGGCCGGAGAGGTCGACGCCAATCAGGTGGTTGCCCGCCTCGCCCATGGGGCAAGCCAGGGCGAGCATGTCGGCCCCGGCGGCGACGGCTTGCGGGGCGGTGTGGTCGCCATAGAACGCGCCCTTGCCGTCGGCGGTGCCCCAGCCGGGATTGCCGGGGCTGGCGAAGGAGCCGACGTAGTTCATGTGCAGTCCGTCTTGGGACAGGCCTTTGACGGTGTAAGTTCCAGGCGGGACAATGTTGCCGTCGTCGTCGAGGCAATCCCAGAAGTCGGTGTTTTCGCCCTGCTTGCGCTCGGCGGCGGGAAGGAGGTTGCGGACGCGCTTGCCGTTGGCGTCGTCGATGGCGAGGGTGACACGGGAGTCCTTGGGCAGGGTGTAGGCGAGGGCGACGGGGCCTTCGGCCTTCTCGGCGCCGGGCGGGTTGTCCCAGGGTTGCGACGGAAGCGACAAGTTGCCCTTGGGCTCGAGGACGACTTGCCCCCAACTGTTATGGGCGGTCCAGAAGAACTCGCGGCTGGTGGTGCCGTCGGCGAGGTTGTCGGCGTAGCGGTGCACGGGCCAGTCAGCCTCGCCCCAAAGTAGTTCCACGCCGCAGCGGAAGCTGTCGGCGGGACGTTTGCCATCATTGGTGATCAGCTTCCAGGGGAGTTTCATCTCCTGGACATAGCTCTTGCCGTCGGGGTCTTTGAGGAAGGCCATCTCGGCGCCGCCGTCGAGCTTCCATCCGTCCTTGCGGAAGAGGTTGCGGGAAGGTCCGCCAAAAGGCTCGGAGAGGCTCTTGCCATAGGCGAGGTTGATGAACGGCTCAGACTTGGGGGCGTAGCACCAGGCGGTGAGATGGGTGATGCGGTCAGTCTTGAAACGTAGTTGGACGCTGTCGCCGGCCCAACCTTTGTCCGCTTGGAACTGGGGGGCGTGCGAATTGCCCAACGGGATGGGATCTTTCCAATGGATGGCGACGTAAAGCGCCTCCGCGTCGTACATCATGGCGACGGTCCCGGAGTAGACGTCCTTGAGGGAAAGGACGTCATAGCACATCATGACTTTGCCGGAGAGGTCCCAATCTCCGAGCTTGCCGTCGACGGCGACATTACCGGGGGCTGGGACGGCGTGGATGCCATGGTTGTCCGTCTGCAAGGCCGGGGCGGCTAGAGCGGCGAGGAGAAGCGCCGCCAACGGGGGGAGAAGTTTCGCTTTCAGTCTCATGAGCGGTGTCCCTTTTCAGTTATAGTTCATCTTGGAATTTAGCTTTGACCAGCGTCGTCTTGACGGCGCCGGATTGGAGGGATTGGAGGCAACGCTCCAGCAACTCCTTGGCGTCATAGCCGAGGAAATGCGCGGGTAACGGGGGCTTGCCGACGAACGGGAAGTTGCAGTGGGAGACGACCTGGACGCCGCGCCCCATCGCGGCGATCTCGTCGAAGACCTCCCAAGCGATGTTGTCGTCGAGGATGACCAGCCCGTCGGGGGCGCCGTCGAGCAGGAGGCGGACCAAGCCGCGGTTCCAGTCGGGGGTGGCGAGGCCGCCGGCTTGCAGCCATTTGCGCTCGAAAACGAGGCCCCGCGCGGCGAGTTTCCGCCGCCAAGGCTCCAGTATCGTGTTTGCGTCGATGGCCGCCGAGGAGAGGCAGGCGAGCCGGGAACAGCCCAGGGAAGCGAGCCGTTCGACCGCCCGGTCGAGGAACTGCGCCATGCCGTCCATCCCGGGCCCCGGGAGGCCCCAGTGGCCGGCGGTGTCCCCGATCGAAATCCGGGGGATGTCCGCCGCGAGCAGCTCCGAGCCCTTCAGATGCCATGGGTGCGAGGGGAATATCAAGCCTGCGACGCTGCGGTGCTCGACGTCGCGCAACAGTTTGGCGTCGCCCTCCGACCCCCGTTTGCCATCGACTCCCTCGTAGATCTCCACCGTCCGTTCCGGAGTGGACAACGCGACGGCCGCCTGGGCGAGGGCGCTGTAGAAGCGGCTTTGCGAGACCGGGTCGGCGAAGGCCAGGGCGAAACGGCTCAAGTGCGGCAGGTGTTCCGCCACGAACGTCCCCTTCGCTTGCCGCGACTCGACGAAGCCGCAGGCTTGCAGCCGGTCGAAGGCGCGTTGCACCGTGAGGTAGCTGACGCCCAGTTGCTCCTTGAGCGTCAGGCGGTCGGGCAGACGTTCTCCGGGACGGAGCTGACCGTCGAGTATACGTCTGCGGAAGTACTCCACGATCTCGTCCTGGCGGTCCGGGGGACGTCGCTTGGCGTTGGGCGGATGGAATCTTCTCGCATTCATGCTTGCCTCTGTATGGTTTACTTTTAGTTTATGGTATTATGTGAACAAAGCAAGAGGGTGGATGGGGTGAAATTGTAAATATTTTTGCCTTTAGGTGTTGACTGTTTCTATCGACAACGCTATTATGATAGTGTATATAATGCCATTTAATAGAACATGAATAAAAGGGCTGCGCCATGAGACGCTGGTTCACGCTCATCGAAATGCTGGTGGTGATCGCCATCATCGCGATACTGTCGTCGCTGTTGCTGCCGGCGTTGGGGAAAGCGCGGCAGACGGCCCAGCGCATCGCCTGCTGCGGCAACGTCAAGCAGCTGGCCACCGGGACGCTGCTCTACGCCAACGACTACGCCGAGACCCTCTTGCCGATCGGCAGTTGGAACTACATGTTTATCGGCAATTACGGCAGCGAAACCAGCGGGGCGTTCTACGAGTTCTACGGCTCCTACCTCGGCGGCAACCTCGGTGCGAAGCCTACCCCGGCGGAGAGCGTGCGCTTCGCCACCGCGGGCGTGTTCAAGTGCCCGGCGCGCAGCCGCGCCGACTATTACCGCCTCCCCTACGGCCAATGTGCCGGCTCCACGTTGGACCGCAAGGTCAAACTGGGCAAGCTAGGCCAGGTGGTCGCGAAAAACCTGTGCGACACGACCCCGGCGCTCTGGGCCGACAGGTGCAACCTCGTTGACGGCGGGAACAATGGCGGCCCCAACGAGACCAACCACCAGGCCAACGGCATCCCCGTGGGCGGCAACGTCGGCATGGTCGACGGCTCGGCCAGATGGTACCCCTACCGCAGCGGCTACGACTACACCCAGAAAATCCCGGAACGCTTCGTGCTGAACGGCGGCAGCATTGGCGGCCACCTAGTCCTTCCCACCAACTCCCTCTTCCCCCGTGGCGACGGCGGCGGCAAGCTCGACGTCTCCCGCTCCGACAACCTGATCGGCGGCGGCGGCGGCTTCAACTTCGACAGCAACTTCTAGGGAGGCGCCATGACACCGGCCAAACGAGGACGTCCCGACGACCGTTTCCGCGAGATCTCGCTCGACCTCCGCGGCCGCTTCGTCCGGGGCGAATGGAAACCGGGCGAGCGCATCCCCACCCGGCGCCAGCTCCACGCCGAATACGACGCCAGCCCGGCCACCGTCCAGCAAATCCTCGACGAGTTCGAGGCGGACGGCTTCACCCGCTCCGACGGCCGCAACGGGACTTTCGTCGCCGCGTCGCCGCCCTACCTGACCAACGTCGCCCTCGTCTTCGCCGACAGCCCCAGCAAAAACCGCCTCTGGCTGGCGCTGTTCCGGGAAGCGCTGAAAGAGCGCTCGGACGGACTGAAGCTCAGCCCCCGTTGCGGCGTCAACGCCGACGGCTTGACCGACCACCCCGACCAGCTAGGGCTATTGGACGACATCCAGCGACAACGCCTGCTGGGCGTCTTCTTCACCTCGTCGCCCTTCCTCGTCGAGCGCACCCCGATCGTCACCGCTCTGGACATCCCCCGCGTCGCCATCATGAGCCCGGAGGCATTTGACGACATCCCCAAATTAGGGTTCGACGGCGAAAGCTTCAAAACCAAGGCGCTCGCTTTCTTGAAAGCCCAAGGAAGGACCCGCATCGCCGTCGTCGGCGGCCCGGAGATAGCGGAAGGCGACTGGCTTGATCAAATCGCGGCGCACGGGCTGGAGTCCGGCCCCCATTGGATGCAGGGCATGGACATCATCAAGACTTCCCCCGGCGCCAATTTGGCGCGGCTGCTTTTCCATGGCCGCCCGGAGGAGCGCCCGGACGGCTTGGTCATCGCCGACGACAACCTCGTCGAGGACGTCACCAAGGGCATTGCCGCGGCGGGCGTCGAGTTCCCGCGGGAGCTTTCCGTCATCGCCCACTGCAACTACCCTTGCGTCCCGCCCAGCTCCGTGCCAGTGACAAGGCTCGGCTACAACGCCAGGGAACTGCTGGAAGCGGGGCTGAACGCCCTGCGCGCCATTCGGGCGGGAGCCGCGGCCGTCCCCTTCACCGCCGTCAAGGCCCTCTTCGAGAAGGAACTGACTTGAAGGGATAGGCATGCGCCTAGCAAATCGGTGGTAACCAACGCCTCGTCAAACTGGAGATTCTATAGCGATGAGAAGACTGATCGATCTGGCGGATTTGGAGTGGACAGCGCGTGGCTACACCCCTTGTGGTTGGCTTTGGGGATACTCAATGGAGACCGGCGCGGCGATCCGTCCCGAGATCGGCCCCGTCCCGGCGAAAGTCCCCGGCTCGGTGCAAGCCGCGCTACTTCAAGCGGGACTCCTGCCCGACTGGAACATGGGGATGGACGCGCGACTCTGTGAATGGGTCGAGAACCGTGACTGGATCTTCTCCACCGAGATCCCGGCGGACATCGCGCCGCCCGGAGCGAAAGCGCTCCTCAACTTCGACGGCCTCGACGGCAATGGCCGCATCCTGCTCGATGGCAAGGAGCTGGCCGCGTTCGACAACGCCTTCATCCCGCGGCAAGTCGACGTCACCAGCGCGCTGCGTCCAGGTCGGCCGACGCGGCTGGAGCTCGTCTTTGAACCGCCCCCGCGTTGGCTTGGGCAGTTCGGCCACACCTCGACGCTCACAAAGTGGAAGCCGCGCTTCAACTACGGCTGGGACTGGACAAGTCGCATGGTGCAGATCGGCGTCTGGGACGCCCTTCACCTCGAAGTCTCCAGCGGCCCGCGGTTCGCGGCTTTGGACTGCGCCACCAGCTATGACGCCGCCGGCCGCCTCGACATCTCAGGCCAGCTCACCGACGCCGCGGGACACCTGGTACACATCGTCCTCAAGGACGGCGCGGGCGCCACCGTCGCGGAACGCTCCGCGTCCGCCGCGGAATTCGCTGGCGGACGCGTCGCCATGGAGCATCTACCGGTCTCCCGCTGGTGGCCAAATGGCATGGGGGCGCAGCCGCTCTACACGGTCAGCGTTGAGTTGCGGGATACCGCGGGAACCCTCCACGACAGCGACAGCCGCGTGGTCGGCTTTCGCTCGATCGCCTGGCTTCTCTGCGAAGCGGCCCCCGCGGGGGCGGAGCCGTGGCTTTGCGCGGTCAATGGCCGCCCCGTCTTCCTGCAAGGGGTCAACTGGACTCCCATTTTACCCACCTTCGCCGATGTCACCGCAAGCGCCGTCCTCCATCGCCTTGACCTCTACAAACAGATGGGCTGCAACGTCCTGCGTGTTTGGGGCGGGGCGGTGCTGGAGAAGGAAAGCTTCTACCGGGCCTGCGACGAGCGCGGCCTGCTGGTCTGGCAGGAATTCCCCTTGAGCTCCTCCGGCATCGACAACTGGCCGCCGGAAGAGGAGCGGGCCATGGAAGAGCTCGCGAGAGTGGCCGAGTCCTACATCATCCGCCGCCGCCATCATCCCTCGCTACTTCTATGGTGTGGCGGCAACGAGCTCCAAGGCTCCCTGAACGGCGAAAAAACCGGCTGCGGCAAGCCCGTCGACCTCTCGCATCCGCTGATGAGACGTTTCGCCGAGCTTGTCGGACGGCTCGATCCAAACCGCCGCTTCCTTCCCAGCTCCTCTTCCGGGCCGCGCTTCATGGCCGCCGAGCAGGACTTCGGGAAAGGTCTGCACTGGGATGTCCATGGCCCCTGGAACGTGGTGGACAACCGCATGGAGGCGCAACGGCGCTACTGGAAGGGCGACGACGCGCTGTTCCGCTCCGAGTCGGGCTGCCCTGGCGCCAGCCCCGCCGCGCTGATCCGGAAATATTCCGGCGGCCTCGACCCACTGCCGGCGACGCTTGAGAACCCTTTGTGGCGACGGACGTCATGGTGGTTCGACTGGCCCGAATTCGCGAAAACGCAGGGCCGGGAGCCCCAAAGTCTGGAGGAATATTGCGAGTGGAGCCAGCGGCGCCAGGCGGACGCGCTCGCGATCGCCGCCTCGTCCGCCAAGGCGCGGTTCCCGCGTTGCGGCGGGTTCATCGTCTGGATGGGCCATGACAGCTTCCCTTGCTCCGCCAACACCTCCATCATCGATTTCGAGGGGAACCTCAAGCCGGCGGGTATCGCGCTGCGCGCCGCGTTCACCTCCGACACCGCGCCGCGCTAAAACGTCTCAGTTATCGTTACTATTCACGTAGGTCACTCCTGGGGGGATCCCCTTGAAAGGTGTTGCCCCCCAGACCCCCTTCCTGAACTTTTAGGATAATTTATTTTGCCTGCGGCAATAAAAATGACCCAAGAAGTCTTGGAGAGGGAGTTTGAGGGGGAAGCCTTCTTCAGAAGGTTCCCCCTCAAGAATGTCGCCCTACGTGAATCGTAACCAGTTATCCAATTAAAACCCATGAGTTGCGGTTATATTATACACTTCGAGCCTGAATTCCGTGATGGCCGCCGCCCTCTGCGACAAAGTGGACACTATAACGACAAATAGTCAATTGCTTTCCAGCTCTTTTTCCCCTATCATTAGGGTATGAAGTCACAGTAAAACGCAAACTATGGAGCGAAGATGAGCAGCTATCCGTTGTTTCCCGAGCGGTGGAGCCAAGACCTGAACGGCGCCTGGGGCTTCACTTGGCTGGGACCCGACACCGACATCGAGCAAATCGACCCGGCCGCGCCGCCCCACGACGGGCTGATGGCGGTGCCGGGCGTCTTCGACACCTGCCCTGATTATTTCGGGAAACGCGGCGTGGGCGTCTACCGCCGCAAACTGTCCTGCCCCGCGGCGCCCGGCGACTCGCTGCGCCTGAAACTCGGCGGCCTGGGTCTCTACGCCAGGATATGGTGGGACAACCATGAGATCGGACGTTGCGACCTGCCTTATTCCAGCGTCGCCTACGACTTCCCCGCCGGGAGCGGCACGGAACACGTGCTGGCGATCGCCGTGGACAACCGTTTCGACCCGGTCCGGTCGCCGCTCTTCTCGCCCAATTTCGACTTCTACGCCTATGGCGGCATTTACCGGGGCGTCGAGCTGCAGCTATTGCCCGCCTGCCGCTTGGAGCGCGTCCAGGTGACGACGCTGGACCTCGCCACGGGCAAAGTTCGGCTGCGCGTCCGACTGGGCGGCGACATCCCGGCGGAGCTGGCGTTCACGGCGCGTTTCGACCAGGGCGAGGCCATGCCGTTCCGGCTCCCGACCAACGCCAGCGAACTTGCGCTGGAGTTGGACGTGCCCGATTTCAAGGTCTGGTCCCCGTCGTCGCCGTCCTTGCACACGGTGACGGTGGCCATCGACGGCGACAGCGTCGTCGAGCGCTTCGGTCTGCGCCGGGTCGAGACGCGCGGCCAGGAGGTTCTCGTCAACGGCGAGCCGACGCGCTTGCTCGGGGTGAACCGCCACGAGTCGCATCCGGAGTTCGGACCCGTCCAAAACACCCATCTGATGCTCGACGACCTGCGCTTGCTGAAGGACTTGGGCTGCAACTTCGTGCGTTGCGTCCACTACCCGCAGGATCAGGCGTTCCTCGACCTCTGCGACGAGCTCGGCATGCTGGTCTGGCAGGAGAGCATGGGGTGGAACAACACGGAGGCGGACGTCCTCGCACCACGGTTCCACGCGTCGCAAATCGAACAGACCCGCTTGATGGTTCGCAACAGCGTCAACCATCCGTCGGTCATCCTGTGGGGCTTCATGAACGAGTGCTGCTCCGACACCGAGGGCGGCAGGAAGCTTTACCAGGCCCACGCCCAGGCCATCAAGGCGGAAAACCCGGCGTTCCTGGTCACCTACGCCTCCAACAAACATGAGAAGGACTTGTGCTTCGAGTTCGCCGACGTCATGGCCATGACCATGTACCCCGGCTGGTTCTCGGACATCACCGACTGGACGACGAGGACAAGCGCTTGGATCGACGCTTACATCAAGCGTATGGCCGCCTTCGTCGAGCTCCCCGAACACCATGGCAAACCTTTCGTCGTGGCGGAGATCGGCGCCTGCGCCCTCTACGGTTGCCACGACCGGGCCAACGCCCAATGGTCGGAGGAGTTCCAGGCCGACTACATGGCGGAGGCTTGCCGTTGCATCCTTGGCAACCCCCGCTACGCCGGGCTGGCCCTATGGCAGTTCTTCGACACCCGCTCCTACGTCAACGTCGGCAGCGACGTGCGTGGCAAGCCCCGCGGCTTCAACTGCGCCGGGCTGCTCGACGAGTACCGCCGCCCCAAGCTGGCCTACGACGCGGTGAGGGATATCTATCGAGCGCACAACTGACGCATGCGTAATGAAGGGGGGAACTGCGCAGCTAGTTTTCCTGGGGGAAACCCTTTGAAAAGGGTTCTCCCCCGCCCCCCTTCCTAAACTTTTGGTAACTGCTCAGCACTTTTGACTACTCGTTGAATGGCCGCCTCTTTGCCGGGTGCGACCCGAATCTGAAAAAAGTCGCGAAATTTCTCCACAACCACGCGACATGAAAAAAACAGTGTCTATATT
>Ga0209467_1001267_pt1 | contig 23178 bp, 17 predicted proteins | sample Higcelwee11metaG_FD_187175 | JGI IMG/M metagenome (GOLD analysis project Ga0209467, IMG submission 187175) | Freshwater pond sediment microbial communities from the University of Edinburgh, under environmental carbon perturbations - High... | ecosystem: Environmental > Aquatic > Freshwater >... | reverse complement strand
CGTTAACAAAGGGGCGCCAAAGCGGCGCCCGAACCCTATTTACATGGGCTTTGTGGTCTTGAAAAGCAAGATGTCCGGGGCGCTTTTTTCCGCTTTTTTCCGCTTTTTAGCCCTTCGCGCCTTGTAGGGCTCGGGCGAATCAGTTTCGACAGCACGGGGCAGCTTGTGCAAAGGCCCTTTTCTCCGGGCGTGATTTTTGGCGAATGCGGTCAATATGGGCCTGTGTCCACGGCATATGTGCGACTAAGGTGTTCGGGCTGGAGTCACGAACGTTCTCCACGTGGTGCTGACCATCGTCAAGAAAGAGCCCCACGCCTTTTTCAGCAACGATGGGGCCTTTGGGATCCCATCCCGTCGAGATGAGGTCGTCCGGGATCATATTGTAGGATTCAAGCGTGTTTTGTGCGCGCGTTCTAGCCGTTCCACACCGCGCCGTAATGGCGAGCAACTGGAGGTTGGGGCGATCCCGATCCGGGTTGGCCAAGGCTCTAAGTTGGAACAATTTTGTCAGATACGGCGCGAGCGGCCCGGGATGTCCGGGGAGCGTGCTGCACATTTGCTCACGGGCCCGCGCGGCGTCGAGGCCGTTTTCTTTGGTGTAGGCTTCGTTATCGACAAAGTAATCTTTTGTTCCTGGCTTGCCTAAAAAGACAAACCCAACGCGATCCAGATCGAATCCGACGACAAAGTCGCGCGGTTCCGCTTCTTGCGGAATGGCTTGCGGAACGACGTGACCCGCCGGAATGCCGTTTTCAAGGGCGCGCATGACATCGTCGGGCCGCGTCGAAAGGACGAGATCCAAGTTGGCCTCGTTCTGCGTCGTGCAAGAGGTCATAGCGTCTTCGCCATAATAAGCTGTGATGCCTTGCTCACGCAGCGGGCGCGTCATTGTGGCCAAGCCATGGTGCGCCAAAGACATGTGAACGCGTTGCGCGGTGATGGCCGAAAGCGGCGAAAAAAGCGTGAGGAAGAAAACAGGCTTTTCAGAAGCCTTGTTGAACTTGCGCATCATGAAGGTTGTGGCCCACGCCGCACCTTTGGTGAAGGGTTTGTCGATGTTGCGGTTCATATAAGCGAAATAGGCGTCATCGCCACGCTCTTGACGCAGGCGGCGTTCATAAGAAAGATCGAATAAAGCGCCAACAGAAACCCCAAGATTGATTTGAAGCGGCGGCGTATGTGCGGGGGCAGAAAGGGATGCCGCAAGAGGCAGAATGTTGAGGACGTCACAGTGATGCATCGGCGGGTTTTGCATAGGAGCATCCATCAGAATTAAAACAAATCTAAACTGAAATCATGTCTTCTAAAGTTGCGATATAGCTCTCGAATCGGGGAAAAGGAAAGCGAAATAATGGTTTGTTTTCCTTTCAAAACCCCTGGTTGTGTTGCAAAAGGCCATTCCCTAATGGTTAAGCCGCACAGGCTCTTTGCGGGGCGTAAAGCTGTCCATTGGGCAGTAAGAGTGGTCTGGTTGAGGGCGCGGGGCGGCCATTGCGTTCCCAATTTTCGAAGATAACTTTTTGCGCCGCGATGACTTGCTCGCTGGTACGGCAGACGATGAGGCCTTTTTCTTTGAAGAGCGCTGTGGGTTTGTTGTCTTCCAAAAGCTGTAGCGCATCCCCCATCTCTTCCATCTCAAAATAGGATTCATAGAGGGCTTTTTCGTGATGCAGGCGCGAGGGGCAATGGAAAAGCTCGGTTTTATGCCCCATAAGTTCAGGGAATAGAGCTTTGGCAAGCTTTTCGTGGAGAACTTCTTGGATTGTGCCAAAGCCGCCTTGGAGGAAGTTAAAATTATTAGGCAGGCTCGCCATCAGACCCATGCGGCCATAGATGTAGTTGAAGAGCGCGCCAAAGGTGCCGTCTGGGAGCCTTCCTGTTGGATTTTCGGCATAAACGAGCGTGTGCGTGCTGATATTGGCGCAAAGCCCGCGCGAGCAAAGCTCCTTTGCAATGAGGTTATAGTGCCTGACGACTTCGCCCATGGATTGATTCAGGCCGCCGCCTGTTACGATTCCCGTGTCCATAAAGGCGAGCGCCTCGCCTAAAAGAGCGGCCATGCGAAGGTCTTTGTGATTAAAGGTTGAGGCAGAGGTATAGACCGCGCTCATAAACGGCAGAACCTTGGGCAAAAAGCCAAAGACCTCTTCGGTTTGTGAAATGTTCTGAAGAATATTCTCCTTTTGTGGCGTACGCGGCAAATGATAGTCCAAAAGTTCTCTAGCCGTTTTTTGAAGGAGGCTCTTGCGCGTATGCGTGATCGCATGCATCAAACTTGTTGAGGCCACACTCTCGGGCAAAGCGACTGGCGCGATCATGCCGGTATAGGCGTTTCGAATGAGCGAATCTTTTGCGAAACCTTCGTTGACGATGTGCGTCTTCAGCTTAAGCGTTGAGGCCCATGAACCGTTATCTTGGACGATGAGCTGCGTTTGTTCGTCGGGAATGACGGCATTAGCGACAAGGGCTGAAAAGAAAACGTAGCGAGTAAACGTTTTTTCAAGGGGCGACATCGTATCGAGCGGCGCAAAGACCAAGGCATCTGTATTCGCCAGAAGGTCGTGCAGCGATAAAGCCTTGTCGAGAAGCTTATTCAGTGGAAGATTTTCTTTCTCGAGGCCTTGCGCTGTTTTGATGCGGCGCTCAATCCATTTCTTGTCGATGATGGTTGTGTGTTTGGGCTTCTCTTTTTTGTCCTCTCTTGCGCCTTCGATGGAAAGACAGGGATGGGACGTTGCTTCGAGCTTTTCTTCATTTGTTTTAATCCACGCTAAGGCGTCTTTGAGCGCCTTAGGCCGCGGCCCCACAGCCGTGATGTAACGTTTGAAGGTGGCGTCATCCGTGAGCGGTTTTTCTTCGCCTTCGGGAATCCAATAGGTATCCGTCGTATCAATTTCGTTTTCTTCAGGATTTGGGATTTGCCGGAACGGATCGTTCACGAAAAAGGCGGGATTTAGGAAAAGGCGAGTCTTGCCTTCGAAATATTTGATAGGCGCTTCTTTGGACGCATTCAGGTCAATTACGCTGATGCGCGAGAAATTATAAATTTGAATTTTGTTCGGATCTTCAATGCCGCATTCCTTGGCGGCCTTGACAAGCGCACGGACAAAATTCCGGGGGCCGACCGTTGCCAAGATCGGGCCCACTTCTGCATCTGGCCCGCCTTTATTGCCGCATTCATCGGCGCGGTTCAATAAATCATCGCCAACGCCCATTTCCTTTAAAATGGCGCGCATAACGCGCCAAATATTCTGTTCGATAACAACGCTTCCATCTTCGGCGATCATATAGGCGTGACGTGTGCCGTTATCAGTAAAAACGGCGTGCGCTTTCGGATCTTCAATGATGTATGCCGCCGTGACTTCCAGACTTTCATTCTTCTGCATCAGGTTCTTGATTCCCGAGCCTTGATCCTCCTCGGCGTGAGGAAAGGCCCTGAGTTTTTCGCTCAAGAGCTGGACCTCAGCAGCTGATTTTTCTTGAAGTTCTTCTTGCGTTACTGCTGTGCAGCAGGCGCCAAATTGAAAGCTTTTATCAGGGGTGCCTGTGGCGAATGCCAAAAGAGGCGGAACCTTGTGTCGTTGGGATGAAGAAGCCGTTCTCGTCATGACAATTCCCAAAAATCAAACTTGGTTATGAAATAAAAAAAGGCGCGATTAGATCGCGCCTGTGGGGTCCTGTTCTTGTTGTGGCGCGTTGGCGCACGGCTGGCATGAAGCGAGAGCCAAGGGCTGCATCGCTCGCTTGCGGGCCGTGGATTCTTTTTGTTCAACCTTCATCATCTTCGGTTCATTTTCATTTGCTGCATCGCAGCGGAAAAGTGATTCGATAACGGAACAATCTGCGTTGCTCGTTTTATAGAAGGAGATTCCTGGTTTGTGGAGCCGAAAGAATGCTTTCATGACGTTTTTTCCTCAGGTTAAGGCTGTGCTAGAGCCAAAGGCACAATCCTGACGGATGGCAGATCCTTCGTCTTGCAATCAGAAGTAGATTTCTCTTTTTTCTTAAGGTTAATGTGCGGCACAAGCGCTGCCGCTGTGACAGGCCGGGCGAGCTGAATCTGTTTGTCGCTATCGTCGAGAAAAAGATCCGCTTTGAGTTCCTCAAGATGATTGGCTTTGGGCGTGCGACGTGATGAAATTCTGTAATCTTCTTCGGTGCAGGCACCGCCCCAATGTTGAAGCGTTGTTTGAATGCGCGCGAAGGGATCGCTTGAACGTGCTGTGACGATGGCCAGTTCAAGCTTGCGGTCGCTGCCGTGTTCTTTCAAATGCGTGCGCAGGGCGGCAAGTTTGAGATAGACGGAAGCGAAGGGCCCCGGATGTGCCGGAAGCGTTGTAAGCTTCGCTTCACGCTGCCAATAGCGCAGTAAGCCGTTATTTTGGAAATAGGCTTCGCTATCTAATTTAAATTTATCGTTGGGGCGGCCTTTGGCATAGGCAAGCACGCGGTCGAAATCAAAGGCGATGAGAACATCCGGCGAGCCGTGCGCCGCGCGGCCTTCCGGTGAGTCTGGGAAAACCTGTGCGGCGGGGATCCCCGCGTGCAGCGCGTTTTCGACGTCTTGGCGGTTAGGTGAAAAGAAACAATCGATGCCAAAATTGCGCAAAAGGGTGGGCGTAATGGCCCGGCCTTTCATATAGGCTTCGCCTATGCCAAAGCGGACGCGCCCGCCGTTCGTTTTCATATAAAGGCCGTGCTCATAAAGCGACGTATGTACGCGCCGCGAAACGCTGGGGTTGTTGCGCGACAAGATGGTGAAGTTTACCAGAAGACAGGATGGCTTATTAAACGCCATCATTTTTCGTAAAAAGGGGAGAAGCGTTCCGGCTTTAAAGGGCGTTATCTCACGTTTCTGCATGGCTTGGATGTAGGCGGTTTCGCCTTGCTCATGAAAAATGAGGTCTTCTTCGCGCGTGTCAAATAGGGCGCTGGTCGATACGCCAATATTGAGGATCTGGGTCGGAAACTCGGGAAAACAAGGAGCAAGATTGTCTTGCGGTCTTGGGATGGGTTGGTTCATGGGAAGGGGCTTTCTCTTAAAAGGATTAAGCGGCGAGGCCGAGCGATGCGTTTTTCTTTTTGCTCGAAAAGACCGGCGGCGAAGCGGTGTTGCCTTGTGGAATAACCGGCTCATCCAGAATGATTTGCTGGTGAATGACCGGCATCAATTGTTTGTGATTAAACCAAAAGGCTTGGCTGGGCGGTTTTGGCGTAGCGCCAAGGGTATGGAGCGCATATTCGTCGATCCCCTTGAGCGTGCCGTTGACGAGCACGCCGGGCAGAATGTTGTAATCATGAAAATGGCCGATCACGAGCGTGTCAAAGGGTCGGCCACGTTTGGCTTCGATGCGTTGCACATTATGCGCGCCGCGCACGATAGGGCCGATCATGCCGATCACGCCGCGTCCGCCTTTCGCGCCCATCCGGTCGCCGTGCATCAGATAATAACGATGGCCCGGATGGTTGGCTTTTGCGTCGGCACCGACTGTGAAATGCACGCCGACTTCACGCGGAATGTTGAAAAGCACTTTTTTGCTATAGTGCGGATCGTTCGCAAAAAAGAGCTCAAGCTGATTGTAGAAAAGATATTCATAGTTTGTCGCCGTGATTAATTTGCTTTGCGGTTTGGGTGTTGTGCGGCCATGATTGCCGACGACGCCATAAACATAGACCATCGAAAACGCATCGGCGAGCTGGCGTAGGAACCAAATGGTGCGGCCCTGAAGGCGCGCGAAGGCATCAATAATCTGCGCTTCGTTTGTTTGCGTGATTTCAGGATGAAGCCCATCGCCAGAGAAAAGATCCCCGCTGAAACAAGCGATCAAGCCGGGGTAATTCATTTTGGGATTATAATATTTCGCAGCCTCGATCACCCGCTTGGCAAAGGTTTCGATGCGTTTGTCGGCAATGTCCATGTTGAACGCATTATAGCCGCCCATTTCCGCTGGATCGACGACTTCGGCATAATGCCAATCGCTGGCATTGATCATGGGAATGCCCGGCACGCCTTTGGATAGTTTGGGCATAAATAGTTTTTCAGGAATTTGCGCAGGCGTCGCTTTCAGACCATAGATTTCCGTGCGCACGGTTTCGGCTGAGATTTCATCGCGGTCTGCGTTTTGCAGGAATTTCTTGAGTTTTTTAATTTCATCCGACATGACGAGGAGCTTGTGGCGCACCTGCTTGTCGCCGGTCGTCTCAAAACCCGCATCAAGCCAAACACGCCGCAGCTCGTGATGCGGATCTTTGGCGTTGAAGGCTTCTTCATTTTGGCGGATGCGTTCTTTGTTGATGAGCTGCGCGATGAGTTCGGGGCGCAGGCCTAAGCGACGGGCGGTCTCGGTCGTTGCCGCGTTGGCGGCATCGAGGTTTGTTTGATGATAGGGCTCAAACCCATCGGCAATCGACCGGTTCAGAGCGTTTTCGATGAAGACAATTTGGGCTTTGGAAAAAGAGGGCTGTGTGCTGGGCATGTGAAAGCTTCCTTCAGCGGCGAACTCAACCCTTTGGGCAAAGACATGCTCAGTCTTTGCCGTGCGAGCGGTTCATAGTTGAAAAGGGAGCAGGTTAGGTTTTGATGCGAACGTAACCGTTCGTCTGTCCTAACACTGGGTAACCCAAACCAGCACAACAGTCGGGGTTGCCTTTTTTTCTACATCACATGACGCGAAGTAAATACGATTCGATTTTATTGTGCAAGTGTATCTATAGTTAAGAGATACGATTCAACTCTGAGGTGTGAGGCTGTTATGTCTGCTTCCCTCGTGCTTGCTAAAGGAGTCCTGCTTATGGCGTTGCTTATTCAATCCCCATCGTTTGAAGAAGGCGGTGCAATGGCCTCGCGCTATACGTGCGAAGGGGAGGATCTGTCACCAGCTCTGTCTTTTTCTGGCGTGCCTACTGCTGCGCAAAGTCTCGTTCTGGTTGTTGATGATCCCGATGCGCCAGATCCCGCGAAGCCGCAGCGCACGTTTGTGCATTGGCTCGTTTATAATCTGCCACCCACCACACAAACATTGGCTGAGCATGTGAGCGCCTTGCCGCCCGGCGCACGCGAAGGGGTGAGCGATTTTGGACGAACTGGTTATGGCGGCCCGTGTCCGCCGATTGGAACGCATCGCTATTTTTTCAAGCTTTATGCGCTTGATACGGTGCTGACGTTTGCCGAGCCGCCGCGCAAGCCAGTTTTGCTTGCTGCGATGGAAGGCCATGTCTTGGATGAAGCCGCGCTGATGGGAACGTATAAATTATCTCATACAAAATGATTTTAGAAGAGGAACAAAACGGGCCGTCTCTTCCTCACAAACAATCGTCACCTCCGAGCGACTACTTGTCGCGTAGCAATTCGAGCCGTTCGAATAAGCGCTTGTTCCCGTGACCCTGGACCCCGCCCTTCGGCGGGGTGACGGGGGATTCTTGACGGAGAATTTTTCCCTGAATCCCGACATCTGAATCCTAACCCCTGAACCCTCGCTGATTTGGGGGTGACGAAAAGGGAGGCGGCTGACAGAGAATAAAAAAACGGCGGCTCCTTTTTTCAAAGGAAGCCGCCGTTTTTATAAAGCTACGAACGTTAGCCGTTCACAACGGTCTTGCGCGAGAAGAGCGCGCCGCTTTCGTCGCTATCGTCATCGGCAGAAGCCGTGAACTTCGCGGCGTTCTTGAAGCTTGGGCCACTGCTGCTTGAAGAGCTAGCACCGACGACTTGCATTTCGCCAATGATCTGACCGCCAGCGTTCACTTCCAGTTCGCCATACTTGACCATGCCGCTGATGCGGCCTGTGCCACGGAGGGTTAAACGGCCATGAACGGTAAGATCGCCATCGTAACGGCCCGCGATGTCGGCATTTTCAATTTCGACATTGCCGCGGAATTGACCGGTTTCGGTGATCTCAAGCAATTTGCCATCGGCGAGCTTCGCCTCGACCTTGCCTTCGACGACAAGCACGTCGCACGCAGCGATTTCACCGGACAGGGACAGACCCTTGCCAACGGTCAGCTTGCGTTCTTCTGAACCAAGCACACTACGATCACGTTCCGGGGTCGGGCGACGATTGCGCTGCATTTCCATTTGACGACGGCCAGGCATGGGGCTGGCTGCTGCCGGGCTCATGGTGCGCGGGGCTTCCACCGTCGCGGGGCTGCGCTGTGCGGCCACGGTTTGAACTTCTGTTTCCTGCGATTGTGTGCTGTCTTGAATCTCTTCGTCTTTGCGTCCGAACATTGTTGTTCCCTTCTCGAAACGATCAGCTTGAAAGCGTTGCACTTTAGGGGCTTTGGCTCAAACGATGACGCCCTTGCTCTACCCCTTGGCTGTACCATGTGGGGCCCTTTTGAGGCAAGGCTTTTAGGGGGCACGGGGCAGTGGATCATGGGGATAAGACGGAATCCATGCACTTTTTCAAACGCGTAGCTTTTTATCATGAAGAGAGGGTGGCCCGTGCCGTGCGCCTGAGGTAGAACAGAAGAGCCTTAAGCTTTTCCCACTCCTTTCGAAGGATCGATTGATGGTTACTCGCCCAGTGCCAACCCCAGCTTCTCCGGCGCTTTATGACGTATGCTCTGTCGGCAATGCCATTGTCGATGTGATTGCCGAATGCCCGGATTCCTTTTTGGAATCCTATGGCATTACGAAAGGCGCGATGACGTTGATCGATGAAACGCGGGCTGATTTTCTGTATCAGCAGTTCGGCCCTGCCGTTGAAATGTCTGGCGGATCTGTAGCCAACAGTGTGGCGGGGATTGCGGGACTTGGTGGACATCCAGCCTATATTGGCCGCGTGAAAGACGATCAGCTTGGCGCGATTTTCAGGCATGATTTAACGGCCAGCGGCGTGCATTTTTCAACACCGCCCGCGCAGGCGGGCGCTTCAACCGGACGTTGCCTGATCGTTGTGACGCCTGATGCCCAACGCAGCATGAGCACCTATTTGGGCGTGGCTGTCGATTTATCAGAAAAAGACATTGAACCACAGCTTGTCGGCAATGCGGCTGTGACTTTCTTGGAAGGCTATTTGTTCGACAAACCCGAAGCGCAAAAGGCGTTTATCAAAGCGGGAACGTTGGCTCATGCCGCCTCGCGGCGCTTGGCGCTTTCGTTGTCCGATACGTTCTGTGTTGATCGTCATCGTGCGGCGTTTGGCGAGTTGGTGCGTGATCATGTCGATATTTTGCTGGCCAACGAGTTCGAACTGATGGCCCTTTATTGCCTGCCGACGTTTGAGGAAGCTTTTGCGGCGGCGCGTGCGCAATGCAGCATTGTTGTGGGGACGCGCAGTGAGAAAGGTGCGGTGATTGCGGCGGGCGATGAGCTCGTGTCGCTTGCCGCTGAGCCTGTGGCGCGGGTTGTGGATACGACGGGAGCAGGCGATCTTTTTGCCGCTGGGTTCCTCTTTGGTTTGACGCAAGGGTGTCCGCTTTCCACTTGTGGGCGGCTCGGCGCGATTGCTGCGGCAGAGGTCGTGAGCCATTATGGACCCCGGCCACAGGAGAGCCTTAAGGATTTAATCCACAGAAAAGGTATCCAACTGTAATTTTTTGGCCCTCAACTGGTTGCTCGCGCTTGAATGCGGGTTAGTCCTGTGCTGATCTCTAGCTCGATCTTTTTTGAAGCCCCTTTACTCCCAGATGAAGAGCATGAACAAGAAGCTTTGGTCCCCACGCGTTGTCTGCTGTGTTGTGCTTGCGGTAGGCTTGTGCCTTCCCTGCGTGAGCGGTTTTGCCGCCGAGGGGCCTGTGGGCAAAGCTCAGGGGGAAAAGCCCTTTCATGTCGCAAGCGCGGCGCTTCATGTTGAAGGTGTGCACGCCGAACTGTGTCTTTATTTCAGCGATACCATCGATCATGAAGATCGTAGCCGTTATTTACCGGTCATTGACTTGCGCAAGGATGGCAAAAAAGAAAAACTGACGGCCAAAGATATCAGCCTGACGCCGAATACGCTGTGTGTGCAAAATCTGGAACATCGCGCGCATTATGATTTTCTGTTTTCTAAGATCAAAAGCGCGGAAGGCGAACGGCTTAGCAAAGCTTATGAAACCGTGTTCACGGTGCCTGATCGTAAAGCAGCTTTAGCTTTTATCGCGGATTCCAATTTGTCGATCCTGCCGCGCCATGTGCAGACGAAGGCTGGGGTGCAACCGATTGCGGCGGGCATGGCGCATGTGTTGCGTTCGGTGAATGTGGCACAAACGCATCTGACGCTGTACCGGATTCCTGATCGCGCCGCGTGGGTCGGCGCGTGGCAGCAATTTACGATGCTTAACCTTTCGCCGCTTGAAAGCTTGGTTTTTGCGCGTGGTAAAGGGCAAGCCGTTTTTGAAAGTGATCTGGTTTTTAGCCAAGATCCGAATATTGAGCAAACGCTTGTCGTTCCGTTGCCTTCCGATGAGGCGCTTGCGCCGGGGCTTTATTATCTGGCCGCGACGCCGAAAGAACAGGAGCAAAAACAAGCCAAGCCTGGCTTGTTTGCCGGGCAATGGTTCTTGGTTTCCGATTTACGTTTAACGGCTGTGCGCTTGCCGGAAGGTGTGCGCGTTTTTGCAGGTCATTTGGCGACACATAATCCGGTGGCTGCAATTGATGTGCAGGTGTTGGCCCGCAATGGCGATGTGCTGGCTCAAGCGCAGACGGATGCCGATGGCATGGTTTTGCTAAACGTTTCTGAGAAGAACAAAGATAAAATTGCGCTTGTCACAGGCGGCGAGGCTTCGGGTGATTTAGATATTTTGGATATTGACCGCGAGCCCACATTGGGCGCAAGAGCTCTGAAATTCACGGCGTTCGTGCGGCCTGATCGTGAAGCCTATCAACCGGGTTCGACGGCCATGGTGATGCTTCGCGCGGAAGATGGCGCTGGGCAGGCTTTGGACATAAAGAGCAGCGTTCTTAAACTGCTGCGCCCGGATCGTCGCACGTATAGCCACAAGCCGTTGCCTACGCATCAGACGGGGCTTACCGTAATGAGCTTGCCTTTGCCATTCGCGGGGCAAGCGGACACGTGGACGCTTTCCTGGCAGCGTGAAGACGGCAGCGTCATTGCCGAAGCGCCGTTGACGTTGCGCCCCGGTTTGGGCGAAGCCAAGTTAGAGTTGCGCGTGCCGCGTGAGGATGCGGGTGAGAGCGTTCATTTGAGTTTGAAAGCCAGCGATGCCTATGGGCAGGCTTTGGCCTTTCAGCCCGGCAAGCTGACCGTGCGTGGTACGGCGCCTGAGGTGAAAGGGTGGGACGCTTACGACTTTGGCGTCGCGCCTGCGCCAGATGCGCCGCCGCTTCGTCAAGTTGACTTTATGACTGGTGCCGATGGCAGGGTGAACGTTACGCTGCCCCAAGAACGCGGTGGGTTGTGGGATGCGCTGGCGCTTGAAGCTTCGCTTGAAGGGGAAGGTGAGCTGGCCGATGTGACGATACCCGTACGTCGTTTTTCCTCGCTTATCGGCATTCGTCCTTTGAAGGAAGGCCGTTCGTTTGCCGAAAATGGGGTGGCGCAGTTTGATGTGATCGCCGTGGATGCAAACGGCAAACGCCGCGCCGAAAACGACTTGTATTATTTAGTTTATGAAGAAGGCCGGAGCTTCGAATGGTTCACGTCCGAAGGGCACTGGGATTACAAGCCTTTGCCGCAGCATCGCCGTGTGGGCGGTGGAGCCCTCTCGCTGAGCGCGTCGGGCGAGACGCTTGTGCGTTGGCCTGTAACGACGGGGCAATATGTGCTTGAGATTACGAACGCAAGCGGCGCGCTTTTAGCGCGTCATGCGTTTGAAGCCGGACGCGTTGCGCCCAATCCCGAACCGCAAGACGGCGTGCAACGTCTCAGCTTCACCGATCCGGCGATGAAACTTGACGAGGGAAAAACCAATAAGCTTGCCCTTAATCTTGCCGCCCCGGCCTTTGTCAGCGCTGTGGCGTTCGATGGCAAAACACGCGCGACGATTTTCCGCTTTATGCCAGCGGGGCACGGCGAACTGAGCTTGACCCCGAACGAAGAATGGCAGGACAAGGTGCTTGTGCACGTGCAGGCCGTGTTCTTGGACACGCTCGCCCCGGCCAGTGTGGAAGAGACGTTTAAAATCAACCAATCGCATCGCGAACTCACGTTAAAGGTGAGCGCGCCGCAAAGCCTGATAGCGGGGACAAGCACGCTTATACCTGTGAAGATTTCAAAAGTTCATGGGAAAAAACCGACCTTTCTTGATGTGATTGCAACGCCTCTTTCTAAAACGGGTTACACAACATTTCCCGTCCAGACGTTTGAGCCCTTGACCTTTGATGCGGAAGGTCGGGCGAAAGTCAAACTGACTTTGCCTTCTTTCGATGGGGCTGTTCGCTTGACGTTTGTGGCTTGGAACGAGGCCGCTCAATATGGGGAGACGACTCTAACTCTTCCTGCAAAACCGGCTTTGGCCCTTGCGGGAGCCGCGCCGGGGCAGCTTGCCGTGGGAGATAAAGCGGAGATGCCTTTGACCCTTACGAATAATGCAGCTCCAAGTGGGGCTTACAGCTACGCGTTGATCCTTCCGGCAGGCATAAGTGTGGCCGAGCCGCTTAAAGGGAAACTGACCTTAGGCCAAGGGGCGAGCGTATCGCTGCCTTTGACCTTAACGGCGCGCGGGGCAGGCGATGGGGTGCTGAGCTTTACGCTGACTGGCCCCGATGGAACGCAGCGTCTTGCCGCGCAATGGCCCGTGACGGTCTCGGGGCAGCGTGCGGGGGCTTGGGATTTGAGCACCCATCTTTTAGAGAGTGAAAAGGCGGAAGCCTTTGCCGCGCTCACAACGGCGGATTCTTCGGGGAAGGCTGTACGGTTATGGTCGCCGTTGCCCTTGCCTGATGTGCAAAGCGCGTTGCAGAAAATGGTGGCAAGCGCCCCTTATACAACGAAGGAAATTGCGCTGTGGCTCGAAAATGAACGTCAGTGGGGCGAGCCGCTTAAGGCTTTTGGGTTGATCAGCGGCCCACGGCTTGAGGCCCTGCGTGTGCGTTATGTGCGTGAGCTTCAGCTGCGTCAAAACGAAGATGGCGGGTTTCCGCTTGTTTCCGTTGGCGCACCGAGCGATATGGTCAGCACGGCGGCGGCCCTTCTCGCCTTGCGCGATCAAGCGGAGCAGCCTGTGGCTTTGGCTGTGGCTTGGCTGCAGGGTAAGTTACAAAATACATGGTTTGAGGAAAGCGAACGCGCCGCGCGCATTGAGGCTTTGGAATCTTTGGCGCGGGCGGGTCATGCAGATCTTGCGGCCCTTCGCTATTTTTCCGAAACGAGCAAAGATAAAGACCTCTCGCCGCAGACCAGCGCCTTTCTCGGCCTTGCGCTTGTCGAAGGTGGGGATACCGAAACGGCTCGAAACTGGACGCAGCGTGCGCAGAACGCTTTGCCAGTTTTAGCAAAGGATAATGCGGTAGCCTTTTGGCGTGTGGCGCGTCTTTTGGCTTTGAACCAAAGTGTGTCTCCTGAAGCGTTGAAAGCTGTCTTTGCGCAAGAGCCAGCAGACTTTGATGGGCAATCGCCTGTTGAGGTGATGAGCGCTCTTCATGCTTTAGCGCAAGCCGCCGTACGGTCGGGCACCTGGACGCTTTTCATCGATGAGCAGAAGGTCAAAGGTCTTGGCCTGAGCGTGATGAGAAAAGATCCGGCAGGTGAGCCACATCATATCCTAGCCAAGCAGCCGCTCTATCTTGTAACGTTTACGCCGCAAACGGATATATTGGTGGCTAAGGATCCCGAAAAAGACGAACCGCCGTCCTCGGTTCAGCGGACGTTCTTTAAACGTGATGGCAGCGCTTTTGATTTTGATCTGTCTTTGATGATGAACGAGGCTTACGTCCTCGTGTTGCAAGGCGAGGTTAAGGCGGAAGAGGCGGATGGGTTACGCCTTATTCTACCTGAGACAGCGGCCTTTACGTTTCTGCCGCCGGAGGAGCCTTCCGTCATGCGTCAGCAGTTTCCTTGGTTGCCTGAAGGGCTGACCAGTATTGATCAAGCGGCTTCGATGCCCGGTGGGTTTGTCTTTACGCTGAAGCCACAAAGCACGACATTCCGTGTTGCGCTTTTGGTCAAGCCACAACGGAAAGGTGCTTTTGCCTTGCCGTCCTGTCGTCTGTTGACGGCAACGGGTGAACGTTTGCCGCTCACGCAAAACGCTATTGCCTTTTCGGTTTGGTAAGGGCGAAAACGTAAAAAAAGCGGCGAGGGAAACCTCGCCGCTTTTTTGATGCTTTGGATGTGAAGCGCGTTAATTGATAAGCTCGATAGAAACAGCCTCACGCCCTTTGGCTGCCGTTTGAACTTGCATCTTGAGCCGTTGGTTCGTCTCCAGCCCCATAAGGCCGAGACGTGAGACGACGCTTTTATGAACAAAAATATCTTTGCCGCCATCATCCGGCGCCACAAAGCCAAAGCCCTTATCCGTTTTGAACCATTTAACGGTGCCCGTCATTTCTTCTGTTGGGCCGGTGGCTTCGGGTTGACGGGCTGGAATTTCACCTTGTCCCATAATGGAGACAATCGAGAGAACTTGTCGTCCCTTGGGGCCTTGCCCGATTTGTACGAGAAGTTTGGTGCCTTCTGCAACCTGCTGCAGTCCTGCGCGTGCAAGAACGGAGACATGCATAAAGGCGTCTGGCGATTGGTCTGCTGGTGCAACGAAACCAAAGCCCTTTGAAAGATTGAACCACTTGACGATAGCTTCGAGCTGCTCTCCATCATCCGGAGAGGGGGATTCAAACGATGACAAGGTACGATCCTCACAAAAATAAGACGGAAACCTGTTACATGAAACTACTAGCTAATTTCTTGAGAGTGAACAACGAAATAATCAAGAATAGAAAAGGTTAGTTCAGGCAGACCTTAAGAAGGCGGAAAGTAATAAAATTTCCTAATTCAAAGTTAACGACTTTTGCATCGCAACACGGCCTTTAGCATTTATTAGCCTTCTTCGCGTAGTATGAGCTGAGTGATGAATAGCTGAGGCTTATACGAAAATGAGAAGCGGCAGGTTGAAATTCAAAGATAATATCTCGCAGACCGTAATGAAATCTGCGCCGTACTCGGTTTGTGTTCGCGTTTTCTTTATGCTGGCCTGCCTTGCAAGCGCGCCCTCTTGGGCCCAACAACCGATTGTATCTGACATGGCGCCACCTGAGGAAGCCCCTATGGCTCAGCCGGAGCGGGCCTTGGACATGCCTGCGCTTCCTGACCTGAAACCCGTGAGCGCTTTGGGCGTCCCCTCGAGTAAGGAAGAAAATGAGGCTTATTTAAAGAATCCAGAAGAATGGCGTTCTGTTGCAGTTTATGACAGCGAACGCGTGCGCAAAGAAAAAGAAGCCAACACGGCCTTTCAAATCCGCTATGCGCCCTTGCCGGATCGACGCGTGGAAGCTATTCCTGATAAACGGATTTCAACGCCCGTGACGTCGCGTCAAGCCAACGCTGAGAAAACAACGAAGACGGCAGCGTCCAAACAGACGAAGGAAGAAGAGGCCGCGACGACCGAAGCGTGCAAAGCGCTTGCCGACCAACGGCGCAAGCAGCTTGAGGCTATGGAAATCGATCGTAAAACGCTGGCCGCGCTGAAGGCTGCGCTTTCTGATTTGAAATTGACAGATAAGCTAAGCTTTATGGCCAAAGACGGCAGTGGGCTTTTCCCCGTTGACTCCGTTGCGGCTCGTACAGAAATGCCCAAAGCGGCGGCTTCCAAATCACCGTAATTTTTCCTGTGCTTGCCTTTCCTTTCTTAGGTTGCCATAAGCAAACATGTCTGCTTGAGGAAAAGAGGCCTGTCTTGCGTTCCTTGCTTATTTGGTTTTTGTGCGGTTTTGGCGTTTTGTTGCTGGCGCTTCAGGTGTGGCCCGAACTTGATCTGGCCACGTCTGGTTTGTTTGCTACCCCGCAGGGTTTTATCTATCGGGCCAATGGGTTTCTGATTTTTCTTCAGAAAACGGCATTTGTTGGGGCGCGGATTTTAGTCATCGTTTTTGCGGCGGCGGCGTTGGTGGCGTATTTTAAGAAACAGACGTTTCTTTGGCTTTCAAGCAAAAGCTGGTTCTTTCTTTTATTGGCGCTTTTGATCGGGCCGGGGCTTTTAGCCAATGTGGCTTTGAAAGATCATTGGGGCCGGGCGCGACCTCATATGATTACGGCGTTTGGTGGGACACACGCCTTTACGCCAGCCTTGCAGCCTGCAAGTGCCTGTGCGCGGAACTGTTCCTTTGTTTCCGGCGATGGCGCGTTTGGATTCTTTTTGACCTGTTTTGCTTATGTCGTGCCGTTGCGGCGTAGCCGTCGTGTGTTCTGGGCCGGAATGGGGGTGGGGCTTGTCTTTGGCGGCGCACGCATTTTAATTGGCGCGCATTTTATCAGCGATGTTGCTTATGCCGCTTGTCTTGTTTTAAGCGTGAGCGCGCTCTTGCATGCCCTGTTTTGGGGCATGCAAGCGACGCGTCAACGATGGATCGCTTGGTTCAGTCTTGTGCCTTGAGCCGTTCTGCAATCGCGGCTTCCATAGCTTGGAAAAAGCCCGGATGTGATTCACGCAAGGCCCAAGGATCTTTGGCGAAGAAGGTTTGAAGCCGTTCGAAGGATTTACTGTCAATGCCCGCGGCGTTGAACAACTCCGGCTTATCCATGACGTAGCGCGAAGCCCAGGCTTGAGCTGAGCCAAAAAAGACTTTCAGTTCTTCGAGCGTCGCGGCATCGATCAAGCCAGACGCTAGCGATTTTTCAAAAAATGAAATATCGACGCTGTTGAGCGCCACGACTTTTTGGCCGTTGACTTTCAGGCGGTCAACACCATTGCTGCCGCGGCTGTTAACGCACAGCGTGCCGATGCAGTGCAGACCTGCTTTATCCAAAATCGGCAGCCAATTGTCGAAATAGCTCGCGGCGTTGTTGATGAGATCGGAAACATGCAGCGCGACTTCGCCCGAATGAAGCGGTTCGGCGCAATAGAACGCTCCATTTTTAAACAGATAGACATGCTTGATCCCGAGCGCTTTGGCTACCGGGATCGAAAACAGCCAATCGCGGCGTTCGCCGCCCGACAGGACGGTAAAAGAACCTTCTGGAAATGAGGTCTTCACACTGGCCACCATCGTTTCGATGATGTTCGCAAAGGTTTCGTCCGTCTGCGCGGCGGTCATGATAAGCGTTTCGAGCTTTTCGGCGCGGGTTTGGGCGTCTTTTGTCTCGGCCACGATGGCGGTGATGCCTTCCAAAAGGGTTTTGGACAGGGCGGGGCCGATGACGAGCTCGGTATTCACGTAAAACGGGCCCGGAATGGAGGCTGCATACCAGAAAATAGGACCAGTTTTGTGATTCCAGATCGAAACGGCCTTGGTATCGTGAATGCGGCGGATCATGTCTTCTTGCGAATAAATCATAGGCGGGCTCCTTTTGGGTTGGGACAGGAAATAGCATGATCGGACAAAAGAGGAAAGAGAAGGGCTCGAAAAACATGACTTTTTAAGATCTTTGGCTTAGATTTTGAGGGTTCCCTCCGGTATGAGATTTCCAAATGCCGCCTTTTTCGCCTCCAGCGCCCTTTTTCCCACCGCCTTTGCCCAAGCAAGGCACGGTGGGTCTTGTCGCGCCGAGCCGGTGGCCCAAGGAGGGATTGGTCGAGTTGCTTCAAACGAAGCTTGAAGCGCGTGGCCTAAAACTGATCGTTCATGAACAAGTGGCGATGCATGAGGGCCGGTTGGCCGGGCCTGATGCGGCGCGCGCCGCGGCGATCCGCGCTATGGTTTGTGATGCCCGGATCGATGCGATTTTCTGCGCACGCGGTGGTACGGGCGCTTTGCGGCTGCTCGATCTTTTGGATTACGAAGTCCTCCGCGCTCATCCCAAGCCCTTTGTTGGCTATTCGGATGTTACGGCTTTGCTGCACGCCATTACGGCGCAGACGGGCATGGTGACATTTCATGGGCCGATGGCTTCAAGCTTTGTGCCGCCCTATGATGATCCGCGCACGGAAGATGATCTGTTTGCCGTTTTGATGGACCCTACGCAAACGCGCGGCTTTGGTGGTCTGCGCGTGGCCCGCGCGGGCGCGGCGCAGGGGCGGCTGTTTGGCGGGTGTTTGACGCTTTTGCACAGCTTGCTCGGCACGCCTTATGATTGGCCTGCGGAAGGCTCGATCCTGTTTATTGAAGACACAGCAGAGCCGCTTTACAACATTGATCGCATGATGACGCATTTGCGTTTGGCCGGAAAATTGAACGGTGTGAGCGCCGTATTGGTTGGCGAGATGATTGGGCTCACCGACGATGAAGAGCCGGAAGACACGCCCTTTGGTAAAAGCATTGAACAAATTGTGGCTGAGCATGTGCCGCCAGATGTGCCTTTGGCTTTTGGGCTTCCCTGTGGTCATGGGCGCTACCTCACCACCTTGCCCATCGGCGCGCAGGTGAGTCTGACGCTGGAGGGCGATCGCGCAGCCTTTAGGGTTCATGCATGGAATTGATCCACATTTCACAAGCCGAGCTTGAAGAAATCCTGCGCAAACACACGATGTTTCGCTCGGCGCGGATGGGCGGGGCGCGGGCGATTTTGGCGTATCATGATCTGTCTGGCATGGATCTAGCTGGGCACGATTTAGCGCATGCCGATTTCACCGGTGCTGTGCTGTGCGAGACGAACCTGCAAGGCGCAAAACTCGATTACGCGACGTTGTTTAGCACCGATTTGCGTTTGGCCTTGATGCAAAGCTCGAGCCTTGTGCGAGCCGATATGCGTGGCGTTTGCTTGCGCGGGGCGCAGTTGATCAATGCCGACATGTCGGGCGTTGATCTGCGCGAAGGCACGATCACGAACCGGCAAGGCGAGGTGATGCTTCCTGGTTTAACGGCTTTGATGACGGGCAATGGCGGCGTTGCGGATTTGAGCGGCGCAAACCTTTCAAGCGCGAAACTTGCGGGCGCAGTGGCGAATAATTGCGATTTCAGCGATGCGCTGATGCGCGGCTGTAAAATTGTGCGCGCTAATTTGACGGGCGTGAATATGGAACGCGCTAATTTAGAAGATGCCGATTTGAGCCAATGCGACGTCTCACACGCCAATTTGCGCGGCTCGATTTTGATTAACGTGACGACGACCTCAACAAACCTGACGACAGCCGATTTGTCCGGGGCGCTGACTGAGGAACCGTGTGGCCCAACGGCTAAGGATTTGCCGGTCCCTGTTTCCGAATTACTGCGTCGCCATCTGACATGGCTAAGCAGCGATGGCAAAAACGGTCGCCGCCTTGAAATCGATGGGTTCGATCTGCGCCGCACGATGTCCTTCGCGCATGCCTGTTTGAGCATGATGCGCGGACGGCGGGCGATGCTTTACGGCCTTGATTTTGAGGGGGCGCAGGTTCAAGTCGCCGATTTGCGTAGCGCCGATTTACGGGCGACGAATTTTAAAGATGCCGATTTGCGTGGTTGTGATTTTACGGGCGCGCTTTTTAATGGCGCTAATCTTTACGGCGTTCAAATGCAGCCGCTTGAGCTAGGCGGCGAGGGTATTATGGAAACCACGCTGGCTCGTGCCTCGCTGCGGTTTGTCAATTTGTCCAATGCGGATTTGACGCGCGTGGATTTCAGTTTTTCCGATTTGACGAGCGCGAACTTGCTGGGCAGTAATTTAACCGGCGCGAACTTTACCGGCGCAAAATTAAATGAGACGCGGCTGAGCAAAGATCAGCGAGAACTCATCCAAATCAGCCTGCATAAATAGGAGCGAGTACGGTGCTTCGTCGTTTGCCAGAATCTTTAGTGAATCGGATCGCTGCGGGCGAGGTTGTCGAACGCCCGGCGGCGGCGCTGAAAGAACTGGTTGAAAATGCGCTGGATGCCGGGGCAACGCGCATTGAAGTGGCCTTGCGCGAAGGTGGGCAGGCGCTTATCCGTGTGGCTGATAATGGCAGCGGCATGGATAGAGATGAGCTGACGCTGGCCATTGAGCGTCATGCGACATCGAAACTGCCCGACGAAGATTTGTGGAATATTCAAAGTTTTGGATTTCGCGGCGAGGCTTTGCCTTCCATCGGCGCTGTGGCGCGACTTTCCCTTACGAGCCGTAAGGCAGGCAGCGCGGAGGCGTGGCAGATTACGGTTGAGGGCGGCGCGGTTACGCCGCCGCGGCCAGCCTCGCTGGCAGCTGGAACAATTGTTGAAGTGCGCGATTTGTTTTTTGCGACGCCTGCGCGGTTGAAGTTTTTGAAGTCCACGCGTTCGGAATCCGGCGCGGCGCGTGATGTCATTGACAAGGTCGCGCTGGCCAATCCGCAAGTTGAGTTTGTGTTTCAAGAAGATGAGCGGCGACCTGTGCGCTATAGCGTCGCCGCTGGGCTTTGGGACGACGAAGCAGCTTTGCGCGAACGGGCGAGCCAAGTTTTGGGCGTGGAGTTTATGAGCAATGTGGAGCGTGTGGCTTTTGCCCGCGATGAGCTTTCGCTTGCGGGCTTTGCGGCGCGGCCCAGCGCGCACCGGCCCACCACGCTTGAGCAATATCTGTTCGTGAATGGTCGGCCTGTGCGCGACAAGGTTTTATTGTCCGCCGTGCGCGGTGCTTATGGCGATACGCTGCCTGCCGGGCGGCATCCGGCTGTGGTTTTGTTTTTAACAATGCCACCGCGCGAAGTCGATGTGAACGTGCATCCCACGAAAGCCGAAGTCCGGTTTCGCGATAGCGCGAAGGTGCGCGGTCTGATCGTCACGGGCGTGCGCGAGGCGTTGGGCCAAGCGGCGCAATTTACAAGGTGCGCTCTTGCGCCGCAAGCGCTGGGCGCGTTTCACCCAGAGCCTTTTTCTTATGCGCCGCGTTCTTATGCAACGCCTGCGCCGCATTTTGCTGAAGCTTCGTTTCTCCAAACCGTGCCGCCATCGGCGCGGGTGAGCGAAAGTGTTTTGCCGACCCAAAGCTTTGGTCGTTTGGGCGCGGCGGTGGCGCACGTGCATGAAACGTTCATCATCGCGCAAACGCCGGACAGCCTTGTGATCGTCGATCAACATGCGGCGCATGAACGCATTGTGTATGAAAAAATGAAGGAAGCTTTGGCTTCCGGCGCGATCAAACGCCAGATTTTGTTGATCCCCGATGTGGTCGAGCTTGACGATGCGGCGCTCGGGCGGCTGCTTGACGCGGTGGAGGATCTTGCCAAACTTGGTTTGGTGGTTGAGCCGTTTGGCGGCAATGCCCTTTTGGTGCGTGAAACGCCTGCGCTTATGGGGCAGGTGAAAAGTCAGGCGCTGCTCAGTGAGCTTGCCGAAGAGCTGGCGGCCAATGAAACGACACGCGGGTTAGAGCAACGGCTATTGGCGCTTTTGGCGCGTATGGCGTGTCATGGCTCGGTGCGTTCAGGCCGCACGCTTAATGGCGATGAGATGAATGCGCTGCTCCGCCAAATGGAAGAAACGCCTGCCAGCGCCCAGTGCAATCATGGCCGCCCGACTTATGTCGAGATGAGCCTGAGCGATTTGCAAAAGCTGTTTGACCGGAAATAAGACTTAACGGGTTGCTGTGAAGAAGAAAGAAAACGGGATGCCCGCTTGCGCGAGCATGACGGTGGCTTTTTCGTTATTCACTTATGCGCGGGGGTGAGCCTTGTTGAAAAAAGAGCGGCGTTATTCCCCTCCCCCTGCGGGAGGGGTTAGGGGCGGGGTTGTCTCAGCAATATAGACTTTCGCCCGCCTGCGTGGCGATTTCTGTCGTTCGAATGAGCGCCCGTTCCCGTGATCCTGGATTCCCGCCTGCGCGGGAATGACGGTGGTTTATTTGTTGAGGTGCGTTCGACCTTGAAGAAAAAAGAACGGTTCTCACCATCAAAAACTATCGTCACTCCCGCGCAAGCGGGAGTCCCGTTTGGTTTCTTTTGGGGATCATTTTGTATCAGAAAAGCTATAGAAACCGATCTTCGTTGCGCCATAAGTTTTTTCTAAAAGCAACGTGTAGGCATCCGGCAGCGTGAGCGTTTCGGTTTTTGCCGTCTCGCATGAGACAAGCGCGTTTGGTGCAATCCAGCCGCGTACCGCAAGGGCGGCCAGTGCCGTGGGAATTAGCTCTTTATGATAAGGCGGGTCGAGGAAAATAAGCGTGGCGGGCGCTTTGGCTTGTGGCGGGTGCGTGACATCCATTGGGAGAAAGGCAGCCAGCGGCTCCACTTTCAGTTTGGCGATATTGTCGCGCAGGGCGTTTTGCGCTTTGCGATCTTTTTCGAAAAAGCTAGCGCTTGCCGCGCCGCGCGAAAGGGCCTCAAGGCCGAGCGCGCCCGTGCCCGCAAAGGCATCAAGAACCACGGCATCAATCAAAGGATTACCGATGGACTCGCCCCAATCATGATGGGCTAGCACGTTAAACAATGCCTCGCGTACGCGGTCGGTTGTGGGGCGCGTGTCCAACCCTTCCGGCGCTTTGAGCGTCCGGCCACGCAAAGAGCCGCCTGTTATGCGCATGGTTTCTTTTTCATCTCTGCAAAAAAGGTGCCGAGCGATTCACGCAAAATGCGGGTCGGGACCTCTTCAATCGCGCCGCGCGTGAGTTTGCCAAGTTGGAAGGGGCCGTAGGAGACGCGGATCAATCGCGTGACTTGCAGGCCGACATAATCCATCACTTTACGGACTTCGCGGTTTTTGCCTTCGCGGATCGTCACGGAAAGCCAGCGATTATGGCCCTCGGTCTTACCGGGCTCGATCTCTGCTTTGATCGGTTCATAATGCACGCCTTCGATATCCACGCCTTCGGCCAGCATCTTGAGTTTCTTTTCGTCCAGATCGCCATACACGCGCACGCGGTAATGGCGCAGCCATGCGTTTTTCGGCAATTCCATGTGACGCGCGAGTTCGCCGTCATTGGTCAAAAGCAAAAGGCCTTCGGTATTGAAATCCAAACGGCCAATCGTGATCACGCGCGGCAGTTCGGGTGGCAGTTTTTCAAAAATCGTGGCGCGGCCTTTGGGGTCGCTGTTGGTCGTGAGCGTGCCCGTCGTTTTGTGATAACGCCAGACGCGAGGCTCATCTTTGTTGGCCAGTGGTTTGCCATCGACCGTGATGACGTTTGCGGGCGTGACGTTCAGGGCGGGCGAGAGGATAATCTTGCCATCCACGGTGACGCGGCCCGCTTCGATCAGCCGTTCGGCTTCGCGGCGCGAGGCAACGCCGACGCGGGCGAGGGTTTTGGCGATCCGTTCACCCGCAAAGGCTTT
>Ga0209467_1001265_pt1 | contig 23186 bp, 14 predicted proteins | sample Higcelwee11metaG_FD_187175 | JGI IMG/M metagenome (GOLD analysis project Ga0209467, IMG submission 187175) | Freshwater pond sediment microbial communities from the University of Edinburgh, under environmental carbon perturbations - High... | ecosystem: Environmental > Aquatic > Freshwater >... | reverse complement strand
GCGACAGGGAGCTGGACTTGATCTGTCCGGCGTTTAAGCCCACGGCCAGGTCGGCGATGAAGCTGTCTTCGGTTTCGCCCGAGCGGTGGGAGATGACCGTGGTATAGGCGGCCTGTTTGGCCATTTCGATGGTGTCCAGGGTCTCGGTGACGGTGCCGATCTGATTGAGCTTGATGAGGATGGAGTTGGCGATGCCCTGGTCGATGCCTTCGGCCAGGATGTCCGGGTTGGTGACGAAGATGTCGTCGCCAACGAGCTGGATGTTGTCGCCGAGTTCGTTGGTCAAAAGCTTCCAGCCGTCCCAGTCGTTTTCGGCCAGACCGTCCTCAATGGACACGATGGGGTATTTGGGGATGAAATCGGCCAGATATTTGACCATGTCCTTGGAGGACAGGTTCTTTTTCTCGCCGGTCAGGATGTATTTGCCGTCCTTGTAAAATTCCGAGGCGGCGGCGTCGATGGCCAGGGAGATTTCGTCGCCGGGGCGGTAGCCGGACTCCTCAATGGCCTTGACGATGTATTTGAAGGCCTGGTCGTGGTCCTTCAGGTTGGGGGCGAAGCCGCCCTCGTCGCCCACGGAGGTGACGTGTCCGTCCTTGGCCAGGATCGTCTTCAGGGTGTGGAAGGTTTCCGCGCCCATGCGCAGGGCGTCGGCGAAGGTCTTGGCCCCGACGGGCAGGATCATGAATTCCTGGATGTCCAGGTTGTTGGGGGCGTGCATGCCGCCGTTGATGATGTTCATCAGCGGCACGGGCAGCACTTTGGCGTTGATGCCGCCCAGGTATTGGTAGAGCGGCAGGCCGACGAAGTTGGAGGCGGCCCGGGCCACGGCCAGGGACACGCCGAGGATGGCGTTGGCGCCCAGGCGGGATTTGTTCTCGGTGCCGTCGGTTTCGATCATCAGGTTGTCGATGGCCACCTGCTGGGTGGCGTCCATGCCCACCACGGTCTCGGCCAGTTCGCCCTGGACGTTCTCCACGGCCTTGGTCACGCCCTTGCCGCCGAAGCGGCTTTCTTCGCCGTCGCGCAGCTCCAGCGCCTCGCGGGAGCCGGTGGACGCGCCGGACGGCACGGCGGCGCGGCCGGATGCGCCGGATTCCAGGGTGACTTCCACCTCAACGGTGGGGTTGCCGCGGGAATCGAGGATTTCCCGGGCCCAGATGGCGGCTATGGTGCTCATGGTTTTCTCCTTGGTACGTTTTATGGTGAGGGTGGTCGGCGGACGGACATATGTATTCGTCGATCCGCCGTGAAGCATATCCGAACTTTTCGCGATTATTAACCCCCCCCGGCGGCGAAATCGCGGCGGGAACGCGGTGTTTTCGCGCCGCGCCGGGAGACGTTCCCGACGCGGCGCGTATGGTTTTTACGGGCAGACAATGGGCTGATAGACGACCGAGTCACCCATCTGCATGGGCTGGTAGCAGGTGCTTCCCGCCTGGTAGATGATCGCCCCGGCAATGGACAGGGTCACGGCTGCGGCGGGCAGCGCCCAGATATACGCCGCGCCGGGCGGCAGCACCGGCCAGGGCCTGGGGCCCCAGCCGCCCGGCCCGTAGGGTCCGGGTCCATAGGGTCCATAGGGTCCATAGGGTCCATGGGGACCGTAGGGCGGCGGGGGCGGCGGTACGGGCATGGGCGGCCGTGGTCCGGGTCCGGGCGGGTAGGGGCCGGGGCCAGGCACGGGCGGCCGTGGTCCGGGTCCGGGCGGGTAAGGGCCGGGGCCAGGCATGGGGCCGGGGCCGGGGCCGGGGCGTGGGCCAGGTCCGGGCTGGAATCCGGGGCCGCCCGGGGCGGGGCGCATGGAGCCGCTGGCCGGGAATCCTCCGGCGGGCGGCCTGCCGGGGCCATCCGGACGAAATTCCGGGCCGCCCATGCCGCCAATTCCTGGCGACCCCATGCCGCCTCGGGCGGGCGCGCCGCCCATGGGCCCGCCGAAGCCGCCGTGCGATCCGCCTCCGAATCCCTCGGGGCCCCGGGACATGGCGGCGAAGGGGAACAGGCCGACCAGGGTGAGGCTTAATAAGGAGCACAAAAAGAGTCGTGCACACGTTTTCATGACGGCCTCCGGTTACGGGCTGACGGTTTGCTGGCCCGCAAGGGGGATGATGTCGATTTTCGTGGCCGACGGCGGCGGGGTGAAGGCAAAAAAGGAGTCCTTGAACCGGGGGTTGAGCTTCCAATCCACAAGCATGGCCTCGTAGTTGGGCGCGCCGACCAGGGTCTTGTCCACGATGACCAGCTTGCGCGGCAGGGGGGTTTTGCCGTCGGCGATCCAGATCTGCCAATCCACATCTTTTTGGCTGAAGGCCAGGTGGTGGCAGGGCACGCCTTGGACCATGCGTAGCCCCACATACATTCCGGACACAACGCCCTCGGTGAGGCTTTCGCGGGGGGTGCTGAGGATCAATTCGGCCAGTGGCGCGGTGACCCCGTAGGTTTCCAGGACCGTGTTCAGGGCCGCATCAAGGGCGCCCGGGGCTGGGATGACGGAATAGGAGTTCTTGGTTGGATTGAAGATGGAGAAATTGGCGCCGTCGAAGGTGATGGTTTTGACCTCGGCGTCCTGGACAGTGTCAGCCCGGACCCGATCCGGGCGGCGCACGGCGATGGTCTCGGTACGCGATGTCTGCAGGGTCAGTCCTCCCTGGAAGACCTCGTCCACATTGACCTCGGCCCGAAAGACGAAGGAATTGAGGCCCTTCAGGAAATCGCACATCCGGGTGAGATGCTGCATGGCCACGGGGTCGATGGCCGGGGCGTCGGACTTCTGGGCCGCCGGAGATGCGGCCGGAAGCAGCAGAAGAACCGCCGCGAGGGCTGCTGTCCAGATTTTTTCACGCATGCTGATCTCCTTTGGGAAGGGCTTTAGATGGTGGAATGTGGGATGCGAACGGGTGTGGAAAGGCCGAAAAAGGGCGAGGCCCGGGGAAAGCCCGGTTTGGTGTTGAACCACAGGTGTTTTTTTACGCTTTTGCGGGGTGGAGGCAAGGGGGAAAACGGCGCCTGTGACCTGGGGCCTCGGATTTGGGAGTCTGGCTTGGATGTGCCGGGTATGGTCGCCATCTTTCTCAAATCGCTGACAGTGTTTGCCGCTGGGCGTCTTGAAGCCGCGTGCGTATTCAGCCTACGTGCGCCCATCCGCCGGGCATTGGACAGGAGCGGGCGCGGATGGTACAGACGGACCCGCTTTATGGGCGGCGTACAAGCCGTGCGCAATGGTTGAAAAGCAAATGATATTGGGAGTTTCATGACTAAAAAACTTTTCGGGACGGACGGCCTGCGCGGCCAGGTCAACATTTATCCCATGACCCCGGACGTGGTGTTGCGCCTGGGGTTGGCCGCCGGGCGGCATTTCCGCAACGGGACCAAGCGCCACCGGGTGGTCATCGGCAAGGACACCCGGCTTTCCGGCTACATCTTCGAATATGCCTTGAGTTCCGGGTTTTGCGCCTCGGGCATGGACGTGTTCCTGGTTGGCCCGCTCCCCACCCCGGCCATCTCCTTTCTCACCCGCAGCATGCGGGCCGATGTGGGCGTGGTCATTTCCGCCTCCCACAACCCGTACATGGACAACGGCATCAAATTTTTCGATAGCAAGGGCTTCAAGCTGCCCGACGCCGTGGAGGCCGAAATCGCCGCAAAGGTGCTCGATCCCCAGGCCGAGTGGGACTATCCGACCCCCGAGGCCGTGGGCCGGGCCTTCAAGATCGAGGACAGCCCCGGCCGATACAACGTCTATTTGAAAAACACCGTCCCCCAGGATGTGTCCCTCGACGGCCTCAAGGTCGTGCTCGACTGCGCCAACGGCGCGGCCTACCGGGTTTCGCCGCTTGTGTTCGAGGAACTCGGGGCCAAGGTGGTGAAGATCGGGGTGACCCCCGACGGCATAAACATCAACCGCAAGGTGGGGTCGCTGTATCCCGAGGTGACGGCGGCCAAGGTGCTGGAGACGGGCGCGGACATCGGCATCGCCCTGGACGGCGACGCGGATCGGGTCATCGTGGTGGACGAGAAGGGCCGCATTCTCGACGGCGACCAGATCATGGCCATCTGCGCCAAGGATCTCCTGGAGCGGGGCGAACTGCCGGGGGGCGTCCTGGTCTCCACGGTGATGAGCAACATGGCCCTTGAGGTGTTCATGCGCGAGTGCGGGGGCCGACTTTTGCGCACGCCCGTTGGCGACCGCTACGTGGTGGAGGCCATGCGCGGCGAGGGCGCGGCCTTTGGCGGGGAACAGTCCGGGCATCTGGTGTTTTTGCGCCACGGCACCACCGGCGACGGCACCCTGGCCGCCCTGCAACTCATCCGGATCATGATCCAGACCGGCAAGCCCCTTTCGGAGTTGTCCGGCCTTTTGACCCCCTATCCGCAGCGACTGGTCAACGTGCATGTGGAGCGTAAAACTCCCTTCGACGAGGTTGCGGCCATCCGGGAGGCCGTGGCCGACGCCGAATCCGAGCTTGGCGGGACGGGGAGGGTGCTTTTGCGCTATTCCGGAACCGAGGCCGTGGCCCGGGTGATGGTCGAGGGGCGCGACGCCGGGACGGTGGAGCGCCTCGTCGCCGCCCTGTCCGACACCTTGCGGGCGCATCTGCGCTAGGAAACCGATTCGCCGGTTTTCCAGCGGTTTTCCCGCTGGACAGTTCATATCAAAGGCTTTAGAATCCTTGTTTGATACATGCAGTCCGGCGCGATCCCCCCTGACGGCGGGGCTGGTGGGCGGCACGACGTCATTACAGCCGTCGCCGTGAACACAGCGGATGGTCGACGAGGGCGGGGACGGCATGGTCGCGTGATCCATCCTTTGTTAAGGAGACGAGCATGGAAATCAAGAAAGTGGTCATCCCGGTCGCCGGTTGGGGAACGCGATCCCTCCCGGCCACCAAGAACATTCCAAAGGAAATGCTCCCGGTCTATAATAAGCCCGTGGTCCAATACGTCGTGGAAGAGGCCCAGGTTTCCGGACTCACCGATGTGGTGTTCGTCACCAATCGCAGCAAAACCATCATCGAGGACCATTTCGATTATAATCTGGCCCTGGAAGACCTTTTGCAGCGCACGGGAAAGCTGGAAATGCTGGCCCAGGTCCGGGCCGTGGCCGAGATGGTCAACATCATTTCCGTGCGCCAGAAAAAGCAGCTCGGGCTGGGACACGCCGTGCTGTGCGCCCGCGAGGTGGTGAAAAACGATCCCTTCGCGGTCATGGTCGGAGACGACCTCATGTTCGGCATGGAGCCGGGCATCAAACAGCTTTTGAGCGTGGCCATGGCCGAACACATGCCGGTCATCGGGGTCATGGAAGTGCCCCGGGAACGGGTGTCGAGCTACGGCATCATCGACGGCGAGGAGTTCGCGCCGGGCCTTTTCCGGGTGCGCAACCTGGTGGAGAAGCCCAAGGTCAACGAGGCCCCTTCGCGCATGGCCATCGTGGGCCGGTACGTGCTTTTCCCGGACATTTTCTATCATCTGGAAAACCTCACCCCCGGGCACGGCGGCGAGATCCAGTTGACCGACGCCCTCAAGGGGCTGGCCGGAAACAACCGCCTGCTGGCCGTCAAAATCCAGGGACAGCGTTTCGACGCCGGAGATTGGGCCGAGTATCTCACGGCCAACATCTACTTCGCCCTGCATGACGAGGATTTGCGCGAGGCCCTGGTGCCCAGGCTGCGCCAGCTTCTGCCGTTTTCCAGCTAGGTCCGCGTGTGTGGCGCGGCGACGTTCGCCGCCCAAAACGATCCCAACCGCCCGGGCGCCTCGCGTTCCCGGGCGTTTTTATTGGCTAAAACATGGTCGGATGCCTCAGCGTCGCGCTTTTTTGCGCCCCCTTCGCCACCCTGACGTATGCCGTGCCCGGACATCTGGCCGGGCATGAGCTGTCGCCGGGGCTTCGGGTGCTTGTGCCGCTGGGGCGCTCCATCCGGGCGGGCATGATCCTGGCGGACCAGGCCGCGCCGCCGCCAGGGGTGGAGGTGAAGCCCCTGGTCTGGCCCCTGGAGCACGCGCCCCTTTTGGACGCCGCCTACCTGGACATGATCGGCAATCTGGCCGCCCGGCAGATGTGCCATCCCGGCCGGGTGCTGGGACAGATCCTGCCTGCGGGCCTGCGCCAGTCCAAGGTGGTCTTTACCGCGCCCGAGAAGGCCCGCCTGCGGCGCAGAACCCCCCGGGCGCTTCTGGACGCCTCGCCCCAGGAGGCTGCGGAACTGGCCGCCCAGTGGGCGGCCGGCGTCATGCAGGTGTCTGGTGCTGGCCGGGGGCCGGAGCGCGCCCTGCGGCTTTTGGTGGACCCGCCCTGGCCGGTGCGGCCCGGGGCCACGGCCCGCATCGCCCTGCTGGATTACCTGTACGAACGTGGCCAGACCCCTCTGTCGGTTGTGGCCGGGCATTTCGGACGGGACATGGGGCCGGTGATCCGGGCCCTGGGCCAGCTTGGACTGGTGGAGATGGGGGCCTGCGACGATGTGCCGTCCGACGGGGAGGAGGCCTGCCTGGCGCCTGCGCCCGCGCCGTGTCCGCCGGAGGCCCTGGGGGCGCCGCTGACGGATGAGCAGGCCGCCGCCATGGCCCATCTTTCCCCGCTGCTTTGCGCGCCCGGGGGGGCGGTTCGGCTGCTGCACGGGGTCACGGGCAGCGGCAAGACCCGGCTCTATCTGGAACTGGCCCGGCAATGCCTGGACATGGGGCGGTCGGTGGTTCTCCTGGCCCCGGAGGTGGCCCTGGCCGGGCATCTGTACCGGGCCGCGCGCGAGGCCCTGCCTGAGGCCACGGTCATTTTGTCCCACGGTTCCCTCTCCCCGGCCGCCCGCGAGGCCGCCTTCCGGCGGGCGGCGGCCGCCCGGACGCCCGTGGTGGTGGTGGGCGCCCGCTCAGCCCTTTTTTTGCCCGTGGCCGCCCCGGGACTGATCGTCTTGGACGAGGAGCATGACGCCTCCTTCAAACAGGAGGAACGGCTCGGCTACCAGGCCAAGGAAGTGGCCTTTTTCCGGGCCAGACGCGAGGGCGGCCTTTTGCTCCTGGGCTCGGCCACCCCCGACGTCAAGACCTACCATGCCGCCGCGCTCGGCGCGGCGCCGTGCGTGGTCCTGTCCCACCGGGCGGGGACCAGCCAGCCCCCGGAGATCGAGATCGTGGACATGGGGCAGACGGTCAAGGCCCCCTCCCGCCAGGCCGGGCCGGGCGGCGGGAAGCCCCCCGAGCGCACGGCGGTCCTGGCCCAGGCCAGCGCCGTCGCCCTGGCCGAGACCGTGGCCCGGGAGGAGCAGGCCATCATCCTGCTCAACCGCCGGGGCTATGCGCCGGTGCTCTACTGCCTGGACTGCGAGACCGTCCTTTCCTGCCCGGATTGCGACCTGGCCTATACCTTCCACAAGACCCGGCAGCGTCTGGTGTGCCACTACTGCGGCCGCACCCAGGATTTTCCCGCGCCGTGCGCCAAATGCGGCGGGACGCATTTTCTGCCCCTGGGGGCCGGGTCCGAATCCCTGGCCGAGGAGCTTTCCGGCATCCTGCCCCCGGGGACCACGGTGGCCCGGCTGGACCGGGACAGCGCGGCCCGGCCCGGGCGCACCGAGGAGATCCTGGCCGAGTTCGCCTCGGGGGCCTCCCGGGTGCTGGTGGGAACCCAGATGCTGTCCAAGGGGCACCATTTCCCCCGGGTGACCCTGGTGATCGCCGCCGACGCGGACATGGGCCGCAATCTGCCCGACTACCGGGCGGCTGAGCGCACCTTCCAGCTTCTGGTGCAGGTGGCGGGCCGGGCCGGGCGCGGCGACATCCCGGGAAAGGTGCTGATCCAGACCCGAAATCCGGGCGATCCCTTCTGGGATCTGGTGCGCGGGGCGGACTACCAGGGCTTTTTTTCTCAGGAGCTGGCGCGCCGGAAAAAATGGGGCTATCCGCCGTTTTCCAAGCTGGCCCTGGTGCGCATCAACTTTCCCAAGGACGACCCGGCGGGCTTTACGGCCCTGTCGGACGTGGGGCGCGTCCTGCGCGAGGCCGCCGCCGCTGCGGGCGGCGAGGTGCGCGTGCTGGGCCCGGCCCCGGCCTCCCTGCCGCTGATCGGCGGGCGCAAACGCTACCACTGCATGATCAAATCCCCGGACTGGCCCGCCATCCGCGTCCTTTTCGCCAGGGTCCGGGCCGTGGTCCCCCGGGGGAGCGAGGTGCGCATCAGCCTGGACCTGGACCCGGTGGATATGCTTTAACATACAGGCGCGCATGGGACCGCTGACCAGGGAGGGATGGATGGATACCTTTCACAACGACGACGCGGCGCTTTTGAAAAACGTGGAGCGGGTGCTCGGGGAGCGTTCCCGGGCCGGACTGGACGGACTGGTGGGGGGCCTTGAGGCCGTCGTGGTCAACACCGAGCCGGAGAACTTCGCCGGGGCCGTGGCCGAGCTTCTGCGCTATACCGGCTACGATGCGACCCAGGCCTTTTCTTCGCCGGGACGGGACATGGCGGTCATGTCGCTTGCCGGAAGCGCCGACATTCTCATCACCCGGCGAAAAGGCGGGGAGAATCCGTTTTTGCCCTTCAACGCCGGGCTTAAGGTGGGGAAGCGTCTGGGCACGCGGCTTGAGACCTTCGTCTTCTCCTGCCATGACCTGGAACGCTATGCCGCCATCCAGAAAAAACGCGGCGTGCGCTTCCTGACCCCGGACATCGTGCGCACCCCGGGCTGCGATTTTTTGCAAACCGCGCCCTCGGCCTTTACCGGCAATTCCATCGGGTTCATCCAGTGGAGGGACCGCTCCCAAGGGTATGCCCCGCCGGGAAGCACGCCCCTGCACCTGGATCTGGTGAAGCCCACGGCGGCGCATCTGGCCAACATCGGCCGCCTGGACCATGTGGCCACCCGGGTCAAGGCCCAGGACCGCGACCCGGCCATTCTGGAATTTTTGTCCCTGACCAACTACCATTTCGACTTCGCGGTCTACGTGGAGTCCTTAAACTCCATCACCAGCGTGGCCAGGCTTGGGGCGGGCGACTACGCCCAGGTCTTCACCTCGGGCATAACCCCCTTCACCACGCCGGAATCGTCCGGTCCCACGGAGATGTTCATCCACAACTGGGGGCTTCGGGCCCACCACATGGCGCTAGAAACCGAGGACATCGACGCGGTGGTGGAGGCCCTGCGGGGCGACGGCATGCGTTACATCTCGGATCTGGTGGGGTCGCGTGAGGAAGGGCTCAAGCAGGTGTTCACGGTCATGTCGCCCACCACCTTCCTGGTCACGGAATACATCAAGCGTTTCGACGGCTTCGACGGGTTTTTTACCAAAAGCAACGTCACCCATCTGACCAAGGCCACGGAAAAGCAGTAGGGCGCGGCTTCGCCGCATAGCAGTCACTCCCAGCCTGAAACGCAAACGGGGCCATGCAATGCACGGCCCCGTTTTAATTCGGGGATTCCAAAGGGGGCGTGGCCCCCTTTGGCCGCCGGAGGCTTTCTTCACCCCCACCCCAGTCCCACGCTCTTGCCCGGGCCGCGTCCCTTTGGGTTACGGGTTTGGGCTGCCGGGCGCGTCCGGTCCCTGGCCGTCCCCGGCGGGCGGCGGAGGCGGGGCGGGCCGGGCCGGGCGGGAAAAGCGGGGCAGCCGAAGAGCGGCCCGACGCCACGCCCCGCCCTCGGTGAAGCGGGCCACGCCCCACTTGAGCCAGGACAAAAGGGCCAACGCCATCCACAGGGACCAGGCCAGCATGGCCAGCCGGTAAAACACCAGCGGGGCGCTGACGACCATGGTGTCCGGGATCATGCCCGCCACCCGGTCGAAGGTGAAGCGCACAAGCCGGGCCGATGAGCCGTTCCCGGCCACCTGCATGAGCGGGTCGCCCAGAAGCCCGCGTTCGATGGCCGTGTACAGGCAAAAAAGCCCGGCTGCGGTCAGGGCCGCAAGGCCCGTCTGCATGGCGTTGAAGGAGAACCAGCCGTCCTTGGGGGCGTAGGTGTGGCGCAGGCCCAGGGCGAACAGCCAGGCTGCGGCCAGCATGGCCTCCGGGGCCGGTATCTGGGACAGGCCCAGGGCCAGAAGGAACCATTGCCGCCGGGACAGGGGCGAGGCCTTAAAACCGCCCAGGATGAGCGCCGCCGCCAGGATGAAGGCCAGATAGCTCCAAAATCCCACCACGGGCGAAAGCGGCGTGTCCCCGAAGACGAAAAGCGTCCAGCGGTCCCGGGGCAGTTCGATCTCAACCAGCACGTTGGCCGCCGCATGCCCCAGGTCCACGCCCGGGCCGTGGGCCGCAAGGGACATGCCCTCGTCCTGCCGCCAGGTCGCCAGCACGTCGTGGGCTCCGGGTTTGAGGGGAAACTCCACCCGGCCGGGGGCCAGTCCGGCGCTGCCGCCTGCGGCGGGATCGCTGCCGTAGGCCGTCTCCCGGCCGTCGACGACGAGCTTGATCTGCCCGGCGTCGGCCGGAAGCGTCAGGACGTGGCGCAAGCCCTTGGCCGCGCGCAGGTGAAGCGACAGGGACGATTCTGCCAGCCGTTCACCCCGGCTGACGCGCAAACGGGCCGAATCGATGGTCAGGGTCTCTCCCGGGGCCGGGCCGGGGCGGGCCACGCGCACGGTCAGGGTCTCGCCCGGCCAGGGCCGGTAGACGGGCCGAAATTGCCCGGCGGGGTCGAAGGTCTGCGACGGCGGCACGCCCGACGGGGTCAGCTCCCAGATGGGCGAGGGGGCCAGGGTCCAGGTCTCGGTGAAGGGCGCGCCCGTTTGGGCGGCCAGGATCAGTTCCGGGGCCACGGCCAGTTTGGACGTGAAGGACAGGCGTTGCTGGTCCGGTTGCAGGGTGGCCAGGGCCTTGCCGCCAGCGGCCTTGACCGTCTCGTCCAGCACGGATTCGCCGGGCGACAGGGGGATCTCCGCCACCACCGCCTCACCCTTCGGGCTTAAGCGGGTCACGTCGGTGACGACGCTCCAGGTCAGGCCCATGGTGATGGTTCGCGAGACGTGCAGATAGGGGGCGAAGCGGGAGGTGGCGGCCGCAGGCTGGGCGCCGGGGCTTTGGCCGCCGTCCGGCAGCGCCGGGGCGTCCTTTTTTTCCCGGTCCAGGCGCACGGCCGACTCCGGCGTCCCGTCGGCCGCCAGTCCCCGGACCTGGAAGCCCGGCGCGGCCACGCTGAGGCGGCGGGGCAGCAGGGGCCAGTCCACGGCAAAGGAATCGGCGGTCGGCAGCGGCCCGGACAGGACCACCCGGTGGACGCCTCGGGACAGGAGCAGATGGGTTTCGTCGCCACGGCGCACAAGCTCCCGGGCCGGGGCGTCGTCCAGGCTGACGGTGTCCGGCCGCCAGCCGTCGGACACCCGGGGCAGGGGGGCCGTGGTCCGCGCGGCGGCGTCCAGGCGGACGGCGATGCCCAACCGGCCGCCCTCAACCGTGATGTCCGCCCGGGGGCTGCCCAGGCAGGCGGGGAAGCAGGCCGCAGGCTCGGTCAGCCGGGCCTTGTAGGCCTCTAAAAGCTCCTTGGGCGGGAATTCCTGGGCCGAGGCCGGGGCGGCGGCCCCAAACAGGATCGCCAGGGCCAGGACCACGGCCGGGACCGTCCCGGCGACAGGGGGAACCGGGGCCGTGTCCGAGCAGTTCGGGCTGTCCGGCGAAAACATCCTGTCCCGGCGGACCAGAAGGAACAGGGCGGCCAGGAGCAGGGCGCACCGCACAAAGGCCAGGATCAGGTTGGCGAAGGGCGGGATGAGCCACAGCCGCACGGTCTGGGCTCGGGACACGGGGCCGTCGAAGGACAGGTGAAGGGCGCCAAAGGACCAGTCCGGCAGCCCGGGTCCGGTCTGGATCAGGGCCTCGGGGTCGTAGTCCAGGGAGGCCTTGCCCCCCGGGGGGGCGGCTCCGGCGGACATGGCTGCGGGGGCGGCTTTGGCGGCCCGGGAGGCCTTGCCAGCAGGGCCCGGGGGCGGGGCGGGGGATTTGTCCGCATCCAGATATTCCATGTCGCCCTGGGCCTGGTTGCGGGCCGACTCGGGGGCCATGGCCGGGGCCATGGCGACCTGGGGGGCGACGATCTGCCCGTGGTCGTCCAACTGGGGGTGCATCCCCCGGCGCAACTGGTCGGGAATGAACTGCACCGCCGCCACGAGCATGACCAGCCAGGCGAAAAACCGCAGGATGCGCGTCAGGCGGCCGAACCAGGGAGCCCGCTCGGCCACGCTTTTGGCCGTCGCCAGCCGGGACAGGGCCAGGGCGGCCAGGAGGAATATCCAGGCCGCTTCCGGGGCCTCGGGCTCGTGCAGGGCCAGGGCCGCGAACACGAAGACGCAGCCCCCGGCGGCTGGCCCGCCGAGTTTGGCGGCGGCCAGTCCGGCCAAAAGGATCAGAAACAGGTCGAGCAGGGTGAACTGTCCCACGAAGGTGGGCGAGGCCACGTCCGCGCCCCCGGCGGCCAGGACCGTCCAGCCCGGCGGCAGGCGCACCTCGGCGGAAAGGCTGGTGACGTCCAGGTCGAACCCAACAGCCGAAAATGAGCCGGAAAAATCCTCCAGGCGCGATTCGGCCACGGCGTCCACACGCGACCCGGGCAAAATCACCCCGGGCACGGGGGCCACGTCGTCGGCCGCCCCCTCGGGACGCACAAGCACCACGGGGGCGTCGCGTCCGGAAAGGGTCACCCGGCCAAGCGCGCCCGGCGGGGGCATGGTCAGGACGCCGACATGGCGCATCTCCCCCGAAAGCTGGTCGCGCACCGTGGCCCCCTGCCCCGAGAAATCCAGCCACAGGGTGCGCGTCAGGGACACGGCGTCGGGACCGGCGGGCGGTTCGCCCCGGTGGGTCTCGGTCAGGGCCAGGATCGTTCCCGGGGTGACGGCGAAGGCCGCAAATCCCTTCCAGGCCCCGGGCAGATCCGTATTCCTGGGGTCCACGGCCGGGGCCCCGGCCACATCCACCTCGCGCAGATCCGGGGCCGGGGCGAAGGCCCAGGTCTCGGGGCCGAAGGGGCAGGCGGCGGGGCCGATGGACGTCACCTGTCCGGACATCCGGGAGGTCACCTCCACCTCGAAGCGTCCGGGCCCGGCCTGCACGAAAAGGGTTCCGTCCGGCCCGAAGGCCAGGGGCAGGGGGCTTTTGGCCGACAGGGGCGCGGAGTCCGGCGGCAGGAGCCTGTCCAGGACCAGCCGACGGGCCATGCCCGTGACCTCCAGGCGGGCCAGGGTGGTCACGGTGAGCGGCGAGCCGTCGCGCACCAGCCGCAAGACCGTGACGGACAGGGCGTCGCCGTCCTTTTTTTCGGCCCTGGCCACGGCGGTGCGCAACTGGCCGTCGGCGCTTCGTTCAAAGGGCACGACCGCGCCGTTTTTGGTCATCTCCACCAGACCCGTGCGCGCATCGACGAAGATCACCTCAGGCATGCCGGAGAAGGTCAGGCGGCCGGAAATCTCGTGCTCCCCCGCCGCCAGCGTGACCCGGGGTTCGCCGCCTCCCGTGGGCGCGGTCCCCGGCTGGCCCTTGGGGGCCGGCTGCGGCCCGGACGCGGCCCAGGCCACGGGCAGGGGCCTGCCGCCTGCGCGCACGTCCTCTGGCCAGGCCCGGGCGGTGCGCGGCAGGGCCACGGCGGTCTCGGCGTAGACCGTCACGGTCATGGAGAAGGTTGCGCCGGTATCGGTCAGGGTCAGGGAAAGCCGGGTGGGAAAGGCGCACTGCCGGGCGCCCGGGTCGTTGCCCACGGTGGGGCAGGCCGTTTCGGGATCGCCGCGCAGGATCCAGTCCTTCCAGACGGCCAGGGGCTCGGGCGCGCCCGTGTCCGGAACGTCCGCCCCGGAGGCCCGGGGGGCGGGATGGAGGCCTGCCGCAGGGGCGGCATGGCCGTGCCGGGCGTGGGCCAGGGCCAGGCACAGGAACAGCAGCAACAGCAGGAGTGGGGCCACGGCCGCATGGCCGATCAGGATGCGGCCGGAGTTTCGTTTCAGCATGTAGGGCTCCCCGGGATGTGGGCGGCGTCGAGCCGGACGCGGCTCGTGGCGATGCCTATGCCCTGCCTATCCCATGCCGGGGCGCGGTGTCCAATCTTAAGCCGCAAAGGCGGGTCCGGCTCCGGATGCGGGGCGCAACCGCCCGTGGTCCATGACCAGGATGCGATCCGCCACCCGGCGGGCCAGGGGCATATCGTGGGTGATAAACAGCATGGCCAGTCCCCGTTTTTCCTGAAGCTCCATGAGCAGCCGGACAATCTTGGCCTGCACGCTGACGTCCAGGGCCGAAGTGGCCTCATCGGCCACCAGCACGGCCGGTTCCTGGACCAGCGCCCGGGCGACGGCCACCCGCTGCAGTTCGCCGCCGCTGAGCGAATGGGCGCGCCGCCGCAGAAAGGCCGTGTCCGTGGGCAGGTGCACGGCGGCCAGACATGCCGCCGTTTGGGCCTCGCGCCGGGCGGCGTCGCCCATGCCGCCGCAGACAAGGGGTTCGGCCACGGCCTCGGCGATGGAAAAGTGGGCGGCGATGGCCGTGTGGGGATGTTGCGGCGCCAGGGCCAGCCCGCCGGGATTCACCCGGCCCGGGGCGTCGTCGAAGGCTACGCCGCCGCCGTCCGGGGTCTCCAGTCCGGCCAGGATGCGGGCCAGGGTGGACTTGCCCGAGCCGGACTGGCCGCACACCACCACCGTCTCGCCGCAACCCAGGGTCAGATCCAGCCCGTCGAGGATGCGTCGGCCGCCAAGGCTTTTCGTCAGGCCCCGCACGGTCATGGCGGCCACGATGCCGCCCCGGTGGCAGGCCAGGACGTGGTCGCGGCCGTGATCCCGGCCCTGGCCGCAGATGTGGCCGCAGGCCCGGCGGGTCAGACGCGGCTCCATCTCCCGGCACGCGGCCACGGCCTGGGGGCAGCGGTTGGCGAACAGGCATCCCCGGGCCGGACGCGCAAAGACCCCGGGCACGCCCTGAAGATCCTTGCCGCCATGGCGTTCCGGCAGGGCGCGCACCAGACCCCGGGTGTAGGGGTGGCGGGGGGCGGTCAGAACCTCGCGGGTCGGGCCATGCTCCACCAGTCGGCCGCCGTAGAGCACGGCCGTCTCCACGGCCACCTCGCGCACGGCGGCGAAATCGTGGGTGATGAAAAGGACGCACCGGTCCCGGGCGGCCTCCTTGATGGTGGCCAGGGCCGTCGCCCGGGAAGCCGGGTCCAGGGCCGCCGTGGGCTCGTCCAGGATGAGCAGGGCCGGATCGTTGGCCAGGGCCATGGCCAGGAGGATGCGCTGGGTCTCGCCTCCGGAAAGCCCCGCCGGATAGCGCGCCGCCGTATCCTCCCCGATGCCCTGGGCGGCCAGAAGGGCCAGGGCGCGCGTTCTGGCCTTTGAGGCTGCGGCCGTGCCCTGGCAGGTCATGGCCTCGACCACCTGGTCCAGCGCCCGCATGTGGGGATTTAGGGCCTCGCCCACGGCCTGCACCACCAGGGCCGCCTGGCCGCCCCGGTAGCGCCGGAGCCGTCCGGCGTCAAAGGCCATGACGTCTTCGTCGCCGATGTGCAGGCGGCCATGCACCTGCCCCGGGGAAAGGCGCATGAGCGCCAGGGCCAGGCTGGTTTTGCCCGCGCCGGATTCGCCCACCAGGGCCACCGGACGGCCGGGAACAAGGGTCAGGGACACCCCGGCGAGCACCGTCGTTTCGCCGTGGCGCACGCCCAGGTCGTCAATGACGATCATGCGGCTTCTCCTGTGGGGATGTGACGGCGTTCCAGGCGCGTTCCAAGAAACGTAAGTCCCAGGATGGACAGGCTCAGGGCGGCGGCAGGGCCGGTGATGAGCCAGATGGCCGAAGGTTCGTAAAAGAGCGGGAGGCTTTCGGCCAGCATGCTCCCCCAGGTGGGGGAGGACGGGTTGGTCAGCCCTAAAAAGGCCAGCCCCGAGGCATGCATGACGGCCCGGCGCGTGCCCAGGATGGCCAGCGCCGCCAGGACCGGCCCGGCCGGAGGCAACAGGTGGCGTCGAAGCAGATGGAGGGGCCGTGCGCCGTAGACCATGGCGGTGCGGAAACTGTCGCGCTGCATCTGGCCCCGGGCCAGGGCGGCGAGGAGCCGCACCTCGGCTGGCCAGGTGATGGCCGCCAGGATCACGGCCAGAAACAATGGTCCTGGTCGGAAACAGGTGGCCAGGAGCATGGCCAGGACGATGTTCGGCAGGGCGGTGAGGATGTCCACCGCCCGCAGCATGGCCCGTCCGGCCGTCGGCGGCAGCATGGCCGCCGCGAATCCGTACAGGGTGCTGGCGACAAGTCCGGCCGTTCCGGCGGCCAGCCCGATGGCCAGGGCGCCTGGAGCGGCCAGAAGGGTGCGCAGGAGGTTGTCCTGCCCAAGCTGGTTGGTTCCCAAGGGGTGGGCGGCGGATATCGGCGCGAAGACCTCCCCGGTCATGGGCGCATCGGGCAGGGGGCAGGCCAGTCCGAAGACGGCCAGGGCCCCGGCGGCGGCGATGCCCGCACAGGACAAAAGCGTCCGGGTCCGTCCGGTCATCCCCTGGCCTCCCGTTCGGTCAGACGCCCGATGACGAGGTCGGCGGCCATGTTCACGGTCAGCACGCCAGCCCCGAGGACCAGCACCAGCCCTTGGACCAGGGGGTAGTCGCGGCTGAAAATTCCCTCGTACAAAAGCCTGCCCAGGCCGGGATAGGAAAAAACCGTCTCCACGAAGATGGATCCGGCGAAAAGCTCCGTGAACATGGCGGCCGTCCTGGCCGTCACCTGGGCCATGACGTTTGGGGCCACATGGCGGCTGCGCAGACCGACGGCGCCAACGCCCTTGGCCCGGGCCACGGTCAGGAAGGGTCTGCCGCGTACGGTCACCACCAGGGCCCTGATGATGAAGGTCAGCTTGGTGGTCTCATGCAGGGCCAAAACCCCGGCCGGGACGGCGGCATGCCATGCCACGTCGGTCGCAAGGGCCCAGCCCCTGGCCTGGGTGAAGGGCGTGGCGCCCCCGGAGGCGGGGAAAAGGGCCAGCCCGAGGCACAGGGCGAAAAGGGCCAGGATGGCCTTGACGAAAAGCGGCAGACTGTCGAGCGCCGTGACGGCGGCCAGGATGATTCCGTCCGCCGCCCGCCCCCGGCGCATTCCGGCCTCGATCCCGAGAAGCAGGCCACCGGCCAGGGCCATGGCCGTGGCGCTGGTCACCAAAAGCAGCGTCCAGGGCAGGGCCTGCCCGATGACCTGGGCCACCGGCCGGGCATGGCGGGCCGACTGGCCCAGGTCGCCGCCGCAGAGCATCCCGGCGTAGTGCAGGAACTGCCCGGGCAGGGAGGCGTCCAGGCCGTGGCGCGCGGCCAGGATGGCCCGGTTTTCCGGGGTGAGCCCCTGGACCGAGGCCTCACCGTAGAGGATGGCCAGCGGATCGCCGGGCAGGGCGCGCAGGGCGAAGAAGGTGATCGCCGCCAGCACGGCCAGGCTGCCCAGGTATTCCGCCACGCGTCCGGCGGCGGCCAGCAGCCAGGCCCGGGCCGCCGCCGGAGGGCCCGCCTGCGTTGCGGGGAGGACCATGTTCACGGCAGAAAGGCCATTTTGTTGAGGATAAGCGGCGTCCCCTGGCCGATGCCGCCCGGGGTGACGAAGAACCGGATGCGGTCGCGGCTGCCGGCGGCGGTCTGGGCTGAGAGCATGCAAAACGACGGCAGTTCGCGGGCAAAACGCTCGCCGGCGGCATCGACCATGGCCTGGCGTTTGGCCGGATCGGTTTCGGAGACCTGGGCCGTCAAAAGGGCGGTCAGTTCCGGGTCTGCGGCATAGTCGTCGCTCTCGGGGCGTTTGCCGAGCACGGCGTGGCGCAGGGCGTCGGGGTCGCCAAGCTGGCTGAAGGAGACCACGGCCAGATCGTAGTCGCCTGCGGTGAGCCGGTCGTTGAGCCCGCCGCGATCATGCAGGGTCACGGTCACGGGCACGCCGCCCGCCGTGAGCTGGGCCGCCGTCATGCGGGCCAGGGCGTCGTATTGCTTGAGCGCCGCCAACGTCAGGGCCGCCTCTCCCGTTTCCGTGCGCCAGGGCGCATCCCCCTGCCGGGTCCATCCTGCGCTGGCCAGAAGGCGTGCGGCGGCGGCGGGATCGTAGGGGTAGAGGTCGGCGGCCCCGGGGGCCAGGGGGGCGAGCCCCCGGGCGTCCCACAGGTCGGCCCGCCCCAGATAGACCGTCTCCACCATGCGCGGCCGGTCGAGGAGATGGGCCAGACCTTGGCGTACGGCCGCCTGGGCCAGGATCGGCTTTTTATGGTTGAACTTGAGCCGGACGGGATGGCTGGTCTGGAAGGTGATGCAGGTGATCCCGGCGGCGGTCAGTTCGTCGATGCTTGCGGCCGGAATCGAGGTGGCCAGGTCCACCGAACCGTCTTTCAGGGCGGCCAGGGCCGCCGGGGGGCTCATCCTCATAAAGACGATCTCTCCCGCCAGGGGGGCGCCCAGGTGGTAGTCGGGATTGGCGGCGAAAAGATACTGGCCCTGGGCCTGGTCGTAGGCGGCCAGACGGTAGGGCCCCGAGCCGGTCAGGGCCTTTGGCGCGGTGAACCGGCCGGGATCGTCCACCGCCGCGAAGACATGGCGCGGCAGGATGGGCAGGCTTCCGGCCACGTTGGTCAAAAACGGCACGAAGGGCCGCGACAGGGTGCAGGTGACGCTGTGCGGCCCGGTTTTTTCCACGGCGGCCACCATGGAGACGTCGACGTTGAAATAGGGGTGTTTCTTTACGTATTCGAAGGTGAAAACCACGTCTTCCGGGGTGACGGGGGCGCCGTCATGCCATTTCGCCGCTGGATCGAGCTCGAACGCATAGCCCCCGCCCTCTGTCCGCCAGGATGCGGCCAGGGCCGGAATGAGCCCGCCTTGCTCGTTTTTCCAGATCAGGGTATCGAAGACCAACGTGGTCAGGGCGTATCCTGGACCGCGCTTGTCGTGCAGGTACGGCGAGGGCGCCCCCCAATCCCCCTGGGTGTCGGCGATGACCAGGCGCTCGATGGGGTCGGCCCTTTCCGCAGCGCGGCAGGGCGCCCCGGGAAGGGCCGCCAGGACGCCCAGCGCCAGAAGAAACATGGTGAGGATGTTCGTTCGCATTCGGGTGACCTCCGTAATCTTGGGGGGTGCGATGGCGGAAAGGGCCGGGGCGGCCGTCTTCCACTCTTGGAATGAGAATGATATCCACTTGCAGTTTCGAGGTATCACGCGAACATGACAACATGCAGCGAAAATCGGTCAGCGTCGGTCCATCCGTCGCCAGAGCGCCTGGCCCGGATCGAGAACGCCGGGAATGCGGTCCTGCTTTTTCCGAGTTTCCTGCCCCGGGGACTGTGCGGGAAGCCCCACAGACATGGCCTGGGCCAGCTTATTTTTCCCAAAAGCGGCCGTTTCCAGGTCTTTGCGGCGGGGGGCGTCTGGACGGGGTCGCCCCGTCAGGCCATGTGGATCCCGCCCGGGGTGGAGCACGGGGTGCAGGCCATGGACGACCTGTTCGTGCATAACGTCTATGTGAGCACGCACCATGTGGGCGGGCTCCCGACGGACTTCCGGGTGGTGGAGGTCACCCCGCTTTTGCAGGAGCTCCTGGCCCATGGCCTGTCCCTGCCCGCCTCGGAGGACCATGCCGAAGAACGCCAGCGCATCCTTTTGGTCATCACGGACCAGATCCGGCATGGCGGCGCCGCAGGCGTGGGCCATCTGCCCATGGCCGAGGGCGGACGCCTGCATCCCTTGCTCGCCCAACTGGCCGAGGATCCCGGAGACGCCAGAGGCCTCGAGCACTGGGCCGGGCGCCTAAACGTCAGTCCCAGAACCCTGGCCAGGCTGTTCGTCCAGGAGACGGGGCTCACCTTTCGGGAATGGCGGCAACGGCTGCGGGTCATGGAGGCCATGTCCAGGCTTCGTTCCGGACAATCGGTCCTGCAGGTGGCCATGGATCTGGGCTACGACAGCCAAAGCGCCTTTGCCGTCATGTTTCGCCGCATCATGGGGAGTTCGCCGTCACAGTGGCGGGCCGGGGCGGCGCCGCAGGGCCTGCGTCCCCCGGGCAGGGGGGGCGAGGCGATGGGCGATGGCGTTCTTCCGTCTGCGGGGGCGTCGCGGGGGGCGGCGCGGCGTTTGGAATAGCCTGGACGGGCGGGGCGGGTCGCCTCGCGGGGGAGACGCTAAATCATTAAAAAATTAAATATTTCAAGGGGAAGTGACCGCATTTTCCCTGCCCGGCCTTGACAGGCGGCCATGCCGTTGTTACCCGTCTGGCACTCTCGCCACAAGAGTGCCAGACAGGGGACGTCATGCCGCTTCTCGAACGCGAACGACAGGTGCTGACCACCATCGTCGAATCCTACATCGCCGACGCCGCACCAGTGGGATCGCGCACCGTAGCCAAAAAAAGCGGCCTGAACCTGTCCCCGGCCTCCATCCGCAACATCATGGCCGACCTGACCGAGCAGGGCTACCTGGAGCAGCCCCACGCCTCGGCCGGGCGTATTCCCTCGGCCCAGGCCTTTCGGCTCTACATCAACGAGGTCATGCGCCTACGGCCCCTGGCCGAGTCCCAGAAGAACAGGATCACCACGCTTCTCGGGTCCGCCGGGCCGGAGCTCGGGGACATCCTGCGCCAGGTGTCGCGCATCCTGTCCGGGCATTCCCTCCAGGTCAGCCTGGTCATCGCCCCCCGCCACGCCGACGCGCGCTGGAAGCGCATCGAATTCACCCTGATCAAGCCCGGCCTGGTCATGACCATCCTGATCCTTCAGGGCGGCATGGTCCTGGACCGGCTGCTTGAGACCAGCCCGGACATCACCGCCGACGATCTGGCCGCCTCGGCCAACTACTTGAACCACCTCTTCGGCGAGATGACCGTGTCCGAGGTGCGGGCCAAGCTTTTGGCCGAGCTGCGCAAGGCCGAGAGCCAGTTCGGCGAGCTGTACCGCCGGGCCCTGACCCTGGCCGCCGAGGCCTTCGCCCCGGAATCGACGCGGGAGCTTTTCGTGGACGGCACGGCCAATATCGTCAACCAGCCGGAATTTTCCGATGTCGGGCGGATGGGCGAACTCCTGCGGGTTTTGGAAAATCGCACCAAGCTTTTGGAGCTTTTGGACAAAAGCATGGACGAATTCAAAACCGTGTTTATCTTGGGCGAGGAGTCGGAGCTTGAGTCCTTCCGGGATCTCGGGTCCATCTCCACCCCCTACGGCCCAAGCGACCATCCCCTGGGGGCGCTTGGGGTCATCGGTCCGGTGCGCATGGATTATGCGCGGCTGGCCCCGGTCCTCAATTATACGGCCCGGGTGTTGACCAGGATGCTTGACCGGCGGTTTTGACCGCCTGGGTTTTCGGGGGACAGCCCCCGGGGACGGATTTTTCGGCCCGGGACTTCGCCAGACGGAGTGTCGGGCCACATGTTCGTCGAAATCACGTGAAGGAGCATGTCCGGCATGGAGCACAACGAGGAAAAAAACCGCATGGATGCACCCCCTGCAGATGGCGCGGGCGACGCCGTCCTGGACCCCGCCCAGGAACTGGCCCGTTGCCGTGAGGAGCTGGCGGCCGAGAGCGAACGGAGGCTGTATATCCTGGCCGAGTCCGAGAATCTCAAAAAGCGGCTGGTCAAGGAGAAGGAGGAGTACTTCAAGTACGCCACCGAGAACATCGTCTCCGAGCTTTTGCCGGTCCTGGACAACCTCGACCTGGCCCTTCTGCACGGCCGGGGCAATGCGGGCTGCAAGGATCTGGTCATGGGCGTGGAGATGACCCGCAAGGCGTTCGTGGACATCCTTTCCCGGCATGGGGTGGAGGAGTTCGGCGCGTCCGGCGAGGAGTTCAATCCCGAGCATCACGAGGCCGTGGGGATGGAAGCGTCTCCGGATGTGGCGGAAAACCACGTCAGCCGGGTGCTGCAGAGGGGATACCGTTTGCGCGGCAGGCTTTTGCGCCCGGCCAAGGTCATGGTGCGGCAGGGATAAATCGCGAAAAGGCCCCTTTACGGCGGGCCACGCGGACTTATACTTCACAATTGTTCGGGTGCGGCGGCAAAGCGGCCGCGCCTGACGGAAAGAAGAAAGAGGGAGGACAGTATGGGCAAAATCATCGGGATCGACCTCGGGACGACCAATTCGTGCGTGTACGTCATGGAGGGCAAGGATCCGAAATGCATATCCAATCCGGAAGGCGGCCGCACCACCCCGTCGGTGGTGGCCTTCACCAAGGAACGCCTGGTGGGCGAGATCGCCAAGCGGCAATCCATCACCAACCCCGAGCGGACAGTCTTCGCCATCAAGCGCCTCATGGGCCGCCGTTTTGACGCCCCCGAGGTGCAGAAATGGCTGGCGCACTGCCCTTACCGCATCGTGGAAGGGCAAAACGGCGACGCCAGCGTGGAGATCGAGGGCAAGAAGTATTCGCCCGCCGAGATTTCGGCCATGATCCTGCAGAAGCTCAAAAAGGACGCCGAGACCTACCTGGGCGAGACCGTCACCGAGGCGGTCATCACCGTCCCGGCCTATTTCAACGACTCCCAGCGCCAAGCCACCAAGGACGCCGGGCGCATCGCCGGGCTTGAGGTCAAGCGCATCATCAACGAGCCCACGGCGGCGTCTTTGGCCTACGGCTTCGACCGCAAGGCCAACGAAAAAATCGCCGTGTTCGACCTGGGCGGCGGCACCTTCGACATCTCCATTCTCGAAGTGGGCGACAACGTCGTCGAGGTCCGGGCCACCAACGGCGACACGTTCCTTGGCGGCGAGGATTTCGACCACCGGGTCATCACCTTCCTGGTGGATGAATTCCGCAAGGAGAGCGGCATCGACCTCGCGGCCGACCGCATGGCCCTGCAGCGCCTGAAAGAGGCCGCTGAAAAGGCCAAGAAAGAGCTGTCCACGTCCATGGAGACCGAGGTCAATCTGCCGTTTATCACCGCCGACGCCTCGGGCCCCAAGCACATGATGATCAAGCTCAGCCGCGGCAAGCTGGAGTCGCTGGTGCACGATCTGGTGCAGCGCACCGTGGAGCCCTGCCGCAAGGCCCTGGCCGATGCGGGGCTTAAGACCACGGAGATCGACGAGGTGGTGCTCGTGGGCGGCATGACCCGCATGCCGCTGGTGCAGAAGTCCGTGCAGGAGTTTTTCGGCAAGGAGCCCAACCGGTCGGTGAACCCCGACGAGGTGGTGGCCATGGGCGCGGCCATCCAGGGCGGCATCCTGGCCGGCGACGTCAAAGACGTGCTGCTCCTCGACGTCACGCCCCTGTCG
>Ga0209467_1001262_pt1 | contig 23239 bp, 14 predicted proteins | sample Higcelwee11metaG_FD_187175 | JGI IMG/M metagenome (GOLD analysis project Ga0209467, IMG submission 187175) | Freshwater pond sediment microbial communities from the University of Edinburgh, under environmental carbon perturbations - High... | ecosystem: Environmental > Aquatic > Freshwater >... | reverse complement strand
CGGGTCGCCCTCGCCGTAGTTCACCGAGCCGGGCAGGGTGATCGCGCTGGAGTCGCCCTGGATCGTGAGCGCCTCAAACTCGGTGTAGATCGAGCGGTAGTTGAGCTTTCCATACGCGTCGAGGATCCAGACGTTGCTGCCCGTCTCGACCTGGCGGCGGTTCACGGCGTAGCCGCCGAGCTGCAGCTCCGCGGGCTCTCCGTTCCACTCGAGATCGGTGCCCCGGTACAGGAGGCCGTAGACAAACTCCACGACGTCATCATCGTTCTCGGTCCACCAGTTCGCCGGGCGGTCCGAGGCGTCGCGCTCTTCAGTGTAGTCGTGGTCGTCATCCGCGTCGCAGCGCGAGTCGTCGTCGTCTACGTCGGGGTCACACTGGTAGCCGTAGTACTGCTCCAGGGGATCTTCGACGAGGCGGTCGATGGCGAAGATCGCCGTGAGCGGGATGCCCGGATCCTCTTTGCCGCGGATGCCTTGCACCAGGGAGATCGGCCGGGTGGCGAAGAGCACACGGTCGAAGGTGGTGCCGCCGTGGTTCTCGCCGAAGGTGTCGTCAAAGCCGTCGCCGCCGTTGGCGAGGATGCCCATGCCCCAGTGCGAGCCTTGGCGGCCCACCCGTAGCACACCCACGGGCAGCTTGGTCTCGACCCAGGCGCGCTTGACGTTGATCGGCGCCCCGGCCACCCCGGCCAAGGTGGCGTCGGTGGGCGTCTCGGCGAACAGCGGCGTCTGGGCCAAGCCGGTGTTGTCGCCCCACAGCGTGTCGTCCATGATGTCGGCCATCATCGTGAACTTGGCGAGGTCCCCATAGACCACGACCGGCTGGAGGCGCAGGCGGTGCTGGGTGTAACGTCCGGCGCCGGGCTCGTTGTCCCAGCTCTCCGGGTCGTACATCCCGTTGAAGTGGTGCACACGAGCGCGGTAGTAGCCGTCGAGGGAGAACTTCACCTCGGGCTTGGGCGGCGCCTCGGCGGCGGGCGCGGCCTGATCTTGGGCCTGGGCGGGGGTCACGAGGATCGAGAGCACGACAAGAATCGAGAGCATGGGTCACCTCCGCCCGGGCCGGGCAGCGCGCAGTAGGGTGGGCTTACACCACGCTCATTGGCAAGGAGAGAGGCAAGAGTCGGGGTAAAACACGCCGCCCCAGTAGCCATAGGCGATGTTCGCGATGTTGATCGAGTCGGCGAAGATCGTGAGGTCCGTCGTGCCGATCAGCTCGTGCGTGGAGCCGTTCCAGGCGTACATCTCGATGGTGACCTCACCCGCGGGCAGGTTGATCGCCACCCACAGGCCGTCCGGGCTGGTGTAGGGCTGCTCACGGTTGGGGAAGTCGTCGCGGAAGTAGTGGATGCGCTGGTCTTCAGGGTAGGCCCCGCTGGCGTCCCGGGCGATGACCTGCACGTTCTGGAGCGGATCCCCGTTGCAGTCGTAGGCCGTGCCGGCGACGATGCCCATGCCGTCTTTGAGGCTCACGCCCAACAGCGACGGGATGACCTGGTAGGTCGTAGACGACACCGAGTTGAAGGTGTCGCTGATGCTCGTCTCATAGCCCCAGACCTGATGGGCCTCGAAGGTGTCCCGGGTGAGGTCCAGGTCGGGGTCGGTGGAGGTCTTGTAGGTGGTGGGCGTGCAGGTCATGGCCTGGCCGCTCACCGCGCCGCTGGTGTCGGAGACGGTGGTAAAATCGGCGGCGCCTTCGCTGTAGGCGTCGGAGAAGAAGAGCTCTAAGGTGGCGTCGCCGACCTCGTCTCCGCTCTCAAAGTCCTCGATCTCACCGGCGAAGTCCACCTCAACTTGGCAGCTTGGGTCGGGGGTCTGGCTCAGGGGCTCAGCGCCCGCGGTCCAGCAGGCCAGCTCACCCACGGCGGTCTCGTTGACGGTGATGATCTCATCGAACACCGAGGTCTCGACGGTGTTGCTGTCATCGGTGTTGCCGTCATCGGCCTTGTCGGTGCAGGCGGCGGCGGCGAGCAGGAGCATAAACACAGGGGCGCGCGACATGGGTGATCTCCTCCAGGGAAGCCGCCAGTTGTAGGACAGCTTCGCCGGAGAGTCAAGTCACCGCTCGTGTAGAGTCGCGCCGGGGCCCGCCGCGCTCAGAAGCCGAGATCGGCGCGCACGTCCTTGTCGTAGAGCGCGTCAAACTCCGCGGCCAGCTCACGGGCCTTGTCGCTCGGCGCGCTCGGCGGCGTAGGGCGCAGCACCAAGGTGAGATCGCCGGGATCTTTGCCAGCGCCATGCACCCCTTTGCCCCGAAGGCGCAGGCGCGAGCCGTTGCGGCTCATCGGCGGCACGGTCACGTTCACGGCGCCCCAGGGCGTCGGCACGGTGATCTTGCCGCCGTTGACGGCCTCGCCGATGGTGATCGGCACGTCGAGCTCTAAGTCACGATCTTTGCGGCGCAACAGCGGGTGCGGGAGGACCTTCACCTCCAAGAGCACGTCGCCGGGCGGGCCGCCGCCCATCCCCGGGTGGCCTTTGCCGCGCAGGCGGATCACCTGGCCGTCATCGACGCCCTCGGGGACCTGCACCTTGAGCGTGGTGATCTCGTCACCGTACTCACCCGGCGCGCTCGTCGGGCGCGACACCCGCAGGCTGATCTCCCCGCCGCGTAAGGCGGTGAGCAGCTCGACGTCGATCTCCGAGCGCATGTCGGCGCCGCGACGGCCCTGCGGGGGCCCACGCCGCCCGCGCCCCCCGCGCCCGCCGCCGCCGTAGATGTCGCCGAAGAGATCCTCAAACGAGAATCCTTCAGAGAAGCCTTGGCCGCCGAAGCCGGGGAACCCTTGCCCGCCGCCGCCCCCGCCCATGCGCCCATAAGCGCGGGCCTGCTCGGCGTTAAAGCCGGGGCGCAGGGACTGCTCACCGAACTCGTCGTAGAGCTTTCGTTTCTCTTCGTCGCCGAGCACCGAGTTCGCGGCGTTCGCCTCTTTGAAGCGCGCCTCGGCCTCTTTGGTCGGGTTCTTGTCGGGGTGGTTCTCGCGGGCGAGCTTCTTGAACGCCTTCTTGATCGTGTCCTGATCGGCGGTCTTGGGCACGCCGAGGATCTCGTAGAGGTCACGCATGGTCTTCTCCGGCGTCGTCAGCGGCGCTCAGCGAGACCACTCCAGGAGACGGGTCGCCTGCTCAGTCAGGATCGGCTGAGTGCGGGGCCCGAGGGAGTTGGTCTCCTCGTAGTGGTCGCCTTCGGCCTCTGAGACGTAGGGGGCGTCTGGATGGGTGATGAAGTCGTACTCAGGGATGATGTAGCCCAGCTCATCGTTGCCGAGGCCCACAATCCACCGATACTTCCCGGCCATCTGGTCGCGCAGGTAGGGCGCGGAGGGGGCGAGGGTGAGGTCAGGCGGGTTGGGGTTCTCGGCGTCGATGAGGCTGTACTCATCGGCCCCGACCATAGAACCATCGTAACCACCGATCGCGATCTCGGGGAAGAGCTCGCCGGGCACGGTGAGGAGCTGCAGCTCACCCAAGGTCAAGACGTTGACCTCGGTCAGCACCTCGGGGGTGTTCTCGTCGTCGATGTCTTCGTCTGGGTCGTAGTTGTAGAGCTTCCGGTCGAAGACGCCGAGGTTGAACGCGGCCTGAAAGCCGAAGTTGTCTACAGGGAAGAAGAAGATGGACTGGGCGATCTGGAGCTTGGGAGAGGAGAGCGGCTCGCCGCTGGTGAGCGCGCCGAGGGCGATCTCGCCGATCTGCACGCCCAGGGCCTCGGCCTTCTCAAAGGTGGACGCGCTGAACTCGCCGCCGTCGGGGGTCTGCACCCGCACCCCCAGAGGTGTCATCAGGCCGCCCACGGAGCCCTGAATGAACACGCAGGTGCCGCCGATGCCCTCGACGCCCTCGCCGTTGGACCAGCTTGAGCCGCCCTCGACCGTCTCGCGGATGTAGTGAACAAAGTCGGACGTCATCTGGAAGTTCTCGTCGGAGAGCGCCTCGGGGTGGTTGCCCCAGTTGACCATCGAGCCCATCACCGCGCCGCTCGTGTCGTAGAACGCGGCGATGTTCACGTCGTCGGGGAAGATCACCGGGTCGCGGCTGTCGCGGCTGAAGTTCGCCTGGCCCCGGGGGTGCGCCTCGGCCACCAGCGCCGAGCCCACCTTCACCGAGCCCACCTCAGCGAGCGCGCCCACGGCGTCGGCGATCGCCTTCGCCGTCTGCGCTCGCACATACGCGACGTAGTCCTCTTGGTAGCCGGTCTTCCCAAACGACGGCCCCCACAGGCCCATGGTGTCGGGGCCCTCGTGCTGGTGGGTGGCGGTGATCAGCACATGGTCCACGCCGATGTCCGCCTCTTCAACCAACGCGCGCACCTTCACGACGTCCTCGTTGAAGAAGCCGACGAGGTCCAACGAGACGACGGCGACCCGGGTTGAGCCCTGGTCCAAGAGCACGACCCGCGCCCACAGCTCATCGTGGGAGCCCATCGCCGGGTGGCTCTCGGAGAAGCCGCCCATCCACATCGCCTTAAACTCACCGTCACCTTCCCCTTCATCGGCGCCGGGGTAACCCTCGTCCTCAGCGCAGAGCCGGTCGCAGCCGCAGTCCAAGAAGGTGTCGGTGTTCTTGTTGTACTCGGCGTTCTCGTCTACGTCGATCCAGCTCTCGTAGCAGATCGGCGTGATGCTCTGCTTGGCGAAGCCCGCGCGTAAGGCGCCGTCGTTGTTCTCACAGCCCAGGTCGCCAGGGCAGGCGAGATCCGGGCGCCAGACGATTGGGGCGGAGTCCGCGCCAGCGTCGCCTTTGTCGCAGGACAAGAGCGACAGCAGGAGCAGGGCGGCGGGGTGGGGGAGCTTGGCCATAGAGCCTCCTTGAAGCCGGGAATCCTGCGCCAGAGCGCAGCAAATGTCAAGCAAACTGATCTGCGGGCCAGGACTGACCAAGCGAGGGGCCCCAACAGCCCCGCCGCCGTGTATGATGGGCGATGGACGGGCAAACGCAAGATGTCGAAGGCCACCCACATGAAGTACCTCGCCCCCTCGGTCCTCTTTCTCCTCGCCCTCGGCGCCGGCTGCCGCGGCGGCGACGACTTCGCGCCCGCCAAGGACGCCTGGTCCAACGACGACGACTCCGGCGATCCCACCGGCGACAGCGACTCGGGCCCCGACGACTCTCGGCCTGATGACTCGGGCCCCGATGACTCCGGCGGCGACTCGGGCTCGGGCAGCACGGGCGAGCTGGACGAGGAGGGTGATCAGCTCACCTTTGAGCCCGGCAAAGAGGAGCTCAACCTCGCTGATGCCTCGGGCGACTCCAACCGCGACCAGCAGTTCTTCATGATCGCGATCAACAGCGCCGACTCCGCCTCGGGCTACCGCCTGCAGTACGACGAGGGCACCTCCAGCGGCGGCGCCGACGGCCCGCCCGCCGCCCGCCTCGGCCAGTCCCGCCAGCCCAAGCTCCGCCGCCCCTTGGCCACGCCGATGCCCGCCCCCGCTGTGAGCGAAGACGACATCGGCACCAAGATCACCGAGTTCCGCGTGCGCGACGACTACAGCTCGGCGAAAAGCGTGTCGTCGATCACCGCGACCTTGTGGGCCTTGGGCAGCAAGATCGCCATCTACGTCGATGACGAGGTGCCGATCGACTGGGACTACGAGTGTGACGGTGTGGTCGATAGTTACGCCGTCTACGACAGCTACGGCTTCACCAACTGCGACCTCCAGACCGTCGCCGACATCGTCGACAACAACATCATCGTCAACGTCGATCACCTCTTCGGCGAGCCCTCGGACATCAACGAAGACGGCAAGATCACCGTGCTCGTGAGCCCCGTGCTCAACACCTTGCCGCTCACCTCCGATGACGAGGACGACTGGTCCAAGGTCTTCTCTTACGCCGACCCCGAGTCCGACCTCTCGACCTTCGACGACAAGACGAACCCGTCTTCAGACGAACAAGAGATCATCTACGTCTTCGCGCCCGACCCCTACGGCTTCTACAACCCCTACAAGACGACGACCGTAGACGAGTACACGACGATGGAGCTGACCGCCGAGATCGCGCGGTCTTACCTCCGGCTCGTGCTCTACAACACCCACGTCATCGCCAGCGAAGGAGAAGAAGAGGAGTCCTGGCTCACCGAGGCCCTCGGCGCCTTGGCCACGGACATCTGCGGCTTCGGCGCGGTGTATTACGAAGACGCCTGGAACTACATGGACGCCCCCTACTTAGAGGGCCTCACCGACTACGACAGCTCGTCGCTCTTCGCCACGGGCTCCCGCGGCGCGCAGTACCTCTTCGCGCGCTGGCTCATCGACACCTACGGCACCGACCTCCTCACGTCTTTGACGAACACCTCTGAGATCGGCACGGCGAACATCGAGGCCGCCACGGGCGAGAGCTTCGACACCCTCGTGCTGCAGTGGCAGGTCGCGCTCCTCACCACGGGGGTCACCAACAGCGCCGGAGAGGCCCTGGTTGATCCCGAGGAGTGGCCTCCGTACGCCGAGGCCACGGCGATCTCCGCGCCCACCGTCGCCCCCGACGAGCCCACCATCGGCATCTACTACGGCGCCAACGGCTACCAGACCGGCTTCAACGTGCGCGGCACGAACCGCTGGATGGAGGGCGGCACCACCGACACCCCTGAAGAAAACACCGACCAGCGCATCGTCGCTGACGGCCTCGACCACCACACCTACGTCACCGGCTCCGAGTACTACGGCTACGCCGCCGGGGGCTACGGCTCCCACATCAGCCGCCTGACCAAGATCCAGTACAGCGCCACGGTCGTTGAGCTCGAAGACACCAGCGCGAGCTTCTACGGCACCGTGATCCGCTGGCGTGATCCCTCCTTCGACGACACCGCCGTAGACCGGATCTACTCGCCGCTCGACTCTAACCTCGTCTATCTGCCGTCTCTGCCCGCAGACGGCAGCCCGATCTACGCCATCGGCGACATCTCCACCCCGGCGACCACCCGCGTGCTCACCGATGCGGGTGAGGAGTCCGCCGAGACGGTGGAGGACCTCGACCGTTTCCAGCTCGACCTCACCGACCGCACCAAAGGGGAGGTCATCCAGATCGCGGTGTGGCTCGACCGCCGCTTCTCGTCCACCTCCGGCGACTCCACCCCTGAGGACCCCTGGATGGCCATCGTCGAGAGCGACGACCTGCCCCAGCCCACGGTCACCGACACCGTCTCGACGGCCTGCACCGGCGGCGAAGAGGAGTGGGAGTACCCCAACCTCGTGCTCGACTACCTCTATTACCAGCTCTTCTTGAGCTCGACGGCCCTGGCCACGTCCTCCGACTTCGACCCCTGCGGCGGCTACGCCACGGCGGGCGCCTGCACGGACGACTGGGACCAGGACGGCGTCGTAGACAACAGCGAGCCTAAGCCGACCTCGTTCCAAGAGCAGGTCTGGGTGCAGCAATGCACCAACAACGGCGGCACCTTGCCCGGCGGCTTCTTGACCTCCGACGGCTTCGACATCGACGAGATGGACGAGGACGAAGATCCCACCACCTCCGTCATCTACAACTTCGGCGGCCGCAGCGGCAAGACCGGCGAAGAGGCCGTGTTGACGGCGACGGTGGTTGGCGGTAGCAAGTACACCATCGTCGTCTCCGGCGGCGGCGACACAGGCGAGTACGAGCTGACCTTCAAGCAGCTCAACTGAGCGGCGCGCGGAGCCTCCGACCGCCAAAGACGGAGGAGGATCCTTGGCTGAGGTCGGTGAAGCGGCGGCGCCCAGCGGCCCAGCGCCCTCGGAGCTCCGCTGGAGCGTCGGCCTCTTCGTCGCCACGAGCGTTTCGGTCTTTCTGACCTACGGCGGCTTCTGGGGCGGCGAGGGCCTCGATGACCGTGAGGCGGTCCTCGGCGCGGCGGCCTTCGCCGTCACGCTCATGGGCATCCTCCTCGCTCACGAGCTCGGCCACTACGTCGTCGCCCGCCGCCACGGCTTCGCCTTGAGCCTGCCCCAGTTCATCCCGTTCCCCGCGGCGTTTGGCACCTTCGGCGCCATCATCGAGCTGCGCTCCGAGCCCCGCGACCGCGACGGCTTGCTGGAGATGGGCGCGGCGGGGCCCCTCGCCGGGGCGGTGCTCTCATTTTTGGCCCTCGCCGTCGGCCTGCCGTCTACCCAACCGCCCGAGGCCCTGCAGCTCAGCCCCCCGGAGCCGTCGCTCTGGGAGCCCTGGCTCACGCCGATCTTGGCGGCCTCCCCGCGGCTCCAGGCCCTGAGCGACTGGCTGAGCCCGCCTGTGCCCGACGGCGAGGCCCCGGTGCTCATCTTCGCCAACCCCCTCATCATGGACCTCCTCGGCGGGCTCCTCCTCGGCGCGCCCCCGGATCGTCTCGCGGTGTTGAGCCCCGTCGCGATGGCGGGCTGGGTCGGTTGTCTGCTCACCGGCATCAACCTCGTGCCCATCGGCCAGCTCGACGGCGGGCACATCCTCACCGCCCTCTGGCCGAGCGGCGAGCGCCGCCGCTCAAGCCTGCTCGTCGGCCTCGCCTTGCTCGGCGGAATCTTGTGGTCTGGCTGGCTGTTCTGGGGCCTGCTCCTCGCCTTGACCGGCGCCTGGCGCGGCATCTCTCCGCCGCAGACCCCGCCGCTCTCCACCCGAGCCAAGGTCATCGCGGCCCTGGCGGCCCTCGTCTTCTTCTTGACCTTCATGCCGCGCCCAGTAGAGATGGATAGCCTTCCGGCGCCCCCACCTGCGGAGACTCGATGATCAGCCCACTGCTGCTGCTGCTTCGCGTAAGCCTCAGCGCCTTCGCCGCCGAGCAGGACGTCTCGTTCTACCTAGAGACCGCTCCCTCGAAGGAGAAGTCCGAGCTGACCGAGGCCGACGCCTTGGCGCGCTCCTCCCAGCTCAACACCCGCGTGGTGCGCCGTTATGTCGGTGGTCAGGGCTGGTGCTACCTGCTCATCGCTGAAGGGTACGAGTCTGAGGTCACCGCCGGGGTAGACGCCGCGAAGCTGGCGAACCTCTCCCACCTCGACGTCACGCTCTATCGCCAGGAGGGCAAGTCCGCGGTGAGCGTCCGCACGGCCCCCGGCAGCCCAAGGATCCTTGAGCCCACCCCCGGCGCGCCCGCGCAAGCCGGTGACGATCCGGTGAAGAAGATCCTCGACGACGTCAGCGAGGCGCTGGGCGGCGCCGACGGTGGGGTGATCGCGCTCCACAAGTCCCCGAGCGTGCGGTTTGAGTATGTGCGAGAGGTCCCCCACCAGGGCCAGCCCATCGTCGCCGAGCACGTTTACCTGCGCGACGGCGCCCGGGTGAGGCTCGACGTCGTCGTGAAGGGCGGCCCCGCCTCGTCCTCCACCACGGTGATCGACGGGGCCGTGGCCTCGGTGCTCATCGACGGCAAGGTCAGCCCCCGCGACGCCGAGCGCACCCGCGAGGTCATGGCCGAGTACGCCCCCGAGGGCCTCCTGAGCTACCCGCTGCGCTTCGTGAGCCTCGTGGACGGCGATCCCTCCCACGTCGCGCTCCAGCTCGTCGGCGAGGAGCGCGTGGGCGGTGAGCCCTGCGTGATCCTTGAGTCAAAGCCCGAGGGGGAGGGGAGCGCGGTGCCCGGCCTGCGGCTCGCCGTCTCCAGCAAAGACTGGCGCCCAAGGCAGGTGATCTTCACGACGAGCGCCGGGGTGCTCCTCTACGAGTACTCCGATTGGTCCGAGGTCAGCCCGGGCGTCGTCGTGCCGATGCGCGTGGAGGTCACCCGCGAGGGCACCCTCGTAGAGCGCCTTGAGGTGCGCTCGATGACCCTTCCGGCCACGATCGCCTCCGACGCCTTCACCCTGCCCGCCCCTCCGGCAAAGTGATCCCGACCGCGGGTCCGCCTTGACACTCCGAGCAGGCAAGACTATGTTCGCGGCCACTTCGCCAGACGGTTGTGCTCGTCGGTGCACCCGCTGACGCGGTGGCAACGCTGGTGTAGCTCAGTTGGTAGAGCAGCGGTCTTGTAAACCGCAGGTCGCGGGTTCGACTCCCACCACCAGCTCCACCGACGTCGTTCTTTCAATCATGTCAAGTTATGGGGAGTTGCCCGAGTGGCCAAAGGGAGCAGGCTGTAAACCTGCCGGCTTACGCCTACGTTGGTTCGAATCCAGCACTCCCCATCATCTACCCATCCTGCTCTCCTGCCGTGCGCCGCAACGCACACGGCAGGAGGGAAGTGATGCGCGGGAATAGCTCAGTTGGTAGAGCATCAGCCTTCCAAGCTGAGGGTCGCGGGTTCGAACCCCGTTTCCCGCTCTCTTCAATGCCGATGTAGCTCAGGGGCAGAGCACCTCCTTGGTAAGGAGGAGGTCATGGGTTCAAATCCCATCATCGGCTCCATTTCAAATCCGTCCCAACAAGATCAGCGCGGCTTGGCGTAAGTCAGGCCCTAGTCTGGAGGTCTCCTCAAATGGCCAAGGAAAAGTTTCAGCGTAACAAGCCCCACGTGAACATCGGGACGATCGGTCACGTGGACCACGGCAAGACCAGCCTCACCGCCGCGATCACCAAGGTGCTCGCCAAGAGCGGTGGCGCCAAGTTCACGGCCTACGATCAGATCGACAAGGCCCCTGAGGAGAAGGCTCGCGGCATCACGATCTCGACCGCTCACGTCGAGTACGAGACCGCCAACCGCCACTACGCGCACGTCGACTGTCCGGGACACGCCGACTACATCAAGAACATGATCACCGGCGCGGCCCAGATGGACGGCGCGATCCTCGTGGTCGCCGCCTCCGACGGCCCGATGCCCCAGACGAAGGAGCACGTGCTCCTCGCCCGTCAGGTGAACGTGCCCTCCATCGTCGTCTTCCTGAACAAGGTTGACCTCCTCGACGACCCCGAGCTCCTCGAGCTCGTCGAGATGGAGATCCGCGAGCTCCTCGACAAGAACGGCTTCCCCGGCGACGACACGCCCATCATCCGCGGCTCCGCTGTGAAGGCGCTCGAGGGTGATGAGGGTGAGATCGGCGAGCTGGCGATCAAGAAGCTCATGGAGGCGGTTGACTCGTTCATCCCCACCCCCGTGCGCGCTCTCGACAAGCCCTTCCTCATGCCCGTCGAGGACGTCTTCACCATCTCCGGTCGCGGCACCGTCGCCACCGGTCGTGTGGAGCGCGGCGTGGTGAACACCGGCGACGCGGTGGAGATCGTCGGTCTCGGCGAGACCCGCAACTCGGTCATCACCGGCGTTGAGATGTTCCGCAAGATCCTCGACCGTGGTGAGGCCGGCGATAACATCGGCGCGCTCCTCCGCGGCGTCAAGAAGGAAGAGATCGAGCGCGGCCAGGTCATCGTCAAGCCCAAGTCCGTGACCCCGCACTCCCACTTTGAGTGCACCGCCTACATCCTCAAGAAGGAAGAGGGTGGCCGTCACAAGCCCTTCTTCGACGGCTACAAGCCCCAGTTCTACTTCCGCACCACGGACGTGACTGGCGCGATCTCCCTCCCCAAGGAGATGGAGATGGTGATGCCCGGTGACAACATCACCGTGACCGTCACCCTCCAGACCTCCGTCGCCATGGAGGACCAGCTCCGGTTCGCCATCCGCGAGGGCGGCAAGACCGTCGGCGCCGGCGTCGTCTCCAAGATCCTCGAGGAGCCCAACGCTCCGGCCGCCAAGGCCGCCAAGAAGTAGCTCGCCTCTTCAGGGCTCGAGATCGTAGAGTCCCCGGATGGAAGCATCCGGGGGCTTTTCGCTTTGGGGCTTGCGTGGTCGCCCAACCTATGCTATGGGCCGACGGTTACTCTGCTCACTGTTGACCAGACGATCGTCCCCTCGTCAACAGCGCGCCCTTCCTGGTTCAAACGTGCCCAACCAACGCTTCATCGTCCTCGCGTTCGTGATCTGCTCCATCATGGTCGGTCTGGTGCTTCGCAGCGCCTCCGTCGCCGTGATGTTGGGTCTGGGCCGGGCGGACACCCTCTTGGGTGGAGCGGTCCCGCTCTCGGCGCTCATCGCGCTGCTGGGTGGGGTGGTCTGCTTCTTCATCCTTCTCAAGAACACTGTCGCCGTGCGCTTCTCCGACGAGGCCATCGGTGAGCTCGCCAAGGTCACTTGGCCCAGCCGCGAAGAGACGATCAACTCCTCGCTCGTCGTAGTCGCGACGAGCGTGATCTTCTCAAGCTCCCTGGCCTTGTTTGACTTTGTCTGGGCACGCGCGACAAACTTCTTCCTCTTCACCGCAGGTTAGCCGCTCGGCGGCCTGCGTCACTGTCGGCCGGAGCGGTCGGAGGGACACCCTTCATGTCCAAGGCCTGGTATGTGGTCCACACCTACTCGGGGTTCGAGAACAAGGCCAAAGCGGCCTTGGAAGAGCGCATCAAGCAGCTCGGTGTGAGCCAGCGGTTCGGCGATATCCTCATCCCGACTGAACAAGTCATCGAGGTCAAGGGCGGCCAAAAGCGCTCCGTGACCCGTAAATTCTTCCCTGGTTACATCCTGGTTCAGATGGAGCTCGACAACCTGACTTGGCACGTCGTCAAAGAGACGCCGAAGATCACGGGCTTCGTCGGTGGCACACGCAACCCTCCTCCGGTCCCCGAGCCCGAGGTGCGTCGCATCACACGGCAAATGGACCAAGGTGAGGCCGACAAGCCGAAGCCGAAGCTCAACTTCGAGCGCAACGAGGAGGTCCGTGTCGTGGACGGCCCCTTCGCGACGATGAAGGGCGCCGTGGAAGAGGTGAACACCGCCCGCGGCAAGCTCCGGGTGATGGTCACGATCTTCGGTCGCCCCACGAGCGTCGAGCTCGATTTCACGCAGGTCGAGAAGCTCGGCTGAGCTCCCCCCTCTTATGACTTAGCTGGCGTCTCCTTCTCGGCGGCGCAGGAGAATCAACATGGCGAAAAAAGTCACCAACCGCATCAAGCTACAGATCATGGGCGGAGACGCCAAGCCGGCCCCTCCCGTGGGTCCGGCGCTCGGTCAGGCGGGCGTGAACATCCCCCTGTTCTGCAAAGACTTCAACGCTCGCACCGCGCACATGGCTGCTGACAAGATGCCTGTGCCGGTGTTCATCACCGTCTACAGCGACCGCACGTTCGAGTTCAAGGTGGGCACCCCGCCCGCCTCGGCGCTCCTGCGTAAGGCCGCTGGCGCTGCGAAGGGCTCCGGTGAGCCGAACAAGAAGAAGATCGGCACCATCACCGAGGCCCAGCTCAGCGACATCGCTACCACCAAGCTCCCCGACCTCAACACCAGCGATCATGCGGCCGCCGTACGGACGATCGCTGGCACGGCGAAGTCGATGGGAATCAACATCAACAACTGACTCTCATCCTTGGGTGGGGGAGGGTTGGCCGCAGCCCGTTATGACCCCCCCAAGGAGCCTTGTTCGTCTCTGACGGGCTTGGCGAGGAGGACTAGTGTCCAAGCGTAGCAAGCGCTGGGGATCAAACCGCCAAAAGGTTGATCCCCTGGCCAAGTTCACCGTCGATCAGGCGGTGGAGTTGGTCCGTGAGGGCGCGACCGCGAAGTTCGACGAGACCGTCGACGTCGCGGTCAGGCTTGGGGTGAACCCCAAGCACGCGGATCAGATGGTCCGTGGCGCCTGCAGCCTACCCCACGGCACCGGCAAGACCGTGCGTGTTGTCGTCTTCGCTCAAGGCGAAGCCGCTCGACTCGCGACGGAGGCTGGCGCTGATGTGGTTGGCGGCGATGAGCTGATCAACAAGATTCAGAACGAGAACTGGCTAGACTTCGACAAGGCCATCGCTACCCGCGACATGATGGGTAAGGTGGGTCGTCTGGGTCGTGTCCTCGGTCCCCGCGGCTTGATGCCCAACCCCAAGGTTGGCACCGTCGTTGGTCCCGAGCACGTCGCCGAGACGGTCGTCGCGCTCAAGGGGGGTCGTATTGACTTCCGCGTTGAGAAGGCGGGTATCGTTCACGCTCCGGTCGGGAAGGCCTCCATGAGCGCTACGGCGCTCAAAGAGAACCTGCTCGCGCTCATCAACGAACTCTTCCGTCTCAAGCCGTCTACGGCCAAGGGCACCTACCTTCGCGGCGCCGCGCTCAGCAGCACCATGGGTGTTGGTGTTCGCCTTGACGTGAACGATGTGGCTCGCGAGACGGGCAAGGCGGGTTGATCCATGAACAAGGCTGAGAAGATCGAGTTCGTGGAGCGCTTCACGGGTCAAATCGGAAGCGCCCCCCTGATCGTTGTGACCGAGTACCGCGCCGTCAAGGTGGCTGACTCGAACAGCCTCCGCCGCCGTCTTGAGGCCAAGGGCCTGAAGCTGGAGGTGGTGAAGAACACCCTGGTTCGCCGGTGTGTTGCTGGCACTCCCAAGGAGGTGATCGCTGATCAGCTCACTGGGATGAACGGCGTGATCATGTCGGGTGAGGATCCTATCGCCTCGGCGAAGGCCATCCGCGAGATCATCGACCCGAAAGGACCCATTCAGATCAAGTTTGGGTACTTCGACGGCGTCGTTCTGCAGGCCCCCGAGGTTTTGGCGGTCGCTGACCTGCCCAGCCGCGAGGATCTGCTGGCCACCCTGCTCTCTACGATGCAGGAGGGACCGCGTCAGATCCTCGGAGTTATCCAAGGGCCCCCGCGCGACCTGCTGTACCTGCTCAAGAACTACGAGACCAAGCTTGCTGAGCAGCAGGCTGGCGAATAACCTACACGATTCCCATTCCCCATCAAGTTCGCAGGAGATCAAGCCATGGCGACTCAGGCTGAAGTTGTCGACTACATCAAGAACCTCAAGCTCTCCGAGGTCAAGGCCCTCATCTCGATCCTCGAGGACGAGCTGGGCGTGAAGGCCTCCGCTCCCGTCGTCGCCGTCGCTGGCGGCGGTGGTGCGGCCCCCGCCGCGGCGGAGCCCGTTGAGGAGAAGACCGAGTTCACCGTCGTCCTCAAGGCCGCCGGTGCCAACAAGATCAACGTCATCAAGGCCATCCGTGAGCTCACGGGCCTTGGTCTCAAAGAGGCCAAGGATCTGGTCGAGGGCGCTCCCCAGGTCGTCAAGGAGAACATCGACAAGGATGCCTCCGAAGCCGCCAAGAAGAAGCTCGTCGAGGCCGGTGCCGAGGTCGAGATCAAGTAGTTGATGAAAGGTGTCGCGCTGGTGGCGTGTGAGAGCACGCCCCAGCGCGATCCTCTTCTTGACAAACACGCCCAGGCATGTTCTGGGCGATGTTGTCCTCCCGTTGTCTCTGTCTCCTGGCGCCGTTGGCGTTCACGAGACTCCGCTGGCACTCGCCAGAACCCCTACGACACATCCCGCGAGACCGCACCCCTTTGATGGTCTACCCGGCTTCTGACGCGTCCTGCGCAGCAGAGAATGCTGTTGTCTCGTTGACATGCAGCGCGGTGAGCTGTGCCTGGGCTGGCCAGCTGGTGTTGCGCAAGGCGCCGCGGACGTGCCGGGTTCCTGATGGTTTCACTCCCGCGGCCGCGATGAGCCTACGCCCTCGGCTCCGCGCGCTGCATGATCGCTGAGGTCCTGATGGCAGACCTTCTCGCAAACAACTTCAAGCATCGGCGTAACTTCGCGAAGGTTAAGCCGGCGGTTGAGATCCAAAACCTCATCGAGATTCAGAAGGAGTCTTACGAGGCCTTCCTCCAGAGCCAGGTGCCTCTGGAAGAACGCAAGAGCATCGGCCTTCAGGGCGTGTTCAAGAGCGTGTTCCCGATTCAGGACTTCGCGCAGAAGGCCTCCCTTCAGTTCGTGTCCTTTGATCTGGAGCAGCCCAAGTACGACGTAGACGAGTGCCGCGAGCGCGGCATGACGTTCTCCGCGCCGCTCAAGGTCACCGTGCGCCTCGTCGTCTGGGAGGTCGATCCCGAGACCGAGACCCGCACCGTCTCGAACATCAAGGAGCAGGAGGTCTACTTCGGTGAGATCCCGCTCATGACCGAGAACGGGACCTTCATCGTCAACGGCACCGAGCGTGTCGTCGTCTCCCAGCTCCACCGCAGCCCGGGCATCTTCTTCGACCAGGGCCAGTCCAAGACCGGCGGTGGCAAGGCGATCTTCTCCGCGCGCATCATCCCCAACCGCGGCTCCTGGATCGACTTCGAGTTCGACACGAAGGACATCCTCTACGTCCGCATCGACCGCCGCCGCAAGCTCCCCGCGACGGTGCTCCTGCGCGCCTTGGGCTACTCCACCGAGGAGCTGCTCAACTACTTCTACGAGCGTGAGAAGTACATCTGGAACGGCGAGGGCTGGACGAAGGAGACTTCCGTCACCCTGCTCGCGATCCAGAACGCCACCGTCGAGGTGTTCGACTCGACGGGTGAGGTGCTGTGTAAGCAGGGCAAGAAGTTCCTCAAGCCCGCGATCCGCAAGATGCGTAAGGCGGGCATGATCCGCACTGAGACGCAGCTCATCGACGGCCAGGAGCAAGAGGTTGACATCGCGGCGATCCCCGTCGCCGATGCCGCCATCCTCGGCACGGTCTGCGCCTACGACATCGTCGACATGCGCACCGGCCTCGTGCTCGTGCCCTGCAACGAGGTCCTCAGCGAGGAGAACATCCAGCGCGTCATCGAGGCGGGCATCACCGAGTTTGAGGTGCTGTTCATCGACAACGTGATGGTGGGCTCCTTCCTCCGCGACACGCTCTTGGTCGACAAGATCAGCACGACGGAAGAGGCGATCATCGAGATCTACCGGCGCCTGCGGCCCGGCGATCCCCCGACGTATGACACCGCCGTTCAGCACTTCGAGAACCTGTTCTTCAACGCTGAGCGTTACGACCTCTCCCAGGTCGGCCGCCACAAGCTGAACCAGAAGCTCGGCTTGGACCTGTCTCTTGAGCAGACGACCCTCACCCGCGACGACATCCTGCGCGTGGTGAAGTACCTCATCGATCTCAAGAACAACAAGGGCCAGATCGACGACATCGACCACCTCGGCAACCGTCGTATCCGCGCGGTCGGCGAGCTCCTGGAGAACCAGTACCGCATCGGCCTGGTTCGTATGGAGAAGGCGATCAAGGAGCGCATGAGCCTCTCGGAGATCGAGGCGCTGATGCCCCACGATCTCATCAACGCGAAGCCTGTCTCCGCGGTGGTGAAAGAGTTCTTCGGCTCGTCCCAGCTCTCGCAGTTCATGGACCAGACGAACCCGCTCTCCGAGGTCACCCACAAGCGCCGTCTGTCCGCCCTCGGGCCGGGTGGTCTCACCCGCGAGCGCGCCGGCTTCGACGTCCGCGACGTTCACCCGACCCACTACGGCCGCATCTGCCCCATCGAGACGCCTGAAGGTCCGAACATCGGCCTCATCGCGTCGCTGTCCACCTACGCTCGGGTCAACGGTTTCGGCTTCATCGAGACGCCGTACCAGCTCGTGCGTGAGGGCCGCGTCGTCAACGAGGTGAAGTACTTCACCGCCGATGAAGAAGAGGGCGCCGAGGGCAAGGGCAACGTCATCGCCCAGGCCTCCGTGGCCTTCAACCCCGACGGCAGCTTCGTGGACAACGTCGTCGCCGCCCGCGTCGATGGCGAGTTCGCGATGGTCTCCAAGGACTCGGTCACCCTGCGTGACGTCTCCGCGAACCAGCTCGTCTCCGTGGCCGCGTCGCTCATCCCGTTCTTGGAGAACGACGACGCGAACCGCGCGCTCATGGGCTCGAACATGCAGCGTCAGGCCGTTCCGGTCATCCGCACCGAGGCCCCGTTCGTGGGCACCGGCATGGAGTCCGTCGTGGCCCGGGACTCTGGCGTCACCACCACCGTGCGTCGCTCGGGTGTGGTCACGGCGCTCGACGCCTCCCGCATCGTCATCAAGTGTGACGAGGTGGACGAGAACGGTGAGGTCGGCGCCGACGTCGACATCTACAACCTCACCAAGTTCATCCGCTCCAACCAGAACACCTGCATCAACCAACGCCCTGTGGTTCGCCTCGGCGAGCGCGTGACGAAGGGTGAGGTGATCGCAGACGGTCCGGCGACGGATCGTGGTGAGCTGGCGCTCGGTCAGAACGTCGTCGTCGCGTTTATGCCTTGGCAGGGCTACAACTTCGAGGACTCCATCCTCGTCTCCGAGCGGCTGGTGCGTGAGGACTACTTCACCACCATCCACATCGAAGAGTTTGAGGTCGCCGCCCGCGACACCAAGCTCGGCAAAGAGGAGATCACCCGCGACATCCCCAACGTCGGTGAGGACGCCCTCAAGAACCTCGACGACTCCGGCATTGTGCGCATCGGCGCCGAGGTTCGCCAAGGCGACATCCTCGTCGGCAAGATCACGCCGAAGGGCGAGACCCAGCTCTCCCCCGAAGAGAAGCTCCTCCGGGCGATCTTCGGTGAGAAGGCGGGCGATGTCCGCGACACCTCGCTCCGGGTCCCCCCCGGCGTCGAGGGCACGGTCATCAGCGCCCAGGTCTTCGCCCGCGAAGGCGTCGAGAAGGATGACCGCGCGCTCGACATCGAGCGTCAGGCGGTGGTCCGCATCGAGCGTGACCGCGACGCCAAGATCGCGACTCTCCGTGACTCCGCCCATCGTCAGCTCGTGATGCTGCTCAATGGTCGGGTGTCCGGCAGCCGCATCCTCGACGAGAACACCGGCGAGGAGCTCATCGGCCGTGGCGAGACCTTCTCCGAGTCCGCGCTCTCCCGCGTCGGCTTTGAGCAGTACGTCAAGCTCACCGTCGAGGACGGCGCTGAGGTCGAGGAGCAGGTCTGGGGTCTCATGGACCGCGTCCGTGAGAAAGAGGAGCAGGTTCGTGAGCGGTTCGCCGCCAAGATCGATCGCCTCAAGAAGGGCGACGAGCTGCCTCCGGGCGTCATCAAGCTGGTGAAGGTCTATGTCGCCATCAAGCGCAAGATCTCCGTCGGTGACAAGATGGCCGGACGCCACGGCAACAAGGGCGTCGTCTCCAAGATCCTCCCTGAAGAGGACATGCCTTACCTGCAGGACGGCACCCCGGTTGACATCGTGCTCAACCCCCTCGGCGTGCCCTCCCGCATGAACGTCGGGCAGATCTTGGAGGTCCACCTCGGCTGGGCCGCGCGTGGCATGGGCTTACGCATCGGTGAGCTCTTGGAGGAGAAGTACTCGACGGCCTCGCTGCGTGAGTACCTGCTCCAGGTCTACGAGGACTCTCCCCAGGTGCAGGACTTCGTGCGCACGGCGGACGACGACTCGTTGCGTAAGTTCGGCGCGAAGTACAGCCGCGGCGTCACCACGGCGAGCCCAGTGTTCGCCGGGGCGAGCGAAGAGCAGATCAAGAACGCCCTCGACGTCGCTGGTCTCGACCGCGACGGCCAGAGCCTGCTCTTCGATGGCCGCACCGGTGAGCCCTTCGACCGTCGCGTCACCGTCGGCGTGATGTACATGCTCAAGCTCCATCACCTCGTCGATGACAAGATCCACGCGCGCTCCATCGGGCCCTACTCGCTGGTCACCCAGCAGCCCCTCGGCGGTAAGGCCCAGTTCGGTGGTCAGCGTTTGGGTGAGATGGAGGTCTGGGCCCTTGAGGCGTACGGCGCGGCCTACAACCTTCAGGAGTTCCTGACGGTGAAGTCCGACGACGTCACGGGCCGCACCCGCATGTACGAGTCCATCGTCAAGGGCGAGAACGTGCTGGAGGCCGGGCTCCCCGAGGCCTTCAACGTGCTCGTGAAGGAGCTTCAAGCGCTCGCCTTAGACGTGGACCTCATCGAGGACAAGGAGGCCCTGCGCGGCTAGCCGCGCGGGGTCTTCCCCACCCTGTTTTTCAAAGATCTCGCGCAGGGGCGATGTCGTGGCCCGAGTGGCTCACGTACGTCGCCCTCCAATGACCCTTCCAGGAGTCAGCCGTGAAGGACATTTACAACCTCTTCGACAAGCCGAAGAACCCGCTCAACTATGTGGCCGTGCGCATCAGCCTGGCCTCGCCGGAGAAGATCCGGAGCTGGTCCCACGGTGAAGTGAAGAAGCCTGAGACCATCAACTACCGGACCTTCAAGCCCGAGAAGGATGGTCTGTTCTGCGCGAAGATCTTCGGGCCCGTCAAGGACTACGAGTGCTTGTGCGGAAAGTACAAGCGCATGAAGTTCCGCGGGATCACCTGCGAGAAGTGCGGCGTTGAGGTCATCCAGTCCAAGGTTCGCCGCGAGCGCCTGGGCCACATCGACCTGGCCACCCCCGTCGCGCACATCTGGTTCCTCAAGAGCCTCCCCAGCCGCATCGCGAACCTCCTCGACGTGTCCCTGAAGGACCTCGAGAAGGTGCTGTACTGCGAGAGCTACATCGTCACCAACCCCATGGAGACCACCCTCAAAGAGGGCGAGATTCTCTCCGAGGAGGACTACCAGGAGGCCGTTCAGACCTTCGGGTACGGCACCTTCGAGGTGGGCATGGGCGGCGAGGTCATCCGCGACATGCTCGCGCGCCTGGACATCGTGGCGATGGCGAACAAGCTGCGCACGGAGATGAAGGAGACGACGTCTGAGCCCCAGCGTCGTAAGTTCGCCAAGCGCCTCAAGATCGTCGAGGGCCTGCGCGACTCTGGCAACCGCCCCGAGTGGATGATGTTGGAGGTGATCCCGGTCATCCCCCCCGACCTCCGCCCCTTGGTGCCCTTGGACGGCGGCCGCTTCGCCACCTCCGACCTCAACGACCTCTACCGCCGCGTGATCAACCGGAACAACCGCCTCAAGCGGCTCCAGGATCTCAACGCGCCGGAGATCATCATCCGCAACGAGAAGCGGATGCTGCAGGAGGCCGTGGACGCGCTCTTCGACAATGGTCGTCGCGGCAAGATCTTCACCGGCCCCAACAAGCGCCCCCTGCGCTCGCTCTCGGACATGCTCAAGGGCAAGCAGGGCCGCTTCCGGCAGAACCTCCTCGGGAAACGTGTCGACTACTCCGGTCGTTCGGTCATCGTCGTCGGCCCCGAGCTGCGCCTGCACCAGTGCGGTCTCCCCAAGAAGATGGCCCTGGAGCTCTTCAAGCCCTTCATCTACAACAAGCTTGAGGAGCGTGGCTTCGTCACGACCATCAAGGCCGCCAAGAAGATGGTGGAGAAGGAGCCCGAGGAGGTCTGGGACATCCTCGAGGAGGTCATCCAGGAGCATCCTGTGATGCTCAACCGCGCGCCCACTCTGCACCGCCTCGGCATTCAGGCCTTCGAGCCCGTGCTCATCGAGGGCAAGGCCATCCGTCTGCACCCGCTCGTCTGTACGGCGTTCAACGCCGACTTCGACGGTGACCAGATGGCCGTTCACCTCCCGCTCAGCATCGAGGCCCAGATCGAGGCCCGCGTGCTCATGATGTCCACCAACAACATCTTGAGCCCCGCGAACGGCAAGCCGATCATCCAGCCCTCTCAGGACATCGTCCTGGGCTGCTACTACATGACCCGCGAGCGGGATCAGGCGAAGGGCCACGGCCGCGCCTTCTCCGACCCCAGCGAGGTCGCCATCGCTTACGATGCCGGTGAGGTCGCCCTTCAGGCCAAGGTCCGCGTGCGTCTGCCCGCGCTGGCCCTTGAAGACCGCATCACCGACTTCATCCCTGAGCTCGCGGACGCCCACCTGATCATCGGCGTTGACGCCGGCCCCGGCGCCAACCAGCGCGAGGCTTGGTACATCAACCGCGGCGGTCTCCGGATGCGCGCGGCGGGTCAGCTCGTCTATGAGCTGCCGAGCATGGGCGGTGACGTCGTCGTCTCCTTGGACGGCACGCCCATCGACCCCAGCCAGCACCCCGGCGCGGTCGCGTTCATCGACCTGCACCACCGCGAGACGAGCTCCTCGGAGGTCGTCGAGCAGGCCCGCGCCCGCGGCGTGTTCGGCTTCACCGCCCAGCACCACGGCGCCGGCGTAGACGGTCTCATCGGCCAGCTCGCCGTGAACACCGGCAGCCAGTCCTTCAGCGATGACGAGCGTGAGTCGGCTGACCTGGGCGACGCCATCGCCTGGGCCTACCGCCTGCCCAAGCTGCGCGACAACAACCGCGTCGTCGTCGTGATGAACCCCCGCTGCGCCACCACGGCGAGCGGCGGCTTCCTCGTGGACGCCCGCTTCAACACCTCACACCGCATGTCTCTGCTGCGTGAGGCCGTGAAGTGGTCGCGTGAGAAGTTCGGCGACGACCTCGTCCTGGTCGTGGCGCCCGGCGGCTTCTTCGGCTTCGAGGGGCAGATCCCCCTGCACACCCTCGACAACGAGAACGACGGTCAAGAGTCCCGCTACGAGGTGGTGGACACCACCGTCGGCCGCGTGCTCTTCTTCGACATCATCCCCAAGCCGCTGCCGTTCTCGGCCGTCAACCGGACGATGAACAAGAAGGCCCTCGGCGAGCTGATCGACCGTTGTTACCGCACCTGCGGCCCCAAGGCCACGGTGCTCCTCGCCGACGCGCTGATGAGCCTCGGGTTCACGATGGCCGCTCGCGCGGGCATCTCCATCGCCATCGACGACATGCTCATCCCGTCCCGCAAGGACGAGATCCTCGAGAACGCCCGCCATGAGGTGGCCGACATCGAGACCCAGTACAACGACGGCCTCATCACCGTCGGCGAGAAGTACAACAAGGTCGTCGATATCTGGTCGAAGGTCACCGACGAGATCTCCAAGGAGCTGCTGCGCGAGATCGGCGTGCAGAAGCTGCGCGGTGAGGACGGCGAGCTGCGGGACCACACGTCCTTCAACTCCGTCTTCATGATGGTCGACTCCGGCGCCCGCGGCTCACCGACCCAGGTGCGTCAGCTCGCCGGTATGCGCGGTCTGATGGCTCGCCCCTCCGGCGAGATCATCGAGACGCCCATCACCGCGAACTTCCGCGAGGGCCTCTCGGTGCTCCAGTACTTCATCTCCACCCACGGCGCTCGAAAGGGTCTCGCGGACACGGCGTTGAAGACGGCGAACTCCGGCTACCTCACTCGCCGCCTCGTCGATGTTGTCCAGGACACCATCATGACTGCGCGCGACTGCGGCACCCAAGAGGGCATGGACGTCACCTCGCTCATCGAGGGCGGCGAGATCATCGAGCATCTCGGTGAGCGTGTCCTCGGTCGTGTGGCCGCGGCCGACGTGCTCGACCCCTACTCGGATGAGGTGCTCGTCCCGCGCAACGGGATGCTCGACGAGAAGGCGGTGGAGAAGATCGTCGCGGCGGGCGTGGAGCGCATCAAGATCCGCTCCGTGCTCACCTGCGAGATGCGCTGGGGCGTGTGCAGCATGTGTTACGGCCGCGACCTGGCGCGCGGCGAGCTGGTCAACGTCGGTGAGGCCATCGGCGTCATCGCCGCCCAGTCCATCGGCGAGCCCGGCACGCAGCTCACCATGCGCACCTTCCACATCGGTGGCGCCGCCTCGGCGAAGGTCACCCAGGCCTCCATCGA